>Ga0209083_1001036_pt1 | contig 34447 bp, 36 predicted proteins | sample AM7aDNAmetaG_FD_184132 | JGI IMG/M metagenome (GOLD analysis project Ga0209083, IMG submission 184132) | Freshwater microbial communities from Finland to study Microbial Dark Matter (Phase II) - AM7a DNA metaG (SPAdes) (version 3) | ecosystem: Environmental > Aquatic > Freshwater > Lake ... | reverse complement strand
TGGCGGCGCGCGCCGCGGCCACCCCGGCCCGGCCGGCAGTGCTGGGCCCGGGTACGGTGCGCGCGCTCGGCCTCTTCATGCCCGCCCTGCGCGAGCTCCCCGAGCTCATGTACGAGTACGAGCGACCGTTCGTGAGTGACGCGAGCAAGTTCCAGGCCGCGTTCGGACCCTTCGCCGTCACGCCCCACGAGGATGCGCTGCGCACAACGCTGGCGTGGTACCGGGGCCGCGCCTGAGCCTGCGGGGACGCCGCTGTGAGCCTGCGCGCTTGCCAGCGGAATCCAGACCTGCTAGGGTGGGTTTCGTCGTTACGGGAGCCGGTTTCTCGCCCCGCGCATCAGGCGCCGGGCTTTCCTCCCACTCAGACCCCAGACTCTGTGACTACCGGGCAGTGTTCTGACGCGAAAGGAACACCCGTCCGCACGCCGTTTGGTCGCCCTGAGGGCGACCCCCCACTAGACGAACCCACGCGCACCCCGATGCCCGCCGGCGAGCAGTCACGCCCGTCCGCGGATCGCGACGTGCTGCCGCGTGAGGAGTCGTCGAGGAAGAGAGAATCCGTGAATCCAGTCAGCGATCCCACCATGCCGCGCACCGAGCGGGCGCAGAGCGGCGAAGGCCAGAGACGCCGTAGTCGCGGCGGCCGCGGCGCCGGCGCCGCCTCGCAGGGCGGCCAGCAGGCGCAGGCAGCTTCGCCCAGCGCCCCCGCGCCCGTGACCGCGCCCTCCACCGAGCAGCGCACAAACGAACAGTCTGAGCGCCAGCCTCGACCGGGCCAGCACGAGCGCCACGGCCGCCTGGGTGGCACAGGCCGCGACCGCTCCGGCCGCGACAGCGACAGAAGCCGCGGCCCGCGCCGCGACCGCGACGGCCGCGGCGGCCAGGGCGTCGACGAGAGCTACAAGGAGCGCACGCACGCGGCGAGGCCCTCCGGCCCCGCGCCCGTCGTCGACCTGCCCAAGTTCGCCGAGCTCGGCCTCACCGGCGAGCTCCTCGCCGGCGTGGCGGCCATGGGCTACGACACGCCTACTCCCATCCAGGAACAGGCCATCCCGCGCGTCCTTGCAGGGCGTGATGTGGTGGGCTCTGCGCAGACCGGTACCGGCAAGACGGCCGCTTTCGTCCTGCCCATATTGCAACGCATGACAGGCCCGACCGTCGCCGACGGCCGCACCGCCCACCCCTCCGCCCTCGTCGTCACGCCCACCCGCGAGCTCTGCGGGCAGATCGAAGAGGTCGGCGAGACGCTCAGCACCTACAGCGGCCGCACGGTCGTCGCCGTGTTCGGCGGCGTTCCCTACGACCCGCAGGCCAAGAAGATCGGCAAGGGCGTCGACCTGCTGGTCGCTACGCCCGGCCGCCTGCTCGACATGCTGCGCCAGGGGCACGTCCTGCTCGACAAGGTCGACACCCTGGTCCTCGACGAGGCCGACCGCATGCTCGATATGGGCTTCTGGCCCGACGTGAAGCGCATCATCGACGCCATCCCGGCCAAGCGCCAGAACCTCTTCTTCAGCGCCACCATGAGCAAGCAGGTCCTGAGCATCATCGCCGACACCCTGCACGAGCCCATCTTCATCGAGCTCGGCGGTCACGCCCAGCCGGTGGACACCGTCGAGCAGAGGGTCATGCCGGTCAACCACGACCAGAAGGTCGACCTCGTGGTGGAGTACTTCCGCCATCACGACCCCGATCGCACCCTGATCTTCACGCGCACCCGGCGCCGCGCCGAGCGCCTGTCGCGCACCCTCAACAAGGCGGGCATCTCCTGCGAGGCCATCCACGGCGACCGCACGCAGGGTCAGCGCCAGCAGGCGCTCGACGGCTTCAAGAAGGGCAAGATCGCCGTGCTCGTGGCCACCGACGTCGTGGCTCGCGGCATCGACGTGGACAACATCACCCACGTCATCAACTTCGACATCCCCACCAACCCCGAGGACTACGTGCACCGCATCGGGCGCACCGCCCGCGCCGGCGCCAGCGGCATCGCCGTGAGCCTGCTCACCGGGGAAGAGGTCCACGAGCTCAAAGCCATCGAGAAGCTCATCGGCAGCACGATCGAGCGCCACGACCTGCCCAATTTCGACTACGACAAGCGCGTCATCCCCGAGTCCCACCAGGTGCAGTCTCGCCCGGGCAAGCTGGTGTGGAACGGCGGGGCCAAGCGCTCGGCCGCGCGCGGCATCCGCCGCAAGCCGCCGCGCCGCGCCGCATCTCACTGACGCGAGGCACACGCGCAAAGGGGGCGGCGGGCTGACGCCCGCCGCCCCCTTTGCTATACTGCCGCTTCTGCGTGGGCGACTAGCTCAGTTGGGAGAGCGCCTGCTCGACAAGCAGGAGGTCGTTGGTTCAATTCCAACGTCGCCCACCACGCACAACCCCTCGTTTTCAGCACCCTGCCGGCGTTCCTCCCGGTGTCTCCCGCGGCCTCAGTCGATGTCTGTGTTGAGTACGGCTGGAGGAGAATACGTTGTGTATTGTAAGTTGCGATATACGCAGCAGAATACGTCCCGGCAACCAGGAGGAGGTGGACATGGCCACGGTCATGCCCAGCAAGCCTGCGACATTTCGACTCCCCCTGTAGGTTCTCGATTATCTGGAACGCACGGCTGAGGAGCGCCAGGAGCCCACGACGCAGATCGTGGTGGAAGCCGTGGCGCTGATGCGCGACCGCGAGTTGGCTCTGCTCATGGAAGAAGGGTACCGCGAGATGGCTGACGAGTCCCGCACGCTGGCCGAGGGCAGTCTCGCGGCCGCGGCTGAGACGCTGCCCGAAAGGTAGCGTCGCCGCGTCGCGGCGAGATCTTCGCGGGCAAGTGGAACCCGGCCCGGGGCAGCGAGCAGGCCGGCATTCGTCCCGTGCTGATCGTGCAGAACGACATCGGCAACGCCGCGTCGCCAACGACCATCGTCGTGGCGGTGACCTCGAGGAGACCCAAGAAGCCCTATCCGTTCATTGTCGAGCTCGTGGGTACGTCACTGCCCAAGGTGTCGTTCGCGAACTGCTCCCAGTTGTACACCGTAGACAAGGAGCGTCTGGGGCGCATGATGGGGGTCGGCGGCGCGGAGGTGATGCAGCGCGTGGGCGGGGCGTTGTGTCGCTCCCTGCAGCTTCTTCGTCCGGACGGACGTTAGCACCACCGCGTCAGCGTGAGCGGACGAACCGCCCGCTGCGAAGGTGCGGCCGCTTTGCCAGACGCCACCTGTTCGTGATTGAATGACGCGGCGCGAGGCGACTCGCGCCGCGATGAGGCTCGCGTTACGCGCCCGGCGATGCCTGCCGACGCGCTGATGGCTTCTGCCCACGGGGCGGGAGCCATTTCTCGTTGAGGCCTTCCGCCGGGACCGCGACCGTCAAGGAGACGTACATGCCCACGAGATTGCTGATGCTGGCGGCGGCGGGCGCCGCGGGCGCGCTCTGCAGGTACGGCCTCGCCGGCCTCGTGCAGAGCGCGCTCGGCGCCCGCTTCCCGTGGGGCACGCTGGTCGTCAACATCCTGGGGTGCTTCGTCGCCGGGGCTCTGTTCGGCCTTTTCGAGAGCCGCTGGGCGCTGAGCGGGGAGGCGCGTATCATCATCTTCATCGGCTTTCTGGGGGCGTTCACCACGTTCTCGGGGTTCATGCTGGAGACGTCCGAGCTGGCGCGCGACGCGCAGTGGCTCAGCGCGGCCGGCAACCTGGTGCTGATGAACGGCCTCGGGGCCTTCGCTCTGTACGGGGGCCTCGTGGCCTCTCGATTGGTGTAGGGAGGGGACAGCATGCAACTGCCCGAATACGCCGAGCTGCTGCGAGTCTTCATCGGCGACAGCGACAAGCACCACGGCAAGCCGCTCTACGAGGCCATCGTGCAGGCCGCCCGCGAGCATCATCTGGCCGGGGCGACCGTGCTGCGAGGATACCTCGGCTTCGGCGCCCACAGCCGCATCCATACGGCCAAGATCCTGCGCCTCTCGGAGGACCTTCCCATCGTCGTCGAGATCGTGGACGCGCCGGAGAAGATCGACGACTTCCTGCCGATCCTCGACGAAATGATGGCCGAGGGGATGGTGACCGTGGAACAGGTGAAGGTGGTCACCTATCGGCACCACGCCGGCGAGCAGAACGCGTAGCGGCCCGCCGGACGGCCGCCGCCGGAGCGGCGGCGCCACTGCGGGCCGTCAGCTTGCGGTCAGGCGGCCGGGCTCGGCGTCTTGACGACGAGAAGACGCACCAGGCCGTCGCCCTCCCTGCGGATGCTGTGCAGGTGCCCGGCCGTGCTGGGGACCAGCGAGCCGGGCGCCGTCGCGATCGTCTCGCCCTCGATCTCCACGGACGGCGTGTCCTCGAGCACCGTGTCGCCGAGGCGGGCTGCGCCAACGACCACCCGCTCAAGTGACGGCGACTGTTTGACGACAAGTGGGTAAGAGTGGGTCTGCCACGTTCAATTCGATCGAGGAGCAGCAGAATGGGCACTGGCACGCGAGACATTTCTGTCGGGTTCACCCAGCGGAAGTTCCCCGCGGGCACGCACATGTGCTTCGTGTACGATTCCGAGGCGGAGCGGCGCCGTGTCATCGCCGGCTTCTTGGCCGCGGGCGTCGACGCCGGGGAGCGAGTAGCGTACTTCGCCGACGCCGGCACGGACGACGCAATGCGCTGGATCGAGACCGCCGGGGTGGCCACCGCGGCGCAGGAGGAACGCGGCCACGTCCACGTAGCGGAAGCCGAGGCCACCTACTGCCCCGGCGGGCGCTTCAGCCCGGAGGTCATGTTCGATACGCTGCGCGGGTTTCGCAACGAGGGCGACGAAGCCGGCTACGATGGCGCCCGCGTGAGCGGGGAGATGTCCTGGGCCTTGCGTGACATCCCCGGCCACGAGCGCCTGCTGGAGTACGAAGCCAAAGTCACCGGGGTGCTGGCCGAGTGCGAGGTCACCGCCATCTGCCAGTACGACGCTGCCGCGTGGGACGGGGCGACTCTCCTCCACGTGCTCCGCGTCCACCCCATGATGGTGGTGCGCGGCCAGGTCGTGGAGAACCCGTTCTTCATGCAGCCCGAGGACTACCTGCGGACCTACATTGACGGTCACTGAGAACGAAACAGACGGGCGGCGCACCGATGGCGCCGTCGACGCCAGGGTGCTCGGCCAACTCCTCTATGCGATGCCGGTGCTCGAGATGCTGCCGACGGCAGAGCGCATCGCCGAGTTCCTGACCGCGGCGCTCTCGGACATCCCGGGGGTCAGAACCTGCGTCGTCCGCTTGGGAGAGGCCGCGGCGCGAGGCGGCGAACCGCATCAGCGCGCGGACCCGGCAGCCGGCCCGACTCCCTCCTGCGTCCACTTGACCGTCCCTGTGGAGACCGGCGGCGAGGTCTACGGCGACTTCGCTCTCGTGGTGGACGACGAGCCGGCTCTGAAGCCGTATCTGCCGTTCTTCACCAACCTCGCGGGTTCGGTCGCGCTGCTGACCGAGAACCGCTTGCGGCGCGACCGACTCGAGGCGGCGCTGGCGGCCGTGCGCGAGAGCGAGGAGCGCTACGCCGCGCTCTTCGCCAACATGCTCGAGGGCGTCGCCTACTGCCGCATGCTCTACGACGAGGACGGCCGCCCCGACGACTTCGTCTACCTGCAGGTCAACCCGGCCTTCGAGCGCCTCACCAGGCTCACCGGCGCCGCGGGCAGGCGCGTCACCGAGGTGATCCCGACCATCAAGGCCGAGACACCTGAGCTGCTCGTGACCTACGGCAACGTTGCGCGCACGGGCGAGCCGGCTGAGTTCGACATCGACTTCATGCCGCTCGACCTCTCCCTGCACGTCTCCGTCTTCCGCCCCGAGCCCGGCCACTTCGTGGCGGTGTTCGCCGACGTGAGCGAGCAGAAGCGCGCCGCGCAGGCGATCAGGCAGAGCGAGGCCCGCCTCAGCGACTTCGCCCACAGCGCCGCCGACTGGCTGTGGGAGACGGACGCGAACGGCGTCTACACCTACAGCTCGAGGAGGGGCGTCGACCTGTTCGGTCTCGCCCGCGGCGACGTCATCGGCAAGACGCCGTTCGACTTCATGCCGGCGGACGAAGCGGAGCGGGTCGCGCCCCTGTTCGCCGAGCTCGTGGCTCGCAAAGCGCCAATCGTCGATCTGGAGAACTGGTGCGTCAACGCCGACGGCGAGCGCTTCTGCCTGCTCACCAACGGCGTGCCGCTGCTGGACGAGGCCGGGAACCACACCGGTTACCGCGGCGCGGATAAGGACATCACCGAGCGCAAGCGGGCCGAGGCTGCCCTGCGCGCCAGCGAGGAGCAGCACCGCACGCTCTTCGAGAGCATGGCCCAGGGCGTCGTCTACCAGGACGCCGACGGGCGCATCACGGCCGCCAACCCGGCCGCCGAGTGCATCCTCGGCCTCACCCTCGCGCAGATGCAGGGCGTCACCTCCACCGACCCGCGCTGGCGCACGGTGCGCGAGGACGGCAGCGACTTCCCCGGCGAGGAGCACCCCGCCATGGTGGCGCTGCGCACCGGCCGGCCTGTCCACGACGCGCTCTTCGGCGTCTTCAACCCGGCCGACGACGCCTATCACTGGATCAAGGTCGGCGCCGTGCCACGGTTCCGCCCCGGCGAGGAGGCGCCCTACCAGGTGTTCACGACCTTCGAGGACGTCACCGAGATCAGAGCTGCGGCCGAGGCACTGCGCGCCAGCGAGGAGCGCTACCGCTCGCTCTTCGAAAGCCTGACCGAAGGGGTGGCTCTGCACGAACTGGTCCTCGACGAGCAGGACGCGCCGCTCGACTATCGCATTCTGGCCGTGAACCCGGCCTTCACGGCGCAGACAGGCCTGAGCGCGGAAGCGGTGCGCGGCAAGCTCGCCAGCGAGGCCTTCGGGAGCGGCGAGGCGCCCTTCCTCGAGCAATACGCCGGCGCTACCCTGAGCGGCGAGCCGGCCCGCTTTCAGGAGCACTTCGCGCCGCTCGGCAGAGACTTCGACATCACTGCCGTGCGGCAGTCCGAGGGCCACTTTGCGACCTTGTTCGAAGACGTCACCGAGCAGCGCCGCGCCGCGGCCGAGATCCTGCGCCTCAACGAGGAGCTGGAGACGCGCGTCGCGAGCCGCACCGCCCAGCTCGAGGCCACCAATAAGGAGCTCGAGGCCTTCGTCTACTCCGCCTCGCACGACCTACGGACGCCGCTGAGGGCGATCGACGGCTTCAGCCAGATGGTCGCCGAGGACGCCGGCGAGAAGCTCAGTGCGGCCGACCACGAGCACCTGCAACGCGTGCGCGCCGCCGCCCAGCGCATGGCGGCGCTCATCGACCAGCTGCTCGGCCTCGCACGCGCCTCGCGCAACGACCTGCTGATCGAGCAGGTCGACGTGAGCGCCTTGGTCATCGAGATCCTCACCGAGCTCGCCGACGACCAGCCGGAGCGCGCGGTCGAGACCGTGGTCGCGCCCGGGATGTGGGCGAAGGCGGACGCCGTGCTTCTGCGCGCCATCCTCGACAACCTGCTCGCCAACGCCTGGAAGTTCACCAGCAAGCACGCCGCGGCGCGCATCGAGGTCGGCATCGCGGGCTCAGATGGCGAGCAGGCCTTCTTTGTGCGCGACGACGGCGCCGGCTTCGACTCGGGCTACGCGACGCACCTCTTCGGCGCCTTCCAGCGCATGCACGCCGAGGGCCAGTTCGACGGCGACGGCATCGGTCTGGCCACCGTGAAGCGGCTCGTCACGCGCCACGGCGGGCGCGTCTGGGCCGAGGCGGAGGTCGAGAAAGGCGCCACGTTCTACTTCACGCTGCCTGGGATCGACGCGGCACACGTCTGAGCAGCTCGCGCCGACCGCGATGGCGGAGATGAGCATGCCGGCAATGGCAAGGCCGCCGGAGCTATTCCGCGAAGACAGGAACGGGCAGTCCAGGGCCATAGGCCGAGGACACGGTAGGGCGCTGCGGGTCAGCCGTTGGCGATGGCGGCGCTTGCGGCGCGCAGCAGGTCGCCGACCGCCCGGCAGGCAGAGTCGGCGCTGGCGCTGCGCGCGATCAGGTCGATGAGCGCGCTGCCGATGATGACGCCGCCCGCGAGGCCCGCCACGCGGGCCGCCTGCTCCGGCGTCGAGATGCCGAAGCCCACGGCAATGGGCGCGGCGGTGCGGGCGCGCAGGCGTCCGACAAGGCCCGGCAGGTCCGCGCCTACCTCTCGCCGTGCCCCCGTCACGCCGGTCACGGCGACGCAGTAGATGAAGCTCGTCGCCGCCTCCGCGACCATGTCGAGCCGCGCGTCGGTGCTGGTGGGCGCCGCCATGGGAACGAGGCTGACGCCGTTGGCGGCGGCCAGCGCCTTGAGGCCGCCGGCCTCGGCGGCTAGAGCCGCCGCGCCTCCGGCGGCCTCGTCCAGCGGCAGGTCCGGGATCACCAGCGCTTCCACGCCGGAGGCGAAGGCCCGCGCGAAGAACCGCTCGGGTCCGAAGGCCAGCACCGTGTTCACGTAGGTCAGAAGCACGAACGGCACGCTGCCGCTGTGCGCGGCCGCGAGCTGCAGGACGTCGTCGGGCGTCACGCCGGCGAGGAGGGCCTCGTGGGTGGAGCGCTGGACTACGGGCCCGTCGGCGATGGGGTCCGAGAAGGGGATGCCGAGCTCGACGATGTCGGCACCGGCGTCGATGAGCGTGCCGATGATCCGGGCGCTCGTCTCGAGGTCCGGGTGGCCGCCGGTAACGTACGGGATGAGCGCCGCGCGCTGCGCGCGCGGCGCCGCAAACGCGCGCGCGAGGCGCGCAGCGAGGGGCGGCAGCTCCGGCGCCTGCTGGTCGGCGCTCATGCCAGATCCTCCAGTAGGCGCGCGGCCTCGTGAACGTCCTTGTCGCCGCGGCCCGAAAGATTGACGATCACGAGGTCGCCGGCGGCGAAGCGGGTGCTTGCCGGGTCGAACGAGGCGGCTGCGCCGTCGATCGTGAAGCGGCCGGTGGCCGAGGGCGACGGCGCCGTGGCCGCGCTCGGCCCGCGGAGCACGTAGGCGATGGCGTGGGCGCTCTCAAGCGCGGGGATGATGCCCTCCAGCTCGGCGAGCGTGCGAAAGGCCGCCAGTGCCTCGGCGTCCGTGGCGGCCGCGTACTTGGCGCGGCCCGAGTCCTTGAGCCAGGCGTGCTCCGGTCCCACTCCGGGGTAGTCGAGCCCGGCCGACACCGAGTGCGCCTCGGCGACCTGGCCCCAGGCGTCCTGCAGGAGGTAGCTGTAGGAGCCGTGGAGGACGCCCGGCGAGCCTTTGGCCAGCGGCGCCCCGTGACGCGCGTCCAGGCCCTCGCCGGCCGCCTCGACGCCGGTGAGCCGCACGGGCACGTTGCGAAAGGCGTGAAAGATCCCCATGGCATTGGAGCCCCCGCCGACGCAGGCCACGATCTCGTCGGGCAGGTGGCCGTAGCGCTCGCGCACCTGAGCGATGGCCTCCCCGCCGATCACCGCCTGGAAATCGCGGACCATGGCCGGGTAGGGCGCCGGGCCGGCCACCGAACCGATGGCGTAGAACGTGTGACCGACTGTGGCGACCCAGTCACGCAGAGCCTCGTTCATCGCGTCCTTGAGGGTGCGCGAACCGCTCTCCACGGGAACGACGGTGGCGCCCAGCAGGCGCATGCGCACCACGTTGAGCTCCTGGCGGCGCACGTCTTCGCTACCCATATACACGACGCATTCGAGGTCGAGCAGTGCGCAGGCCGTGGCCGTGGCCACCCCGTGCTGGCCGGCCCCGGTCTCGGCGATCACGCGGGTCTTGCCCATGCGCCGCGCAAGAAGGGCCTGGCCGAGCACGTTGTTGATCTTGTGGGCGCCGGTGTGGCAGAGGTCCTCGCGTTTGAGCAGGATGGTGGCCGCGCAGCGCTCGCTGAGCCGCGTCGCGTGGTACAGGGGCGTGGGGCGGCCGGCGTAGTCGGCGAGGAGGCGCGCGAGCGCGGCCTGGAAGGCCGCGTTGGCGCGCGCCTCCTCGTAGGCCGCCGTGAGCTCGTCGAGCGCGGGGATCAGCGTCTCGGGCACGAAGCGCCCGCCGTACGGGCCGAAGCGGGTCTCGATGGTCACGTCACAGCACCTCCGGAGATATCGGCGCCGGCGACGACGCCGAAGAACGTACGCATCAGTCTGAGATCCTTGACGCCGGGGGAGCGCTCGATGCCGCTCGAGACGTCGACGGCAAACGGGCGCACCAGCTTGATGGCGCCGTCGGCGTTGGACGGCAGCAGGCCGCCGGCCAGCACGAGGCGCTCGCGGGGCAGATCCGCAGCCGCGAGCGTCCTCCAATTGAGGCGGCGGCCGGTACCGCCGTAGGCCTCCGGCGTGCGCGCGTCGAGCAGCACCAAATCGGCCTCGTCGGCGCCCTCGGTGTCTGCGGCGGCGATGACGAGCGGCCGCAGGCCGCGGCTCAGCGCCGCCGCCCGCACGGCCGCCACGCTCGGCCCGTCGGCGCCGGCCGAGAGCTGGACGGCGCCGAAGCCGCCGGCGACCACGGCGCCGGCGATCCACGCCGGCGTCTCGGTGGTGACCACGGCCACCGCCAGACCGGCGCCGCAGAGGGGCGTGAGCTGCGCGGCTCGTGCCACGTCGACGCGCCGCGGGCTCTCCGAGAGCACAAACCCGCAGGCCCAGGCGCCGTAGCTCGCGGCGTGCTTCACGTCGCTGCCCGTGGTGAGCCCGCAGATCTTGACGCGCGTCATCACGCGTCTCCGCCCGGTGCGTCGACGCCGCGCAGCGACGCCATGGCCGCGGCCAGGTGCTCGTGCGGAGTGCCGAGAAGCGCCTCGCCGACGAGGATCGCCTGGGCGCCGGCGGCGCGCACGCGTCGCGCGTCGCGCGGGGCGCCGATGCCGCTTTCGCTGACGAACAACACGCAGCTCCCGATGAGCGCGCCCAGCTCCTCAGTCACGCTCAGGTCGACGTCCAGGGTGCGCAGGTCACGGTTGTTGACGCCCATCATCGAGGCGCCGACCGAGTAGGCGCGCTCCAGGTCGACGGCGTCGTGGACCTCCACGAGCGCGTCCAGGCCGCAGTCGTGACACTCGTCGAGGAGCGCGCCCAGAGAGCCCGCCGGCAGCGCCGCCGCGATGAGCAGCACGGCGGCGGCGCCGGCGTCGGCCGCCTCCCAGACTTGGCAGGGGTCGACGATGAAGTCCTTGCGCAGCACGGGCAGGTCGACGGCCGCGGCCACGGCGCGCAGGTCGTCCAGCGACCCGCCGAAGCGGTCCGGCTCGGTCAGTACCGAGATCGCCTCGGCGCCTGCGGCCTCGTACGCTCTCGCCTGCAGGACGGCGTCGAGGCTTGGGGCGATCTCGCCTTTGCTCGGCGAGCGCCGCTTGATCTCGGCGATGACGGCCAAGGGCGCCGGCGAGCCTGCCTCGCGAGCGGCATCGCCCGGCGCGGCCAGAGCCGCGCGCAGGCGCCCGTGCGGCCCCGCGGTCTGCGGCCGCGCGAGCGGCATGCGCTCGCGCGCGGCCTGCGCGCGCCGCGCCGAGCCGACGATCATCTCCATGAGAAAGTCGTTCATGCGACGTCCTCGCGCAGCAGCCGGTTCGTGGTGCGTACGAGGGCGTCGAGCTTGGCGCGGGCGGCGCCGGAGGCGACGGCCGCCCGCGCCTTCCCGACGCCCTCGGCGATGCTCGCCGCGGCCTCGGCGATGTAGAGAGCCGCGCCGGCGTTGAGCAGGACGATGTCAAGGCGCGGTCCTTCGACGCCGTCGAGCACCTCGCGCACGTAGCCGGCGTTCTCGGCGGCGTCGCCGCCGCGCAGGTCTGCAAGCCGCACGCGCCGCATCCCGAGCCCTTCCGGCGAGACCTCGTAGTGCACGTCGAAGCCCTGGCCGGCGAACACTTCGACCACGGCCGTCGGGCAGGTCGTCGAGATCTCGTCGAGCCCGTCCTCGCTGTGCACGATCAGGTTGCGGTCGTTGCCCATCAGCCGCACGGCTTGGGCGATGCGCTCGACGTAGCGCGCGTCGGCGACGCCGATGAGCTGATGCCGCGCCCCGGCGGGGTTGGTCAGTGGCCCGATCAGGTTGAAGGTGGTCGCCATACCCATCTCGCGGCGCACCGGCGCGACGTGCTTCATGGCCAGGTGGTGGCGGGGCGCGAACATGAAGCCGATGCCGGCTTCGGCGATGCAGCGGCTCACCTGCGCCGGGGCGATGTCGATGGCCACGCCCAGCGCTTCGAGGACGTCGGCGCTGCCGCATTTGCTGGTCGCAGAGCGGTTGCCGTGCTTGGCCACGGTCACGCCGGCGCCGGCGGCCACAAGCGCCGCCGCCGTCGAGATGTTGAACGTGTCGGCGCCGTCGCCGCCGGTGCCGCAGGTGTCGAGGATCACGTCGGCGTCCACCTCGACCTTCTCGGCCAGCGCGCTCATGGCGCGCGCCATGCCGACGATCTCCGCGGCCGTCTCGCCCTTGACGCGCAGGGCGCTGAGAAAGGCGGCCGTCTGGGCTTCGCCGGCACGCCCGCCCATGATCTCGAGCAGCACGTCGCGGGCCTCTTCTTCTGCGAGGTCGCGGCCCGCCGCCAGGCGCTGCAACGCCGCGCTCAGGACGTCATTCGGCACGAGCGTCCTCCCGCGGGGCGCCCGCGCCGGCCGCGCTTCCGTCCATCAGCAGGAAGGTGCGCAGCAGGTCGAGGCCCACGGCCGTGAGCACGCTCTCGGGGTGGAACTGCACGCCGTGCACCGGCAGCTCGCGGTGCCGCACGCCCATCACGATGCCCTCGGCGTTCCAGGCGCCGAGCTCCAGGCAGTCGGGCAGCGCCTCGTCGACGACCAGCGAGTGATAGCGCGTCGCCGTGAACGGGTCGGGCAGCCCGGCAAAGACGCCGCGGCCGTCGTGGGCGATCTCGTCGGTCTTGCCGTGCACGGGGGCGCCGGCGCGGCGCACCACGCCCCCGTACACCTGGCCGATAGCCTGGTGGCCGAGGCACACGCCGAGCACCGGCAGGCGCGCGGCGCCGAAGCGCGCGATGGCGGCCATGCTGATCCCCGCCTCGTCGGGCGTGCAGGGGCCGGGGGAGACCACGAGATGCGTGGGCTGCGCCGCGGCGATCTCGTCCAGCGTCACGCGGTCGTTGCGCTTCACGGTGATCTCGGCGCCGAGCTCGCCGAGGTACTGCACCAGGTTGTAGGTGAACGAGTCGTAGTTGTCGATCATGAAGACCCGCGGCGCGGGGACGATGGGCTCGCGGGGAGCCGGGTCGAGGTCGACAAGCGTGGTCATTGTGAAAACTCCTCATGGGCGAGCTCGATGGCGCGCAGCAGAGCCGCAGCCTTGTGCTGCGTCTCTTCGTACTCTTTGGCGGGGACGGAGTCGGCGACGATGCCGGCGCCCGCCTGCACGTGGGCGATGCCGTCCTTCACGATCACCGTGCGGATGCAGATGCAGGTGTCGAGGTCGCCGCCATAGCTGAGGTAGCCGATGGCGCCGGCGTACGGCCCTCGGCGCACCGTCTCGAGCTCGTCGATGATCTGCATGGCGCGGACCTTGGGGGCGCCGCTGACCGTGCCGGCGGGGAAGCCTGCCTTGAGGGCGTCGGTCGGGGTCGCTTCGGCGGCCAGCGTGCCGCGCACGCTCGAGACCATGTGGATGACGTGCGAGTAGAGCTCCATGCCCATGAGCTCGTCGACGCGCACGCTGCCGGGCGCACACACGCGTCCCAGGTCGTTGCGCCCGAGGTCGACGAGCATCACGTGTTCGGCGCGCTCCTTGTCGTCGGCGCGCAGGTCGGCGACGAGGCGCCGGTCTTCGGCGGCGTCGGCGCCACGCTTGCGCGTGCCGGCGATGGGGCGCGTCTCGACCTTGTCGCCCTGCACGGTGATCAGCGGCTCGGGGCTTGAGCCGCAGAGGGCGAAGTCGTCGAAGGCGATGTAGTACATGTAGGGGCTCGGGTTCACGGCTCTGAGCCCACGGTAGACCGCGAACGGCGAGACGGAGACCGGCGTGCTGAAGCGCTGGCTGAGCACGACCTGAAAGGCGTCGCCGGCGTACACGTACTCGCGGATGCGGGCGACGCCGCATTCGTACTCCGTGCGAGTCATCGAGGACGAGACGGGCCGCGGTCCTGCGGCGGCGGCCCTGCCGGCGCCTTCCATCGCTGCGCCCTCCGCCGCGCCCGGCTCCGCCGCGTCCGCCGCGGCCAGGCCGTAGGCGCTGGCCGGCAGCGGCGTCTGCAGCTTCTGCTTGACGGCGGCGATGCGGTGGGCGGCGCGTTCGTACGGGCCGTCCACATCGCGGCCCTCCACGAAGGCGTTGGCGACTACCGTGATCGTGTGTTTGAGGTGGTCGAACACGAGGACGGTGTCGGCCAGCAGAAAGGCCATCTCGGGGAGGCCGAGGTCGTCGGGCGGCGCGTCCGGCAGGTCTTCGAGATGCCGCACGAGGTCGTAGCCGAAGTAGCCGACGAGGCCGCCGGCGAGCGGAGGCAGGGCGGCGCCGGCGGCGCCGCCCCCGGCGCCGCTCGCCGGCGGCCGGTAGCCGGCGATCAGCTCGGCCGCGGCGGCGAACGGATCGGGGTGCTCGATCTCCAGACGGTCGCCGTTCTCCTGCACCGTGAGGCGCCCGTTCGCGTAGGTCACGAGGGCGCGGGCGCCGACGCCCAGAAACGAGTAGCGCCCCAGATGCTGCCCCTGCTCGGCGCTCTCCAGGAGGAAGGCACGCTTGGGCGCGCCGAGCTTGAGAAACGCCGAGACGGGCGTCTCGAGGTCGGAGACGAACGAGTGGGTGACGGGCAGAACGTTATGCGCCAGTGCGAGGCGGCGTGCCTCGACTAGCGTCGGGTGGAGCCGTATGTTCTTTGCCACGGGCCAGTCATGTGGCACCTCCGCTGAACACGTCGGCCCTACAGAAGTCGCCCGTCTGCCGTTTCGGCAAGCGGTCTGGGAACCGTAGGGCAGAGAGGCTGGGGTGTCAAGCGGCGCGCCGCTTGCCGGCGGCCGCGTGGCCATCCGGCAGGTCAGACGAGCTGCTGCGCGAGCGACCGCTGCACCTCCGAGAAACTGAGCGTCGCCAGGGCGCCGTTGACGAGCATCAGCTGCGGCGGCAGGTGGCCGATGTCCATGTCGTAGATGACCGGGATGGTCAGGTCGCCCAGGGCGTCCCGCAGAGCGTCCCGGGGGGTGAATTCGCGGAGATCCTGCGCCGCCGTGCGTCCGATCAGCAGCGCCGTTGCATGGCGGAACCACCCGGCAAGCCTGAGGTGGTGGAGCATCCGGCAGTACTGGGCGGGGTTGAAGTCGCAGTTGTCGAGATAGAAGAGCAGCCCCTCGGGAGCGTAGGCTGCGACGAACCCCTCGAGGTCGCCGTACGACGTGCCGGGCAGCATCCCGATGACGTCGAGCGTGCCTCCGATCAAGCGTCCCTTGGCAGTGATCGCGTGCGCGGGGTCCGCCTCGTGGCCGAGGCATTTCCAGACCACCGGCTCGGTACGGTCAAAGGACGTGGCGGTGGGGTCTTTCTGCCAGTCCACGTCGTGAGTCTGGTACAGGTCCGCCGCCTGCTGCGTGAAGCTCGCGCCGGCCGGCAGCCGAGCCACGTCCCCCCACCAGGCCAGGGACGGCGCTGTGGGGTGGATCGGGGCCTCCAGCAGGTCGCTGCCATGCATTGTGGCGATGCCGGTGAGGACCGTGTAGGGGAGCATGAAGGTGGCCAGGTCCGAATACCCGATGAGCCATTTCGGGGTGCCTTTGCGGAGGCGCTCGAAGTCGAGGTAGGGGAAGATGTCGATGAGGAGCTCGCCGCCCCACGGAGGGAAGACGGCGGCGACGGCGTCGTCCAGCAGCATCGCGGTGAGCTCGTCGGCGCGCTCTGCCGCCGGGGCGCTGACGATCTTGTCGCTCAGCAGGCAGCGTCCCAGGCGCCGTTTGTAGCCGAGCCGCCGCAGGGAGTCGAGGCAGAACGTGAGCCGGGGCTCCAGCTGCGCGCCCACCCCTGCCGACGGCGCGGTGACGCCGATGACGTCCCCCTGCTGGAGCGGCTGGGGATAGCGGATAGCCGACGCGGCCGGGGACGCCGCCGGCGACGCGGCCGGGGCGCAGCCGGACGTGCCGAGCGCGGCGGTGACGCCGGCCATTCCGGCCAGCTTCAGGAAATCGCGGCGGTCCATGCCTGTCATGTGGCTATCTTAGACCGCACGCCGTCGTAGTCGTACGCCCGCGGAGCACGACGCCTGAGGGCGATGTAGGCTCACGCCACGAGCATCAGGAACGAAGGAGTGGGCATGCAGTTTGAGAGCGTCATCCGCGGGCGGCGGAGCATCCGCGCCTACGAGGCAGACGAGGTACCGGAGGAGCTCATTCGCGAGATCCTGGGCGAGGCGCGCTGGGCGCCGTCATGGCGCAATACGCAGGCGTGGAACGTGTGGGTGCTCAGAGGCGCCGCACTGCAGAATTACAAGGACGAGTTTCGCGCCGCGGTCGAGCGCGACGACCCCGCGGCGCTCGACCTCCCGGCGACGGCCGAGTGGCCGCAGGCCTGCTCGGCGCGCACGGCGGCCCTCATGAAGAGCCGGTCGGCGACGCTCGCGGCCGCGGGCGAGCCTACGGACCCCGCGGCTGCTCTGGCGCGCATGGCCGATCTCTTCGGCGCGCCCTGCCTGCTCGTCTTCGGCTTCGACGACTGTCTCGCCGAGGCCTACGCCGGCTTTGACTGCGGCGCGTTCGTGCAGAGCGTCTGCCTCGCCGCCTACGACCGCGGCCTCGGCACCTGCATCGTCGCCACGGTGATCCGCTACCCCGACATCCTGCGCCGGCTGCTGCCCGGCGCCGACGGCATGCGCTTCGTGGTCTCGGTCACGCTCGGACGTCCCGTGGCCGACTCGCCGGCCAACACCTTCGAACGCTCGCGCGCCGACCTCGACGAGCTCGTCACCTGGGTGTCGTAGGCCCGCCCCGCTGAGTCGTGCCGCTGCTGCAACGCATCACCGAGGAGGACGCGCACCGGCGCCGCTGGGAGCTGCTCGCGCTCAGCTCCGTCGGCGCCTTCATGGGGCCGCTGGACGGGTCCATCGTCTCGGTCGCGCTGCCGGCCATGAGCCCGTCGCTGCACCTCAGCTTCGGCGCCGCGATGTGGGTGCAGGCCGCCTATCTGCTGACGGTGGCCGTCCTGCTCATCCCCCTCGGGCGGCTGGCCGACCAGCACGGCCGCGTGCGCTACTACCTCATCGGCACGGCCGTGTTCACGGCCGGATCGCTGCTGGCCGCGCTCAGCATGAGCGCTGCGTGGCTCATCGCGAGCCGCGTGGTCCAGGGCGGCGGGGCGGCGCTCATGGTGGCGACTTCCGCCGCCATCGTCACCGCCGTCTTCCCGCCGCAGGAGCGCGGCAAGGCTTTGGGCATCAATGTGATGGCCGTGTACATCGGCCTCACCATCGGACCGCCACTCGGCGGCATCCTTGTGGACACGCTGGGCTGGCGCTGGATCTTCCTCATCAACTTGCCGATCGGCGTGGTCGTCCTCGTGTGGGGCTGGTTCATGCTGCCGCGTGCGGAGCGGCTGGAGGGCGCGCTGCGCGTCGACTTCGCCGGCGCAGCGCTGCTCGGCACGTTTCTCATCAGTCTGCTGGTGCCGCTCACGTTCGCTCCCGAGTGGGGCTGGGCGGCGCCGCTCACGATAGGCCTGCTCGCCCTGTCCGCGGCCGCGCTGATCGGCTTCATCGTCGTCGAGCGGCGCGTCGCGTCGCCGGTGCTCGACCTCGACCTGCTCCTGCACAACCGCCTGTTCGCGGCCGCCAACCTGGCCGCCCTGCTCAACTACATGGCGCTGTACGCGATCAGCGTGCTCACCGCCATCTTCCTCGAGGTCGTGCAGCATCGCTCTGCCGCGGTGAGCGGTCTGCTGATCCTCAGCCAGCCGCTCCTCATGGCCGTTCTCAGCCCGTTCAGCGGGCGCCTGAGCGACAAGATCGGCTCGCGCGTGCTGGCCACCGGCGGCATGGTGGCGATCGCCTTCGGCATGGTGCTGCTGGCGGCAATGCCCACCACGGCTCCGGTGTGGCAGGTGGCCGGCAATCTGGCCATCGTGGGTCTCGGCATGGCGGCGTTCAGCGCGCCCAACACGTCCGCCATCATGGGCAGCGTGCGGCGCGACCAGCTCAGCGTGGCGAGCGCCTTCATCGGGACCATGCGCACCACCGGGCAGGCGCTCAGCGTGGCCCTGCTCGGAGGCATCGCCGCCAGCCAGCTCGGTCGCCTGGGCGGCAGGCTGCTGTTCACGCACGGGCACGGCGCCGGGGCCGGAGGAGTGGCGGCGCAGGCCGTGAGCGACTTCGCGCAAGGCTATCGCTACGCGATGCTGGTCGGCGCCGTGCTGGCGCTCGTCGGCGCCGCCGTCTCGCTCACGCGCGGCGCCCATGAGGCGCCTACCGCCAGGTCAGCCAGCGCGCCGGGTTCGCGGTCATGAGCCGGCGCAGCTCGGCGCCGTCGATGCCGTGCTCCGCGAACAGCGGCGGCAAGTCGCGCGCGATGCGCGCGTAGCCCCCGCCGCCGTGCTCGGCGAGCTGCACGCGCGTGACCACGTCCTGCGAGAGCAGCACGCGCTCGCGGTAGCCGGCGCCCAGCAGGTCCGCGACTCCGGCAACTCGCTCGCGGTCGCTGTGCACGAAGTGCTCCGCAGTGGCCGCGACCTCAGCCCAGCCGAAGAAGTCGTACTCTACGAAGGCGCCGCGCGCGGCGATGGCAGTCTGATAGGCGGGATCGATGTCGGTGTCGACGTGGGCGATGGCCACGCGTCCCGGGTCGACGCCGGCGGCTTCGAGCAGGTCGAGGGCGCGGATCCCTTGAGCGCCCGGCGCCTGCGTGTGGATGGAGACGGGAGCGCCGCTGCAACGCTGGGCGATGGCTACGGCGCGCAGGACCTTGCGCTCTGCCGCCGTCATCGGGCTCGAGAGACCGATCTCGCCGAGGACGCCGCACGGGATGCCGCCCGTGGCCGCGTCCGCCGTCAGCTCCGCGACGAGGCGCTCGGCGAGCTCCTCGACGGTGCACTCCGTGACGGCGGGAGAGTGAGTCTGCTCCAGGTAGTAACCGCAGCCTGCGACGATGTGCAGGCCGGTGCGATGCGCGAGGCGCGCGAGACCGGCCAGGTCGCGGCCGATGTCCGGCAGGGTCTGGTCCACGACCGTGGACCCGCCGGCGTCGCGGAACAGGATGAGCTCGCGCGCCGCGAGGTCCTCGTCGTCGAAGAGCAGGTTCTCGCGGTTGCGGTAGGGCTCGGCGCGCACCGCCGCCAGGTTGGCCGCGGTGAGAGGCTCGTCGAGGAGCCGCGCCTCGGCTGCGCCGCGCGGCTCCTCGAGGTACACCTCGAGGGTGCTCAGGACGTGCTCGTGCGGGAGCGTCACGCCGAGCGCCTGCGGCGCGACGGGGCCGAGCACAGTCTGCACGAGACCGGAGCGCGCGTGGCCCGTCACTGGCTGCGCCCGCGGGCGGCGACCCTCCACACGTCTGTGAGGACGCCGTCCTCGACCACGTGATACCGGTCGTAGAGGTTCACGGTCGTGCAGCCGTGCCTGGGGATGAGCTCGATCTTGTCGCCGACGCGCAGCTCCTCCGCCGATCCTTCGAGCCTGATCTCGCCGTGCTCTTCCGAGAAGTCGAACCAGGTAGCACCTTCGACGAGCACGGTCGGATCGCCGAATTCCGCGGTGATCGACTTGAGCCCCCCGTCGACGATCGCCCGGCCGGGCCGCGGACGGCTGATCACCGTGAGCAGCACCGTGAGCGCGTTCTCGTAGTCGGCGCCGCCCACGGCCGCGTACTGCGCGTCCATCGTGGCGTAGGAGCCGCACTGCAGCTCCGTCATCCAGAGGAGCCGGCCGGTGATCGTGTGCGTGCCGGTACCGCAGCCGCTGATCTGGTCGACGCGCAGCCCGGCGGCTTCGATGAAGTCCTTGGCGGCCAGCGCCTTGCGCATGTCGATCTCGGTGCGCGCGCGGCGCTCCTCGAAAGGCATCAGGTTCTGCAGGTGCCCCTCGTAGGCCTGGAGCCCGCAGAAGGCGAGGCCGTCGGCGGCAACGACCTGCCGGACGAGCGCCAGCGCCGGCGCGCCCGGCTCCACGCCGCAGCGGTCCATGCCGACGTTCACCTCGACGTAACAGCGCAGGATGACGCCGGCCGCCACCGCGGCCTTCGAGAGCTGCCGCACGTTGCCCGCGTCGTCCACCGCCACGGTGATCGTGCAGCGCTTCGCCAGCTCGACCAGGCGCGCGAGCTTAAGCGGCCCGACGATCTCGTTGGCGATGAGGATGTCGGCGATGCCGCCATCGGCCAGTGCTTCGGCCTCGCCGACCTTGGCGCAGGTGATGCCCACGGCGCCGGCGTCGAGTTGAAGCCGTGCGATCTCGACGCACTTGTGCGTCTTGGCGTGCGGGCGGAGCTGCGCCGGCCTGCCGGCGACGAAGTCCGCCATCGTGCGGATGTTGCGGGTGAGCTTTGCCTTGTCAAGGACGAGCGCCGGCGTGTCGACTTCGTCGTAAAACGCCGGCGCCGGCCGGCCGGCGGTCGGCGAAGCCGTGTCGCGAGCCGTCATGCGGGACCTCCTGGCGCTGGCGGAACCCTACCATTCGCGGGCCGTCGCGCCGCCGCAGCTCCCGCGGGAAAGCGCGAGGGCCGGGGAGGCGGCTGCGCCTCCCCGGCCCTCGCGCGGCCGTGCAGCTACGATGCGTCCGCGATCACGCCACCGGCGGAGGCGGTGGAGGAGCCGGACTCTCCGGCGGCGCCGGCGCGGCCGGCGGCGGCGTCGGCGGTGCGGCCTGGGCCGGCGGCGGCATGAGCGGCTGCGGCGTCAGCGGCTGCGCGAGAGGCTGCGGCGTCAGCGGCGGGGCGGCGGGCCCGGGGGTGGGGGGCACGTAAGCCTGCCCCGCGGGCGGCGGAGGCGCGGCGACGTATCCGGCACCGGCCGGCATGGGCGGCGCGCCGAAGCCCGCCGACCCGGCAGCAGCGATGCGCCGAAACTCGTAGCTACCAAACCCGAGGAACAGGAACATGATCGACGGGAAGATGATCAGCAGGATCGCGAACCCCGTGCCTTGGCCGAAGTTGGCGGCGATGTCCAGCGCCATGAAGATCCACAGCACGAAGATGGCGATCATGAGAAGCCACCCGACGAACGGGATCCATGCCAGCAGGCTGCAGCCGAGCATGATCCAGAAGAAGTACACCGGCCGGTTCGACAGCTTCACGACGTTGTATTCGTTGTAGAACGGGATGATGGCGGCCCATCCCGGCAGTCCGGCCTTGGTCAAGGTCCTCCACAGGCCGATGATAACCAGGACTGCCAAGGCGATCATCACGATCCACATGATGATGAGGAAGGCAGCGGCCGCGCCTCCCCCCACATTGTAGTTGTAGCTCATATGCGTCTCCTCCTTCTCTGGGCCCAGATGGGTCGCTCGCGTGAGTCTTCAGCGCCGCGCATGCACATCCTGCCCGCGGAGCGCTGCGAGCACGCCTCCGCGGCGCGCCGCGAGGGTAGAGCGGAGGGGCCGGGGGGGCGGCTCTGCCGCCCCCCCGGCCCCGTCCCTGATCAGACCGTAAGAGCTTGGTCAGCTCAGATGCGCACCGGCTTGTACTCGGAGGTGCCGAAGGCGAGGACGAGATACATGATCCACGGGAACAGCCAGAGCAGGACGCCGAATCCGGAGCCATGGCCGAAGTTCTTGGCGATGTCGAGAGCCACGATGAGAAGGATGACGATGTTGACGAAGGGGATGAAGTAGAGGATCAGCCACCATCCCGGGCGGCCCGCCACCTTGATCATGAGATATGTGTTGAAGAAGGGGATGATGGCCCCCCAGCCGGGCCTTCCGGCCTTGCGGAAGGTCACCCACAGGCCGACTATCCCCAGGACCACGACGATGAGCCAGACGATCAGGTACGTGCCGCCGAACAGCCCTGCAGCCCAATTCGAGGTTGCGCCGATCATGTAAGCCTCCTGTTTCGTTACCCCTATGGATCCATGACTGCGTGTTCCCTGCCTGCCGCACGCATCCTGCAATGCCGTCCTTATCGGAATCCCGCTCAGGAATCTTGAGCGCGGCCCTGACGACCGCCATTGCGCGGGCACGTCAAAATCGGGCATGCTGGTTTCGTCAGCGCGTACGCCGTCGTCCCGAGCAAGGGAGCAGCCGCATGCATCTCGCCACGCCCGCCCGAACGCGCGCCCTGGGCGCGGCGGCCGCGGCGGCCGCGGCGGCCGCGGCGCTCACGCTGCTCGCCGCCGCGGCCCTTGTCGCCTGCGGTTCGGGCTCGTCGTCGCCGCCCTCAGCGGCGGCCACGCCGATGAAGCTCAAGGTCATGGTGTTCAACATCGAGTACGGCGGCACGCAGGTGAGCTTTGCCAAGGTCGTCGCGGCGGTCAAGAAGGCCGACCCCGACGTGGTGGGGCTGGAGGAGGCCGAGACCAACACGCCGCGGCTCGCCAGGCTGGCCGGCTACCCGTACTTCAGCGGCGGCATGCAGATCGTCTCCCGCTATCCCATCCTCGAGCCTTCGGGCGCCCAGGGCGCCTACGCGCTGCTCGAGGTGCAGCCGGGCCGCGTGGTGGCCATCTCCAACGTCCACCTGCCGTCGGCGCCCTACGGGCCGAACTGGATCCGCGACGGCAAGACCGCGGCGCAGGTCGTCGCGCTCGAAAGCAAGGTGAGGCTGCCGGCCATCCAGCAGCAGGTCACGGTCTTGCCGCAGCTCGCCGGGCAGGGGATCCCGGTGTTCGTGACCGGCGATTTCAACTCGCCCTCGCACCTCGACTACACGGCGGCGGCGGTCGGGACGCGCAAGGAGGTCAAGTACGTGGTGGACTGGCCGGTGAGCCAGGCCATGGCCGCTGCCGGCTTCCGCGACTCCTACCGCGACGCGCACCCCGACCCGGTCGCGGATGCTGGCCTGACCTGGTGGGCGGCGCGGCCCAAGGTGGCGGGCTGGAATCCCACGGCCAAGGACCCGCAGGACCGCATCGACTACGTGTACGCGGCCGGCCCGTCGAAGACGCTGAGCAGCGAGATCGTCGGCGAGGTCGGCGACCCGGCCGTGAGCATCAGCTTGTCGCCGTGGCCGTCCGATCATCGCGCCGTGCTGTCGACCTTCGCGGTCACCCCGGGGCCGCTGCCGGTGCTGGTGGCGCCCGAGAAGCTGCTGGTCACGGTCGGCGAGCCTCTGGTCGTCACGTACCACTCGCCGGGGAGCGGCGGAGAGACGGTCGCGATCCGCAGTGCAGGTCAGGCGGGCGCCTCGGGCGACCCGGTGGCCAGCCAGACGGCCGGCGCGGCCGACGGCAAGCTGACGTTCGCCACCGCGGCCCTGCCACCCGGAGCGTACTCTGTGGCGCTGCTCGGCGAGGACGGCAAGGAGCTGGCGCGCGCGCCCTTCTGGCTGAAGGCCAGGGGCGCGAAGGTCCAGCTCACGACCGACAAGAGCGCGTACGCCCCCGGCGCGCCCATCATCGTGAGCTGGCAGAACGCGCCGGCCAACCGCTGGGACTGGCTGGGCGTGTACAAGGCGCCTGCCGACCCCGCCAACGACTACTACCTCATCTGGCAGTACACCGGCGGGGCGAGTGCGGGCACGGTGCACGGCATGCCCGCCGGCACGCTCGCCATGGACGGCAACACCATCGCAGGCTCGCCGTGGCCGCTGCCGCCGGGCGAATACCAAGTGCTCTATCTGCTGGCCGACGGTTACGAGTCCGTGGCCCGGGCGAGCTTCACGGTCACGAAGTAGGGAGGCGTGATGAGACATCTGCCGAAGGCGATCGCCACGGGCGTGTACGAGATCGGCCTGGGAGGCGTCAACGCCTTTCTGATCGACCTGGACGACGGTGGCCTGCTGCTCGTCGACGCAGGCTTTCCGCGCAGCGGGCCGCGCATCGGCCAGGCCATCCGCGACCTCGGCCGGGCACCCTCCGACCTGCGCGCCGTCGTGATGACCCACCTGCACGGCGACCACACGGGGGCGCTGGCCGAGGTGAAGAGCCGGACCGTCGCGGAGGTGTGGATGCACCCGGCAGACGCGGCGCTGGTGCGCGAGGGCGTGTTCGCGCGCCCGCTCGAGCCGGGGCCGGGTCTGCTGCGCAGCGGGATCGCCCGGCTCAGCGCGCTGCGGCCGGCGAAGCCCGGAGAGCCGATCGCCGTCGAGCACGAGGTCGAGGACGGCGAGACGCTGCCGTTCGCCGGCCTGAAGGCCGTGCACACGCCGGGGCACACGGCCGGCCACCTGGCTCTGCTACTGCCGCGGGGCGGCGGCGTGCTCTTTGTCGGGGACGCCGCCACCAACTTCGTGCGTCTGAGCTGGGGGCCTATCTACGAGGACGTGGCCCAAGGCCGCGAGAGCCTCGCGAAGCTCGCGGCCCTCGACTTCGAGGTGGCCGCGTTCGCCCACGGCCGCGCGATCCGCGCGCGCGCCGGCGAGCGCTTTCGCGCGCGCTGGCCCTCCGCGTGCTGACGCGGCCGCGGGCAGGCGCTGCCTCTTGCGGCTCGGTGCGGTCGTCTGCGGCATGCGTGCGCACGTGCGTTCGCGAGCGGCGCCTCCTGTGGACATATCACGTGAACATGGGCCTCAAGGAGCCGAGTCGGCGTCGGCACGCCCGCGAGGGCCTGCGGCCTGCCGAGGGAGCTGCGGAGGCAGTCCGCTGCCCACGTGATGCGCAGACAGCGCACCTCTTGGTCAGCCCCAACACACGCCCACGGCCGTCACGTCGGCGCTCCGGAGCACAATAGTTGTGGAGTCACTCGATCGCAGGCGAGGTGAGGCCCGATGACGATCGACGGAGTCATGCGCGAACCTTTGCCGCTGGATCCATCGACGCGCCGGCATCGCACGCGAGTTGTTCAACAGCCTCGAGTCCCAGACTCCAGCTGAAAAGCTGGCAAGCATCGCTCCATCGACCGCCTGAACCCTCCGCCCTTATCTCGTGCTCCCGTCGTCATGGATCCGACGTCGCATGCCGATAGGCGAGACCACCAGCGTGCAGACGTCGCTCAGACCGACCGGATAGTGTGGACCGGCCGGGTGGCGTTCATTCAATCGAGTCGAAAGGGAAAGACATGGACACTGTGGCACAGGCGCAGCACCGCACGCGCCGACGGGTGACGCGTCTGGGAGCTCTTCTGGTTGCGGCAGCGGCTCTGCTCCTTGGCCTGGCGGCCATCGCGGCGGCCGGTCCCCAGTTCAGACTGGCTCCTGTGAACCCCGATTTCACAGCGGCCCTCAGCGCGCAGGGCTTCACGCCGCCGGCGCTGACCCTCAGCACCGGCCTGCCCGTCGGCGGCTACGTGCCCGACCCGTTCCTGGTGCGCACAAGCCCCGCCGCGGCGTCTCGCTTCGTGAGCCCCAGCCTGCCGGCCGCCTACGATCTGCGAGACCACGACAAACTGACCCCGGTACGCGACCAGGGCCAGTTCGGCACCTGCTGGGCTTTCAGCGCGATGGGCGTCCTCGAGTCGTTCCTCATGCCGGCCAGGCCCAGCGACTTCAGCGAAGACAACCTCGTCAACTACTCCGGCTACACGGCCACAAGCGGCGACTTCATGGCGCTTTACGACACCGGCGGCAACTACAGTATGGCGCTGGCTTACCTCGCCCGGCAGGCGGGTCCCAAGTCGGAGGGGGCTGATGCCTACGTCACCCCCGATTTCACCGTCGGGGCCACTACCCGGATCTGGATCGACGATGCGATGATGCTGCCGCCCAACGTCTTCCCGCAGTGGGGCGACGTGATCAAGACCGCCATCATGGAACAGGGTGCGGTCGCCACGATGATGTACTTTGACGAGACGGTCAACTGCTACGACGCCCTCAACGCAGCCTACTACTACGGCGGTACACAGGCCATCAATCATGGCGTCTGCATCGTCGGCTGGGACGACGCCTTCCCGAGAGCATCGTTCCTGCCTGGGCGGCAGCCCTCCAGCGACGGCGCCTGGCTCATCCGCAACAGCTGGGGCAAGGATTGGGGCCAGGGAGGGTACTTCTGGGTGTCCTACAAGGACACGGCCCTCGGTCAGGCCAACAACCTGGTGATCACGAAGGTGGAAGACCCAAGTGGGGCTCAGCGGGTGTACGGTCACGACCGCCTGGGCATGACCGGCGGCATGGGTTTCGCAGGTGAGGTCGCCAGCGAAACGGCATGGATGGCCGGCGTGTTCACAGCGTTGGGTAACGAACGAGTCTCGGCCGCGAGCCTGACCGTGCCGGCCCCCGGGACCGTCACCTTCTACGTCGGGCGGTCCCTCTCCAAGCTCGTGGAGGCCGGCACGAAGACGTTGTCCATGCCCGGCTTCTACACGATGGACCTGAAGGAGCCCCTGCGGGTAGCCAAGGGCCAGAAGTTCGTGGTCGCCGCACGGGTGCACACGCCGGACAACAGCTTCCCGGTGGCGTTGCAGTCCCCTCTGATCTTCGCGGGGTTGCAAGCGAACTGCACGGCGCGACCGGGGATGGGCTACGTGAGCCCCGACGGCAGCAAGTGGATAGACGCCACCACGCTCAGCGAGGGCACGACGGTCTGCCTGAAGGCGACCACCACCCGCTGAAGCGCAGCGGCCACGGCGCGGCCCGGCGGGGGCAAGGATCCGCCGTGCCGCGCCGTGCCGCGGGGAGTGACCGCGCGGCCCACGCCGGTTCCGGCGACCCGACCGCCGGTCGTCAAGTCGGGGAGTCCGCTCGTGGCAATGAGGGGCCTCATTGCGCGACAGGCTCCCCGGCCTTCGCGCGCCCCTTTCTTGTGTTGACTTTTCAGGCCGTGATTCAATCGTGCAGGCACCCGGTGACCGCGAGCGGAGGAGTATCCATGAAGGTCCTTATCGTCGGCAGCGGCGGCGTGGGCGAGTCCACAGCGGCCATCTTCAAGGCACGCGATCCGAAGGGCGAGCTGATCGAGAAGGTGGTGATGGCCGACCATGACCCGGCCAAGGCACAAGCCGTCTCGGCGCGCCTCGGGGACGAGCGGCGTTTTCCCGCCGCGCAGGTCGATGCCGCCGACGTCGCTGCGGTGGTCGCGCTCGTCAAGAAGCACGACGCCGACATCCTGTGCAGCTTTCTGCCGGTCAAGTACAACCTGTTCACGCTTGAGGCGGCGCTCAAGGCGGGCGTCCACCATCTCGACGCCTCCACGTCGCTGTCGAACCAGCATCCGACCGACCCCTTCAACCAGTGCGGCACGAAGAAGCTCGGCGAAGAGGAGTTCGCGCTCACGCCCCAGTTCGAGAAGATCGGCAAGCTGGCGCTCGCCGGCTGGGGCGTCGAGCCCGGCATGGCCGACTGGTTCTGCCGCTACGCCGCCGACCACTACTTCGACGAGATCGACGAGATCGGCGTGCGCGACGGCGCCAACCTCGAGATCCCCGGGGCCACCGGCATCAGCTTCGGCTTTTCGATCTGGATGACCGTGGAGGAGTGCACCAACCCCGCCGTCTGCTGGGAGAAGGACCGGGGCTTCTACACCGTGCCGCCCCTCAGCGAGCCGGAGCCCTTCTACCTGCCCGAGGGCATCGGCTGGGTGGAGTGCGCCCACGTGGAGCACGAGGAGGTCATCGCCATCGGCCGCACCCACGAGCTGCTCAAGGGCGTCAAGAAGGCGACCTTCAAGTACGCGCTCGGCGACGAGCTCATCGCCGCCATGGAGGTCTTCAAGTCGGTGAACCTGCACAAGACCGGCAAGATCACCGTCGAGGGCTGCGAGGTGTCGCCGCGCGCCGTGCTCGAGGCCGCGGCGCCCGACCCCAACGAGATCGGCAAGCAGTACGTCGGCCAGACCTGCGCCGGCACCTGGGTCAGGGGCCGCAGGGACGGCATGGCGCGTGAGGTGTACGTGTACCAGGTCGCCGACAACCAGGAGTGCGTCGCCAAGTACGGCACGCAGGGCGTGGTGGCGCAGACGGCGTTCACGGGGAATATCGCGCTGGAACTGCTGGCCACCGGCAAGCTCCAAGGCTACAAGGGCAACCCGGAGGCCGGCGTGCGCGTGCCGCAGGAGTTCGGGGCCGACGATTTCGTGCGGCTGATGAGCGAGTACGGTTTTCCCGGCGGCGTGCTCGAGATGGATGCGGAGTACAAGCGCGCCCGGGATCACGGGGCGCTGCTGGCGCCGGTGCTATGAGCGCGCGAGGGCGGGGCGGCGGCATGACCGCAGCGCGGTTCGAGGGAAAGGTGGCGCTCGTCACCGGCGGGGCGTCGGGGATCGGGCTGGCGACGGCGAGGCGGCTGCTCGAAGAGGGAGCCGCGGTCGTGATCGCCGATCTGAACGGCGAAGCCGCCGCGGCCGCGGCCGCCGACCTGCATGGCCGCGGCCTCCTGGCCGTGCATGCCGCGCGCTGCGACGTCACGCGCGGCGACCAGGTGAAGGCGCTCGTCGGCGACCTCGTCGTCCGCCACGAGCGCCTCGACGTGCTCTTCAACAACGCCGGCATCTTCGAGCCCGGCGAGGTCCACGAGATCGACGAGGAGGCGTGGGACCGCCAGCTCGGCGTCAACCTGCGCTCTGTGTACCTGGTGTCGCACCACGTCGTGCCGGTGATGCTCGCGCAAGGCGGCGGCGCCATCGTCAACAACGCCTCCGTGGCCGCGCTCGTCGGCGACCACAACGGCGCCGCCTACTGCGCGAGCAAGGGCGGCGTCGGCCAGCTTACGAAGGCCATGGCGCTCGACTACGCGACGCGTGGGATCCGCGTCAACGCCATCTGCTGCGGCGAGATCGACACGCCGCTGTTCGTGCGCGAATCGGGGCAGCTCGGCATGACGCCCGGCGAGTACCGGGCGATCCTGAGCGAGGCGCACCCCATGGGCCGTATCGGCCTGCCGTCCGAGGCGGCCGCCGCGGTCGCCTTCCTGGCCAGCGACGACGCGAGCTTCGTCACCGGCGTGCTGCTGCCGGTCGACGGCGGCTACTCTGCGACCTGAGGAGGCCGGCATGCGTGGATTGGACGGCAAGACGGCGCTGGTCACGGGCGGCTCGTCGGGGCTCGGCGAGGCGATTGTCTACCGGCTCGCCGAGGAGGGCGTGAGCGTCGCCGTCGGCGGCCGCGACGCGGCGAAGACGAAGGCGGTCGCCGAGCGCGCGGCCGCACGCTCCCGCGAGTGATGACCCGGGCGCTGGCCATCGACCACGGCCCCGACGGCATCCGCGTGTGCAGCGTCAGCCCGGCGATCTTCGACACGCCGATGCTGGCCAACGCCATTGCCGCAGCGCCCGATCCCGTGGCCTACACCGACGGCATGGAGGAGGCCTACCCGCTGAGGCGCATCGGCCGGCCGCAGGAGCTCGCCGCCATGGTCGCCTTTCTGGCCTCCGACGAGGCGAGCTTCGTGACCGGCCGCACCTTCGTCGTGGACGGCGGCGTGACCGCCTGATACCAATCGTGGCTACCGCCATGCCGGATGAGCACGCACCCCATCGACCGCAAGGAGCGGACGAGCTCGGAGCGCTTCATGCGACGCTCAACTCACCGACCTTGTGCACGCAAGGGATCTGCCCCGAGGTGAGCTCATTGTAGATCTCCTGGAGATTCGTCTTGAGCTCATCCAGGGTCTCGCCCTGCGTGCGGTAATCCGGGTACTCTTCCAGCCAGCCCACGATCAGCTCGCTCTCCTCGTAGTAGATGAACCTCTTGGTCTCCATAACGTCCCTTCTTGGGTTCCGCCGCGGGCGAGGGATGAGCCCGTCCGGCCGAGCCTGAGCGCCGCGTTCGCGGCTGACGAGGATTTCATCATACCCTCGCCCACTTGCGCTCGCGGGGCTTGCGCCCTGATCCCTTGAGCAGTGCCGGCCAGCCCTCGCCGACGGATCCGGCGTCTCGCCCGGTCGCCCGGCAGGTCATCGGCACCTGTGTTCGCTGCCGGGAGCCGGCCTGATCGCAGATGCCACAGCGCCCGCGGCCCGGGCAGTCCGGCAGCACACAACGTCAACCGCCGTACTACGTCGTCAACGATGTAAACTGAGGATGGAGGTGGCATCATGAACAACGTCGTGGCGACCAGATTCCCCGAGAACATCATTGCTGAGCTCGACGAGGTGGCGCGCGAGCGCAAGCGCACGCGCGCCGAAATCATCCGCGAGGCCGTCGATATCTACTTGAAAGAGTGGGCCGACTACGCCATCGCTCTCGAGCGGCTGCGCGACCCGCACGACCCCATTCTTTCGGCCGAGGAGTTCTGGGCCGAGGTCGAGGAAGGCGCGGTCGCGCGGGACGACGGCGCCGAGCCCGCCCGTGGCTGAGCCCGCCCGGGAGGTGCGCTACAAGCGCTCGGTGGCCGCGGACGTGCGCCGCCTCGACGTCTCGACCAGGCTACGGGTTCGCGCGGCCATCGAAGAGCGACTGGTTGCGGACCCGCGTGCCGGCAAGCGGCTCAGCGGCCTGCGTGAGCGCGAGACGGGCAGGCCGCTGTGGAGCCTCCGCGTCGGCGCCTATCGCGTCATCTACGCGTTCAGCGACAGCGAGCTCTGGGTGCTGGTGGTGAGGGTCGGGCCGCGCGGCGGCGTGTATCGGGAGCTCTGACGAGACGCCGGCGCACGCCATCACGACGGAGCTTGCGTCGCTGAGCCGGCGGTCGGCGAGCACTGCCGCCGCCTGCGCCGCACGCGCCGCAGCCGCGGGAGCCGCCGCGGCGGGGTAGTGCTGCGAGGGAAGACAGCAGAAGCCGACGCATCCTTGTCTTCCCCCTCAACGATCGAGCCTGCGGACGGCCGCGGGCGACGCGACAGTCAAGGAATCCTTGTCTTCCCCTTGCGCACTACCCCGCGCCGGGGCTGCCGGGCGCGCCGCGGCTGCCGGCGCGGCCGCCCGCGCGCCCGCCGGGAGCGCTGCCGGCTGCGGGCCCCCGCCGGGCGCGCCATTCGTGGCTCGCCGACGCCTGAGCGACGGGGATGGTCATGTGGCAGTGCTCCCCGAGCAAGTCGAGCGACTCGAGCAACAGAGCCGCACGATCCGAGCACGCCCGCTGCTGCCGCGGCACGGATCCCCGCACCGCCCCCCGCGCGAAAGACCGCGGGAACCTCAGGAATGTGCTGCGCTGATCAGTCCGCCGCGGCGACGAAAGCGTCGATCTGCGCCAGTAGCTCGTCGCGACGTGCGGCGGGCAGCCAAGAGGCCGTGATCGAGTTGCGCGCCAGGGCGGCGATATCGTCCCTGGTGAGGTCGAGGGCGCGCTGCACCGCGGCGTAGTTGGCCGCCAGATAGCCGTCGAAGTACGCCGGGTCGTCGGAGTTGACGGTGACCCGCACGCCGGCGTCGAGCAGCCGCTTCAGCGGGTGCTGCGCCAGGTCCGGCGTCACCTTCAGCTCGAAGTTGCTGAGCGGGCACATGGTCAGCGGGGTCTGCTCGCCGGCGAGTCGTGCGACAAGGGCGGGGTCGTCGATGGCGCGCACGCCGTGGTCGATGCGCGCCACCTTCAGCAGGTCGAGAGCCTCGATGATGTACTCGGCGGGTCCCTCCTCGCCGGCGTGGGCGACTGTGAGAAAGCCGGCCTCGCGGGCCACGCGAAAGACGTCTTCGAAGTCGCGGGGCGGATGCCCGACCTCGGCGGAGTCCAGCCCCACGCCGGCGATCAGGTGGCGATAGGGCCGAGCGGTCTCGAGCGCGATCATGGCGCTCGCCGGGCTCTGGTCGCGCAGAAAGCACATGATGAGGCGCGAGCTGACGCCGAGCTGTCGCTCGGCGTCCACGAGCGCGCGCCGAATGCCCTCGACCACCACCGCGAACGGCACGCCGCGCGGCGTGTGGCTCTGCGGGTCGAAGAAGATCTCGACGTGCCGCGCGCCGTCGGCGTGGGCGCGGTGCAGGTAGGCCGTCGTCAGCTCGTAGAAATCCCGTTCGCCGACCAGCACCTCGACGCCGGCGTAGTAGAGGTTCAGGAAGTGCTGCAGGTCGTTGAAGTGATAGGCGGCGCGGCACTCCTCGGCGGAGGCGCACTGCAGCGCGACGCCGTTGCGCGCGCCGAGCTCGAGCAGCATCTCCGGCTCGAGCGTGCCCTCGACATGCACGTGAAGCTCGGCCTTGGGGATGCCGCGGATGAACGCGTCCATGGTGTGGTCGTCGGGCACGGGTGCCTCCTGCGTCACGGTTGAGGGGCTTCTACCCATCCGCGGTTCCGTCGTCACCCGGTGATACTCTGAGAACGGCGCAGAGCGGAGGATCATGGGGGTTGACGGTCGGGAGGAGAAGGTGACGCGGGGCGCGGCGGCGCGGTGGCCGGCGTCGCTTCTTTCCGCCCCGGCTCTGACGGTGATCTTGGCGACCTTCGTGCTGCTCGGCGGCTGCGGGTCCCCCGCGACGACTCCGGGCGCCGGCGCCGACGCATCCGCCGGCACGGCGGCGACCAGCGCAGCGACGCGGACGCCGTCGGCGCTGCCGACGGCCAAACCGTCGCCGGCGCGCACGCCGAAGACGCCTCGCCCCACGCCGTCCGCCCCCATCACGCCTGCGGCGAGCGCGGCGGGCGGCGTCGGCAAGGGCGCTTCCCCCGGCTCCACCACGGTCGTCTTCGTCGACGTGGGGCAGGGCGACGCCGCGGTCATCAAGTCCGGCTCCTGGACGGGCCTCGTCGACGGCGGCCCGCCGGGCTCGGAGGCGGCTGTCGAGGCGGTGCTGGCCAAGCTCGGCGTGCGCCGCCTCAGCGCCGTCGTGGTCTCGCACATGCACGCCGACCACATCGGCGGGCTCCCGCGCCTCGTCGGCGAGTGGCGCCCGCGCACGGCCTACGTAGCGGGCACGCCGACCTCGGCGCTGGCAGGCGCCCTGGGCGGCGCCGGGACCAACGTCGTCCAGGTCCGGCGCGGCGCCACGCTGCGATTCGGCGCGGGGCGCGCCGAGGTGCTCAGCCCGGCCGGCCTCTCCGGCGACCCCAACAGCGACAGCGTCGTCCTGCGTCTCGACGCCGGCGGCAAGAGCTTTTTGTTCACCGGCGACTGCACCGGGCTCAATGAGGCCGCGGTGGGCAGCATCTGCGCCCGCGGCCCGCCGATCGACGTGCTCAAGGTGGCGCACCACGGCTCCCGGTACTCCACCTCCGCCGAGTTTCTCGTGCAGACGCGTCCGCGGATCGCCGTCATCAGTGTGGGCCCCAACTCATACGGGCACCCGACGGCGGCTACGGTCGATAGATTGCTGGCGAGCGGCACCCGTCTCTACACGACGTGGAAGAACGGCGACGTGACGTTCACCGTGACGGCGCCGGGCGCGATGAGCGTGTCGCCGTCGGGTTCCAACGTGCCGGTGACGAGCGCCGCCGATGCGCGCGCCGCTCTGGGCGGCGGCTCGGCGGCGGCTGGCGGCGCCGCGTCTGGCGCCCCCGGCGGCGCGACCGTGTACGTCACCCGCACGGGGGAGTGCTACCACCGGTTGGGCTGCCGGTATCTGGCCGCCAGCAGCATCCCCATCTCGCTGCGCGAAGCGCGCCAGAAGTACCGTCCGTGCAGCGTCTGCGATCCGCCCATCTGACGCCGCCCCGAGCCGGCCGGCCGGCTCGGGGCGGCTCTCAGTCGCCGTCCGGGACGAAGCGCGCGACGTCGGGCTTCGGGAGGTGCTCCCAGGCGCCGTGGACGCCTTCGTGCGCGGCGCCCAGCTCCACGTGCAGCATGGCGATCCCGAAATCGATGGGCGCCGTCCAGTACGTCTTTTCGGCGGCGCTCATCACCAGGGCGCCGTCTTGCAGGCGAAAGCGCCACGGCTGCTTGTTGGCGCCTGACGGCGCGACGCGCGCCGCCTCGACGGCGGTCACGGCCCAGGCCGGCCACGCAGCGCCGGCCGGCCCGCCGCCGCCGTGCTGTCCCAGGCCGCGCGAGAGCCCCGGCGCGATCGCTTCGACCTGGCGGCGGGCCGCGGAGCGCACCGCCGTGCTCATCATGCGCTCCACGAGCTGCTTGCGCACGACGGGGTGGCCCATCGGAGTAACGGCGACGATCTCTTCGCCGGGGTCCAGCGTGACGAGACTCGCCGCCGCGCTGCGGTCGAACATCCCCGCGACCCAGCAGGTGCCGAGCCCGAGGCGCGTGGCCTCCAGGATGAAGGCCTCTCCCACGTAGCCGACCTCCGTCTCGCTGCCCTTGGGGCCGATGAAGACGCCGGTCCAGGGCGCACCCTCCACGCGCCCGTAGGCTCCGCCGAAGCGGTCGAGGAGGCCGGTGAAGACGCCGCCGTCGCCCTCGACGAGCTGGGCGCGGGCGCCGGGCGCAAGCTGGAAACCGTCGCAGAATGCGCGCAGCGCTTCGAGCGCCGCTACGGCGACCTTGCGGTCGCCGTAGCGGCGCCGCGAGCGGCGCGCGGCGATGGCGTCGTACCAGGCGGGGTCGAGGGCCGGCCGGTGGCCTGCGGCCGGACCGGCCTCCTCCGCCTCCGCGGCCGCCGGGGCGTCCGCGCCGGCGCTCATGCGATCTCTTCGCCGGCGTGCGGCCCCGGCCCCATGTCCCACACCGACTCCACCGTGATGCGCACCACGTATTTCATCGGCGGCAGGTGAAGCTGCTCGCTGACGGCTTTGAGCTTCTCGT
>Ga0209083_1001035_pt1 | contig 34455 bp, 38 predicted proteins | sample AM7aDNAmetaG_FD_184132 | JGI IMG/M metagenome (GOLD analysis project Ga0209083, IMG submission 184132) | Freshwater microbial communities from Finland to study Microbial Dark Matter (Phase II) - AM7a DNA metaG (SPAdes) (version 3) | ecosystem: Environmental > Aquatic > Freshwater > Lake ... | reverse complement strand
GTATATTGTAATCAAATGACTGGTATTGAAACAAAGGAGAAAGTTAATCTCTGAATGCGTTAAAACTGGAAAGGCTCTATGGGGGATAAAAAATTATCTTTCATATGATGTACGGACAAACACCAAGGATCATTGTTCTTAAGCTGTCATGAAACTTCAAGTAACCTTCGGATGTAGGACAGAGCCTTGCGGAGGAAAAATCGGTCGTTGGAAGGACATAATTGTAAAAAATAGAAAATTATTTAAAGGGTTTTCTGACCGTCTTTAACCTTAGAAAAAGATAGTCATCAATTATTAATTAATTAATATATACTATAATGAAGAAAAAAGTTCTATCACTTGTCGTTCTATCTCTAATCGCCTTCGGCTCTGTGTCGTATGCTGCTGAGGTTGTTGCTCCAGCATCTGCACCAACTGTCAAGGTTGAAGCAAAGAAAGTAGTAAAAGCTAAGGTAAAGAAAGCTAAAGTAGCGAAAGTAGCACTAGCTGTTCCTGTTGTTGCTCCAGTAAAGTAAGCAAGGAACATACACGAGATAAATATTTACACATGGAGAAATCCTGTGTAAATATTTTTAATTTATAAAAAAATAATTTATGTTTAGAGAGGTTGGATAAACATTATAACCTTTTTAGAGAAAGAGCACATGAAAGAAGAAGAAGAGCAACATGAAGAATTGTATAGCATCTTAGAATACAGAGAATTTCCTTTGGAGTACACCAATAACCAAGCGACAGCGTTACGTATGGTGGAAGATTTTATGGAATCTGATGACAGGTATTTTTTGTTAGCTGGTTTTGCTGGTTCGGGAAAAACGAGCATAGCGGAAAATATTGTAAAATACACAAATGGAACACTTTTGGCTCCAACAAATGCTGCGGTTATGAGGTTGGTTGAAAAGATTCCATCCATCAAGAATATATCCACAATCCATCGAACTATTTATGGATTTCCTGACCCCAAAACTGGAAAATGGAATCCAAAAACGATGTCTAAGGATACTACTTATATTATTGATGAAGCTTCTATGATTGATCTTGTGGTTTTGAATGACCTATTGAAGCTATCTGTGTTATTTAATAATAAGATTATCTTTATGGGAGACAGTTTCCAGCTTCCTCCTGTTGGGGTAGATCCTAAATTATTTTCTTGGGATTTGAATAAATCATTCAAGGATATATTTTTAGAACATAATAAGATTGAGATGACAGAGGTTAAGCGTCAGGACGGACAAATCTTAAATGTTGCTACACACATACGTAAGAATAAAGAACCAATCATTTATGATTACGAGAACGAATTCAAACTAGTTAAGAAGTTTGGAATTGAACTTATGAATGATATTGTACAGGAGAAGGATTTTGCTGTTATAACATATTCAAATAAAGACCGAATGACTTATAACAACCAAGTAAGATTTTATAAGTTTCGTGATAATAATGCATTTGAAAATGTTGTCAACAAAGGTGAACGGGTCATCAGTGTTTCTAATACAGAGAAAAATAATGGCGAGAGATATGTCATCGAAAATCCTAAAGTTATTGACACATTTGTAAAAGCTATAAACATTGGAACTATGGATGTACCTGTTATGAAAACTTACGAATTTCATTTCATTTCAGATAAAGATACGGGAGTTAGTTCTTTGTTGATTCCAGATCTTGATATCGCTTCGCTTCATGGGCATCAGCTTTTAAAACACTTTCTCGATTATCCAATGTTTGTTGAGGAAATGTTTACAGGAGGTAAGTCAAAAGACGGAACTAAAAAAACTATAGATGTTTGGAACAAGGCAGTAAATATTTGCACTTACGGATATGCTATGACCGCTCATAAGGCTCAAGGTAACGAATTTGACCATGTTTATATTAATGCTGATTATCTTCAGGAGAAAGCGGATAAATCCCATGCAAGATGGATTTATACAGCTATCACTAGAGGAAAGAAGAAGGTTCGTCTAAAATACAATAAGGTTATTAAAATTATAGATGTTCCTCTGTTGGAAGTGATATAAATAACATAAACAATAAAATAATAAATTTATGGTAAATGATGTGAATAAGGTCTTTGGGTATAATGATTTCAAGGACGCTCGTGGCGGAACGGAATTAATGGTGTCACAGTTGCTAAAATATGTAGATAATGACTTGCTTAGTAAATTTGATATTATCGTAGCATCTCCTCCACAGGATTTTGTAAGAGGAGATAAGCCTACTATACTTTATATCCACGATTGGTATAGTGACCCAAGCTTTGATATCCTAAAAAATACAAGATATCAGAATAACTTTGATTACTTTGTTTTCGTAAGCTATACACAGAAGGAGCTATTCAGACTTAAGTTTGGTTTGCCTTACTATAAATGTGTTGTGATAAAAAATGCTATTGAGCCAACATCAACATTTGAAAACATTAAATGGTCAAAGGTAGAAAAGGTAAAAATCCTGTATTCATCTTCTCCACATAAAGGTATTCATCTTGCTTATGAGGTTTTTAAAGAAATCTCTAAAGAGTTTGGGGATAAGGTTGAGCTAAACGTGTATTCTAATTTTGCAACATATGGTAAGGCACATCTATCTAGAAATGCCCCATATGAATCTATTTTTGATGAAATGAAGGCGCATCCACAGATTAATTATTTTGGAAGTGTAGACCATGATGTACTACTTGAAGAAACAAAAGATCAGCACATTTGGTTTCATCCATCAACCTTTCCAGAAACTAGTGCCATAAGTCTTCTTGAAGCAGCATCAGCAGAATGTCTATTGGTGTGTAACGATTTAGGAGCACTTCCTGAGACTTCAGCAGGATTCGGTGTAATGTTTAAATATGACGATGATATCAATAAACATGCACAAAATGCATATACTTCGTTGTTTGACTCTATTCATACGATCATTGAGGGCAAAGGAAACATCTCTCAATACGTTGCCCTACAGAAAATATACTTTGATACAAATTATTCTTGGGAAAAGAGAGCGAAAGAATGGGAAGATTTACTGAATTCTTTTTTTGTTGTAGGATAATAAAAAACAATTTATATATTGTGATAACAGAAATTAAAACAAAGAAATGAAAAAGAGAAAAGTAAATCCTCACGCATTAAAAGACTTCTTGACTGCATCAGAGACAGCAGGAAGCACAACAGGAGTAACAGTAGAGAATTTTGAAGCTAAACTATCATACTCTCTTAATTTCTATCAAAGAAATTATGATTTGAAGGATTCAAGGGAGTTCTTCGCTAAAGCTAAACCTGAGTTAAAAGAAAAGATTCATTTTCTTACAGATAAAGCTTATAATGAATTTAAAACTATAGGTTTTGTATTTCATTTTTTAAAAGAGAATAAACTCTCGGAAGATTTTCATAAGCCAACAGAAGAGTGGATTAAGAAAAAGATAGAGGAGCTTCTTGACTTCAAGAAAGAAAAACGAGAATCTTCTTCTAACGGAGCACATAACATCCAAAAAGCTATTAAAGACCAAGCATATAAGTATCTTCCAGAAATAGAGGATTATGTAGATTCTTATGCCATCGATGAGGTGCTTACAGATTTTAACTTAATAGAATATCTAAAGACAAATTCACTCTCAGCTATTCACACAAGAAAACTTCAAACTTTTTTTGATATACAAGTGTGTGAGTATAGAGATATTCCAATCGATAAAGATCTTCAAGAAGCCTATGGACACATCACAGAGCCACGTAGATTGAAGATTATTGCCTTTTATGATGAACTCCATAATAATTTCAGCCTATACTGCACTACAATTGCTTCTAAGAACGTAAGAACTGTTAAAAAGATTTTGCCTAAGAAACTTGTAGAAAAGGTTCAGTATCTTAAAAATTCTACAGAGTTAGGCGTTCAGAGTTGTAATCCAGAGAAAATAATAGGAGCAACAATGGTCGTTCTCTACAATGTAAAATATCGCAAGTTGACTATCCTTAAAGGAAAAAACCTCACCGTAAAAGGAACTACTATTTTAGATTTTGAACCTATTTGGAGTATCACAAAGACACTTAAAAAACCAGAAGTATTCTTGAGTATGTTTAAATCGTTTCCAGACTTGGAGGATGTCAAAAGGGAAGTTGATAAACTCTCAACAAAACCAAGTGTAGCAAATGGTCGTGTAAACAAGGATACACTTATCGTTTGTATTTACCGATAATATGTTGTATATTGCATAAACAACAAAATCACCAACATATGATTATAATCGACTTATCGAACCTGCTGTATCTTTCATTATATTCTTCAATGAAATTAAATCAGAAAAAGGTTCCAGTCTTAAAGGACATCAGAATAATTCTCCTAAATAAAATCCAAGATTCTAGAGCAAGACTTAAGCAAGAATTCGGAGAAGAAACTATCATAAGTGTTGACTCGAATTCGTGGAGAAAAGACGTTTTTAAAGGGTATAAACACAAAAGGAAAAAAACAAGAGACGAAGATGATCTTGACTGGAAAGTTATTCATGGATATTTCTCTGAGTTAGAGGAAGAGCTAAGAAGCAATTCCTCCTATAAGGTTATCAAGGTAAATGGAGCAGAAGCTGACGATACAATCGCAATACTAAGTCTCTTGAGTAAAAAAACTCAAGACCCTGTGGTAATTGTCGGTCGAGATAAAGATTTCTTTCAGTTACACTCTATACCAAAGTTACGTCAGTTTGATCCTAATAATAATCAATTTATTGATGTAATAATAGAAGAAATTCCTTATAATTTATTTACACACATCTGTCGTTCTGAGGTGTCAGACGGAATACCTTCTATAATTTCTGATATAAATTCTTTTGTTACAGGAACTCGCCAGAAACCACTTCGTCAGACTTATATCACAGAAGCATTTAATTACGCAAAACAAGGGAAATTAGAGGATTTCTTAGGACCAGAAAGATATAAACGTTTCCAAGAGAATAAAACATTAGTAGATTTTAGGATGGTCCCAGAGGTAGTTAAAACCAACATCCTTAACGCTTATAATACATATGAAGTGAAAGAAAATAATATGTTTAATTATTTAATTGAACATGGGATTGTTGGAAATTTCAAAAATGTTCTTAAAAATTTTTAACTTGTAAATAATATGGCAATAGAATATCATTATCGTTGTATCAAATGTGGGCATGAGTTCTCAGACCTTTATAGTATTGATGACAGAAATCTTCCATGTGAGTGTTTATGCCCAGAATGTGGAGAAAGAGGTGGGGTCGAAAGAATTGTTGGAACTACAGCAAAAGCTGTGTGGCTTTGTAGCCTCCCAACATCTAGTTAAATAATAACAATTAAATATTAAATATTATGGGATTTTGGGATTATAAATGTGAGTCTTGTGGGCATGAATTTGAAGAAAATTACCCCATTGCAGATCGAGACAAACCTACTACACAATCTTGTCCTTTTTGTGGCGAAATTGCCATAATGAGAGAGTTTGGATCTCCAATCATCAATCTGTCCTACAGAAAAAGCACGATTCAAAGTGATCCGAAGATTAGAAAATTTCAGGAAGAAGTGCTAAAACCCCTTAAAAAGGGGCTAAACAAAACAGGTCGAGTAAGAGGTATTGAATGAAAGAATATATTAATAGGAAATAATTAAACAGATAAAAATGAACAAAGCAATTGAAAAACTTTTACATGAAAGATATTATCTTGGAACAGAAAATAGTTGGGAAGAATTAGCGGAGCGAATTTCTCATATTTATCCACCATCTTTAGAATCAATCAAATCAAAAACATTTATTCCGTCAAGCCCTACTTTAATGAACGGTAATACTAATGGAAAGAGAAAAGGAACCCTTTCTTCATGTTTTACGATGGGTATCGAGGATTCTATTGAAGGTATATTTGAGGCTCTTAAAGAAGCAGCATTAGTAACAAAGGCTTCTGGAGGAGTTGGATATGTGTTTTCTAATTTACGTTCAAGTAATGAAACCATTAAAACCATCAACAGAAAAAGTTCTGGTCCGATTCCATTTTTAAAGGTATTCGACAAGATGTTAGATGGCGTAAGCCAAGGTGGAAGTAGAAAGGGAGCTGGTATGGCACAGTTTAATATTACTCATCCTGATATTCTTAGTGTAATTAGATTAAAAGAAACAGAAGGTACTCTTGAAAGACTTAATATTAGTATTAGAATACCAGATCAATTTTATAAAGATCTAAAAGAGAATCCTAATGAACCACATACTTGTTTTGATTCAGAAGGTTTATGGTGCATTATAAAAGATGAAAACGGTAAAGTAATTACTAATCAAGATATTTGGAATGAAATCATAGATAAAGCTTGGAATAGTGCGGAACCTGGTATATTTAATATTGATATAGCTCATAGACAATGCACTACAACGAATCTGAATGATACTGTACTCTCGAACCCATGTCAACCAGCGTTTGCTACAGTATTGACTCCTAATGGCATTAGAACTATTGGTGAGATTAATATTGGAGATTATATATGGTCTGGTAAACAATTTACTACTGTTATTAATAAATGGAGTACAGGTAGTAAATCTGTTTATAGTTATAATACGTCAACAGGTTCATTTATTGGTACAAAGAATCATAGAATTGTACAAAATGATGAAAAAATAGAAGTTAAGGATGCTAATTCAATAGATCAATGTAGGGTAGATCAATGTAGGGTTTTATTAGATAATGGTTTTGATGAAAAAACAATAATGGATGGATTAGTAATTGGAGATGGTACTGTTCATAAAGCATCTAATAATCTTGTTTATTTATGTATTGGAGAAAATGATTCTGACTATTTTAATAGTGAAATTAAACATTTAATTATTAAAGATAGAAGAATTGCTTTTAAGTATGGTTGGGAAATTGATACTACAATTACTTATTTAGAATTACCTCGTGTTGAAGAAAGAATTATTCCTGAAAGATATTATAAAGGAAACAGAAAGCAAATATTAAGTTTTCTTAGAGGATTATATTCAGCTAATGGTTCTATTTGTGGAAATAGAATTACACTCAAACAATCGTCATTAAAATTAATTAAACAGGTTCAAGAAATGCTATCTTTTATTGGTATTTCGAGTTATTATACCATTAATGAACCAAAAAATGTTGTTTTTAGTAATGGTGTATATGAATGTAAAAAATCTTATGATTTAAATATTACACAAGATAGAAATATTTTTAATGAAAAAATAGGATTTATTCAATCATATAAAAATGAAAAAGTAAATCAGATTATTAATAATATTAAAGAAAGAAATTATAGAAAAACAACCTATGATATTAATTCAATAGATTATTTAGATGAATATGAAGTATTTGATTTAACTGTAGAAGCAGAAGAGCATACTTATTGGTCTGGTGGTTTATTGGTAAGTAATTGTGCCGAATTCGTAAATATCCCATATGCAAGTTGTAATCTTGGCTCATTAAATCTCGTAAATTTTGTTAAAGAGGATAGAACATTTGATTTCGAGAAGTTTGATAAAGAAATTAGACTTGCAACGAGATTTCTTGATTCTGTTATTGATGTTAATGATTATCCTCTTGAGAAGATAAAGGATGTTACTCTTAAGGTTCGTCCAATCGGTCTTGGAGCAATGGCACTCGGTGATGCTCTTTATAAGATGAGAATCCCTTATAATTCTGATGTTGCTTATCAGTTAGTTGAACGTTTATTTTTCTTACTGACTATGGTAAGTATGCATGAATCTATACAAATGGCTAAAGAAATTGGAGAATCGTATCCAGCATTCGATTATGATTTATTCATAAAAGCCAACGAAAGATTTTCAATGTCAAATGAAATAAAGGAAGACCTAAAGAAATATGGAGTAAGAAATTCTTGTTTCACTTCCATTGCACCTAATGGTTCCATATCATATCTTGCAGGAATGTTATCAGGAGGAATTGAACCAGTATATGCTCTGGCTTACTCAAGAAGGATTGAGAAGGGCAATAAGGACTATGAAATAGTTTATATTGTTGATCCAGTATTTGATGAATACTTGAAGGAGAATTACACTAATAAAATTTATCTAGATATTCTTGAAAAAATTACAAAAGGTAATGGGTCTTGTCAGAATATTGAGGAAATACCATTAGAAGATAGGAAGGTATTTATTACAGCAAATGATCTTATACCAACGGAACATCTTAAAATGTTAGCTATTGTAGCAAAGAATACCTCGTTGAGTGTTAGTAAAACGATCAATATGGCAAGTACAGCAACCAAGGAAGATATATCTGAAGTTTACCAGAAAGCTCATGATTTAGGTGTTATTGGTGTTACTGTATATCGAGATGGGTGTAGACAAGGAATTCTTACTACAGGAACCTCTAAAGAGGAAGAAGTAGGTTCTATTAAAGATAATCATGCTCCAAAACGACCTAAGAAACTCCAAGCACATTTATACCCAATAACAGTTAAAGGTAATAAATTTGGAGTTGTTGTTGGGATGCTACAAGATAGACCATATGAAGTATTTGCTTTCGTTGATAGTGATAACTCTGTTAGACATTGTAATGGGGAATTAATTAAAGAGACCAAGGGTAGATATACATTTGTCTGTGAAGATATAAGAATAGAAAATATTCAATTGGCAGGTGATGCAGAACGGGCAGTTACAATTCTAGCATCACAATTACTCCGTCATGGAGTTCCAATTAATAATATAATCTCTACTATTAAAAAAATATCAGATGGCATTACAGATTTTACTACCGCAGTTGCTAGAGTATTAACTAAGTACACTAAGAATGGAGATGAAACTGGTGATGTTTGCCCAGAGTGTGGAACTAAGATTATATTCGAAAATGGTTGTAAAGTTTGTAAATCTTGTGGGTATTCTGGTTGTGGATGATTGCGAGATTTTATAAATATAGATGAAATACCTATTGAAAATATCAATAGTTCTTAGTATATTACACACATAGGAAGTATTTTTAGGATAGCAGAGCAATTAAAACTCTGCTATCCTTAACTTAATAGCTTATCATGTTAAAATGGAAAAAAGTTTTAAAATCAATCTCATTATCAATAGTTTTTATTTTATTAACCACAACAAATGTTCATGCACAAAGTGAACAACATAAAGGTCAAACTGGAATTGCATCCTATTACTCAAGTGCTTTTGATGGCAAAAAAACTGCTTCAGGGGAGGTCTTTAGCTCTAAAAAAATGACTTGTGCAAGTAAGCAGTTTCCGTTTGGAACATTTCTACTTGTTACGAATCTTAAAAATGGGGAAACGGTAGTAGTTCGAGTAAACGATTTTGGTCCTAACATTCACGGAAGAGCTTTAGATCTAAGTCGCTCTGCGGCAAAAAAACTTGATATGTTGAAATCTGGGACAGCAAAAGTATCCATTGAAATCGTCAAGAAAAAGGATTTGGAAATCTCATAAAAATGTTGTATATTATAAATAAAAACATATATGGCACCATTAGAATTCAAATCCAAAGAAAACTTCATTCAGGAAGTTTATAGTAACATGGAAATAAATGATTCCACACTTCTTGAAGCAATAGTTGAATATCAAAAACGGTACGATCTCGATGAAGAGTATATCTATAACAATCTATTCACTCCATCAATATACGACCGTTTGAAGAAGGAAGCCGATGATTACAACTTGATTAAGAAGGAAGAATCGGATGAGCTTTTTGGTTTGTGACTCGATAATTAAAAATAATGCTGAAGCTATATATTTGAAGTATATTGCTGTTAAAAGTTATTTTCTTAAAGATTATGATTACTTCAAATATCGTGGTATGGTTAGTAAGAATTTCCTATCAGGGTTCGAAAGGAAGAAAGAGTTTTATATCTGTGTAAATCTTCATAAAAAATACAGAAACCTTGACCTGATAGAAAAGCTCTTCGTTCTGAATTTCGTGAAGAATAAGAATTGTTGGATGGGTTCACTTGACCATTCTGTTTTATCAAAATTTGATTCTTATATTCAGTCTTCTGAGTATATTTTTAAGCAAGAGATCAAGCCATTATTTGAGGACGGAAAATACAACGAAAGATTTAATTCGTCCAAGGAATTCCCATACACAGAAGTTTTCGATTATTATGAAAAAGGTTTGGTAAAGTTAGAAAGTCTTATTATATTGAACATAATAACAGGATTTCTAGATAAGGTATATGAACATCATAATGATTTCATTTTCGAAGTAGACTACAAAGGAGTAAAGAAATATCAAATGGTTTTGGAATATTGGAAAGTATTTGATATATTGAAATATAAGAGATTGGTGAAGGGTTTCATCAATAAACAAAACAAACAAAACAACTAAAACAAATAATAAAACTATGTCGTATTTAACAGAACTAAGGGCAAAGAGCAAACAGTCAATTGAAGTGCTCTCTAAACAAATTGATGATTCAAAGAAAACATCTTATGGTGATGATCGACTTTGGAAACTTACTGTAGATAAATTAGGAAATGGAGAAGCTGTACTAAGATTCCTTCCTCCGTTTGCTGGTGAAAGTGTAAGTTGGGTAGAGAAGTGGTCTCATGGATTTGAAGGCACATCAGGGAAGTGGTTTATGGAAGGTTGCCCTACCACAATTAAAGGAGAATGTCCCGTTAACTTTGCTTTTGCATAACAAGCGGCTTCAGTGAGTAATCACTGTCGAAAAATTTCGTGAATTGTCTGGGAAGTCTAAGTTTAAGTTTTTATAAATACTTATATGTGAGATAAACTTATAAGTATGGAAATTTTTAATAGTAAAGACCATTTTAAAGAAGGAAGTTTTTATTGTCAATTGAATGGCAAAACTTATTCTACAATACATGGGTTGATGAATGCTTTAAGAAACAAGTATACCGCAAAACAGTTCTTTGATTTATTTTATAAAACAGATATTTGTGGTAGATGTGTGGAATGTGGGGCAGAAACAAAATTCAAAAATATTGTAGAAGGTTATAAAAAACTTTGTAGTGCTTGTGCTAATAATAAAGCCAAAGAAATCAGAAGAGTAGCTGTTAGTGATCGTTTTAAAGGTGAGGATAGAGAAGAAAAAATCAAAGCGTCAAATGAAAAACGAACAAAAACTAACTCGTTTAAGTCCGAAGAAGAAAAACGGGCAATGAATGAAAAAAGATTACAGACGTATAAAAATAGATATGGAGAAGATTATATGTCCAAGAAAACTGAAAAACAATGGCAAAGACGAACAGAAGAGGAAAAGAAACTGTTAGTCGAGAAAACAAATGCTACAAAACTTAAAAATGGCACAATGGAATATAACTTTTATGCTTCTTGTAATAAGAAAATAATTGCAGAAGGTAAAGAGTATTTTTGCCAAGGGTATGAAGATTCGGTTATAAGGTTTTTAATCGAAGACATGACTCTTACTATTAAAAATGGAAAAGAAATACCAAGAATAATAAGCTCTATTAATAGAAGTGGATATCATAGACCAGATATTTACTTAGAGAAGTTTGATCTATTGATAGAAGTTAAATCTGATTTCACTTTTAGTGTGAATACTAAAAAAATAATCACACATCAGAAAGATGCTATAAAACAAGGATACATTCATATTGTTTTTGTGATTAAGAAATTGAATAAAGATAGAACGCTATTAGAAAAAGATAAAATGGTATTTCGGGAATTCTTAAATATGATAATCAGCAGCCAAGCTCAAGTATTTGAGAAGGTTCAACGACTATCCTTGGAAGAGGAGTACAGAGCAATTGCAATAGGCTCTGGAAGCGCGAGAGTACCAGAAATGGTATGTGATATAGTCTGATCTGCATAGAAATATGTAGCCGTGGTTAGTCCCGAATTTGGTTTTGCGAATCAAATTGAACACAAATGTTGTGATGCAAACAGGCATATCTGGAAGAACAATGTAGAAGAAGTTGCTAGGAAAAAAACTGAGAGGACAAAGAGGAATCATAAGTATTACTCGAATGTTCTTGTAGTTGATGATCCATCTAATCCAGATAATAATGGGAAAGTTTTCCTATTCGAGTATGGCCCTAAGATTTTTGCAAAGATTTTTGAAGCAATTCAGCCAATTTCAGTAAGAGAGAAACCATCAAATCCTTTCGATCCTGATAATGGTAGAAACTTTATCCTACTTGCAAAGAGTGTAAGTGGTCAGAGGAATTATGATAGTTCGAAGTTTGAATCGCCTTCGGCTATATCTGATGATGATGCAAAAGTAGATGAAATTTTGGCTTCTACATATAGTCTCGATGCACTCATAGCTCCAGAAAGTTTCAAGAGTTTTAAAGAACTCACTGAGATTTACGACAGAGTTAATGGTACTACTACTGTTAGTTATGAAACGGAACTAGAGGAGGAAGAGTCTGAGGAAGATTATACTCCTTCAGCACCTTCTAAAAAGAAGAAAGAAGTAGAAGTAAATCTCAATCTTGACGACCTAGATTTACCATTTTAGTGTAAGTCAATTAAATAAAAGGAACCTATTCATAGGTTCCTTTTATTTATATTTCCAAATACTGTTATTTCTTATCCGACCTGTCTTTATAGCTTCATATATTGTGTTAGTAGCATATCCCAAATCTTTAAAATGTGTACTAAGTCCTTCATCTATTAATTCGTTGGTGGTTGAATATTGTTGTATAATTTGACCCCGAATTTTACTTATTTTACCAGTTCGAAGAAGATTAGGCCAAATAAATTCTAAATCTCCTTTATATTTAAAGATATAACCACCACAAGTTGGTCGTTTCATTCTGCAACAATTTGCTATATTTCTTATTTCAAACCCAAATTCCTTAAAATCGACACTATAACCTTCTCTGATAAATATATGTTCTAATGAATATTGTTCGATAATATTTCCTGAACCATATAAATGATGTTTATCTTTTATTTTTCCATACATATGATTCAACTTACCAAGTTGAGAAGTTCCTATATTTATTTTTCCTTGTTCTGTATGGTGTTTTCCTTCCATACCTCCTCCTAATATTCCTATACCATCTTCTACAATTTTATTTGCCCAATGTGGAGACTCTACTATATTATTTTCAACCGAAAATGTAATAGCAAATCTAACACATTCTTCTAAATTGATAAAGTATTTCAAAAATACGTTTTGTATAAAATCTTTTCCATGTTTTTTATAATGATTTTTCCAATGTGTTCCCGAACCAAGATATTTAATCGGGTCAGTTTGTGTAGTTTTACCAAAATACATAAACCCTGTTTTGGAATATTTTTTGACGTAGAGATAGGTAGGTTTAAATTGTTCAGTAAAATCTGAAATAATATTCTGAACTTGAAATTCGATTTCTTGGTGAATATAAATAGAAGTAGAATTGCTGTCTAACATGATGATTATGTTATTATGTGGTTATTAGATAGAACCGTCGGATGTTAGAGCATCGTGGACGGTTTTATTATATTTATAAAAAGATAAATGGCTCCTTTTTTATACATTATATAAAGCTTGAAATTGGTATTCTGATAGTTTTATTATTTATGATTCTTGACGATTCCGTTGTATTGTTTGTGGATGCAACAAGTTGTTCCTGCTGTTTCTTTATTAATAATACCGCTAAAAGAATACGTCATAAAGACGACATCTAAAAGGAACCTAGGAATAGGTTCCTTTTTGTTTTGGGTAAATAGTAACAGTATTATCGATATTCACTATTCTCAATTCATTCATATTAGATGATGCAGGAGCCACAGCAACACCAGAAGGAGGCATTAGTGCTTCTTCAGATTTGTATAACTCTAAACCATTTCCCGTTGGAATAAGATTTTGATTGTATACTATGTTTTTATCGTTGGCTAGATTATTTATCGTAGCTTGCTTATTCTTTGTATTAAGTGATTCCTTAGATATAGGCTTCGGAGTTTCCATTTTAACCTCTTTCTTGACTATAGGCTTAGGATTTGTATTAACACCTAATGATTGTATATGACAATGTAATGGATTATAATGAATTTGAGGGTCAAGCCCAAGCTCTTTCGTATATTTTAGAAGAGTGGCCCTAAAGTGAATAGGAACATCAACCGCCTTTCCAACCATATGCTCTCCAGTCATAGAACGAGATTTGGCTTTTTGCTCTTCCGCTGATCTAAATGCACTATTAATTACTAGCTTCTCCCCAGTCTCTTTCTTATAACTAGAAGCTAATTGTATAATTTTAGCTTTAAATGATGACTCTAATCTATCAAAATGACTTCTATCTCCTGTATCTTTCGTGAATATGAATAATTCATCAACATTAGCCTTAGAAACATCTGGTGTTTCTTTTTTTCCTTGGGGAAATTTTTCTCCAATATATTTGTTTTTTATGCTTCTGACAAAAGCTATAATTTGATTTTTTGACATGTTCTTTAGACCTTCCCACTTACCTATTAATCTTCTTATAAACTCATCTTCATAACTTTGGTCTTTAACATATCGAAGGAAACCAGCCAACAACAAAACTTCCCATCCTATCTTATCTTGTGTTACTTTATCAAACTTAGCACTTTTATTAATTTTACCAGACTTTACTAAACCTTCTAAAGTATCTCCAGTGACTTGATATAATCCTATAGCAGAACTTCTTCTTCCATCTTTTGTAATGGTTTTCGGATTTGATCTTTTAGCTTCTGTCTGCATTGCTAATACCTCTTCTACAGACTTTTTAGTTAAATCTTCATTACCAGCCCAATTGTTATAAGAAGCATTATAGCCCTTTTGTTTTGATTCATATTGTGTAATGGTTTTAGCAAATTCCTCTGTTGTTGTTGCACCTGCTCCCAAACTTTCATATCCAGTTTCTCCTCCTCCCAAAACTTCATCTAAAACATCATTAAACGCTTTCCAGTCTTCATCACCAAATACACTCTTTATAATCCATCCACCTGTCCATAGTGCAGCAAACCCTCCTATAACAAGAGTTATAGGATTCATTAATAAATCCAAGAAACTAGATGAAGATTTTTCAGATAGTCTCTTTTTCTTTACATCTTTCTCTGCTAATAGATTAGTCTCATCTATCCTGTCTGCTAATGTTCTTTTAGAACCTATTCTAAATAGTTTAGGAAGTTTTGAGAATAATTCGTTGTCTTTTTTGAGAAGTGGGATTTTCTTTAGTTTACTTAAAGAGGATTCTAGTGCTTCAAATTTACTAGAATCCTCGTTATCATTTGAGGAAATGATTGTTGTTGGTGGTAGAAGATTATTATCATCAACATTGGTAGTAACCATAATCTTTAAGAATATGAACCGTTGTTATATTTCCTACTATAGATGCCATCATAATGCCAAGAATATCTATCACCATCAACACCAGGAGGTAGATAGTCTACTATTGTTTTACTATTATTGATATTAGTAACGTTGGTAATTTGGCCATTAGTTGATTGTGCTTGTGCACCATTTTCACTATTAGTTGCTTGGGGTGGTGCTGGTGCTTGTGCTGCTGGTTTGGCTGGTTCTAATCTCTTAGAATTTGGTGTCGGGTTTGTTGTTGCCTCTATTTTTGGTGTTGCTGCCTTTGTTCGATGTTGCATTATTTTCTCTACAATAATGCGCCATTCTTCTTTTTGCTGATCTGAAAAATCTACCTGGTTCTGAGGTACACCTGGTTTTTTCTTATATTCTTTTAATGCTGCTGCGATTTCACTATTCACTTTAACGGTAGCTGGATCTGGATTACTCTCCGTATTCCACATTCCCTGTATAATATTTACCTGTCGTCCAACCGCATTTGTAAACCCACCTCTATTATGAATATCATTAAAATCTAAAAAATTTCCGGTCCATTCGCTAGCCATTCCTCTATAATAACTACCCGAACCTCCACCGTTCCTATTCTCAGCACCAACACCCGCTACATGGGAGAATAATAAAGACCCACCTATCATTGCTCCGCCAGCAAGCATCGCTGGTACACCAACACCAGCACCAACACCAGTGGCGGATAAAACCCCACCTCCATGAAGTAGACCAACACCAACACTCGCTAGCACTGGAGCACTAATCAAAGGAGCTACCTTTTGTATTCTTTCTTTAATGTTTACTCCAGCCTCTCCAGCAGTTTCTAGAATTGACACACCTAACTTTTTAGAAATCGCCACTAACCTATCTATAATTGGCTTGAATGCTTCACTATTTCTAATCTTAAGCCAAGAATCGCTGTTTAAAAATTTTTTAATTAATAAACCACCTGTAATGGCTAATGCTATTGCTCCTCCTGCACCAAGAAGTTTTGCAAAAGATCCCGCTTCACCAAAAATCCCACCAAGAAATCCAAGAATAGGATTATTCTTTGCATCCTTTTCCTTTTCAGAATCGTCTTTAAACAGTTTATTCAAGCTATCGATATTCTTGTTTAGTCTTTCAAGTTCGTCAGGAAGACTTTTCCCTAAATCAAAAACATCTGATTTATTCTCTCCTTCTGCACCAGCGATAGCTAAAGTATCTAACTTTCCTGTAAGAGTATTCAAGGTATCAGTAAGTTCAGAAAAGAGTTTGTTATTAGATTTTGAACCTGTTTCTGTTAATGCGGTTGATATAAGTTTCTTATCGATGTAGGATTTAGTGCTTTTTAAATTACCTTCAGCAGAATTATCAATCTTTGTGAATATCCCATCCTGAATCTTTCTTAAGGAAGCATTAAGAGTTTTGAATTTGGTATCAAACTTATTTTCTAACGTAGATATTCTTTCGGAAACAACCGAAGTTTCTTGGGTAGAATCTCCCCCTATTTTAGAAAATTTTGAAGACTCTTTCGATTCTTCACCAACTTCAGCATTTGCACTGAGAAGAGGTAATTTTTTTAGCATTTATTTATGTTTTTTGTTCCTTCCATTCTATGATATTGTCTACGGTCATGTCCCTTTGCCAAGGCATGAGATTTTCTAGATATGTCAAATCCCATCCATATTCCTGTTTCAACATAAAATTGATTTTATAGTACTCACCTAAGTTTGTATCCCCTATACAGATGTAAAAAAACTTTCGAATCCCTCCACGATTCTTGTTTCCGTTTTCCCACACTTCGAACAAGTATAAGTAACTTCAAGATAAACCTGTGGCATAGTATCGAAGAATTCCTTTATTTTTATAATATGTTTATTCTCTAGGCTACCAACCCATGCTTCCAATTCTTCTTTTGAAGATTCTTTAGCAGGATAGACTGCATCTTTATCATAAATTGAATCAATACAAGAAATAAGAAGTTCTCTGGTTGAAGATACTGTAGCACTGATAATTGTTGGATATTTCATAGTAACACCAACTTCTTCCGTAATGTCAATTGTTTTCTTGTGTTCAGGAAATTGTTTGAATTTTATATCATTTAGATTCAATTCAATATCTTCTTTATGGTCACAAGTAGCAAGATTCTCTTCATTGAGATGCGGGACAGATAATTTAATAATTTCACCACTGCTAACGATTCTGAGTTTAAGGAAAAGATATTCGAAATCGAAAATTGGAAGACTATGTGCATCAATTCCTTCAACACAAGTGTCTAGGAGTTCTTCGGTTGCATTGATAATTTCTGCTTTATTTCCTCCTTCCATTGCTATAAGAAGTATTTCTTGATCTTTCGCTGTGTATGGGCGATATTTATGAGTTTTTCCAGTTGAAATCAAATCAACTAGAAACGTTGGTAATTTTATCGATGGTAATGCCATAATTATATTTTGGTGTTGGTTATGTATATTTATAACCTAAAGTTTGGATTAAGTTGAGTAGCTATGTTCAGAGCACCACCCAAAACACTTCCAGTTTTTAGCGAAGCGTTCACCTTTGAACTAGTCATGATTCTATAATGTAATGTCACAATAAAGGTACTGATTTCATTTTTTGCATTCCAATCAAAGCCAATTCCACCTACAGCTTTAGGATAGACATCTTCAAAAGTTATAACATAAGAAGCATCACCATCTTCATTATATACCACCAATTCTGCATCAGTTACGATATCATCATAATATGCGATATCATAAGGGGTTGAACCTTTGGCTGTATTTGATTTTGTGCCAAGGGCATCCAAAACATTTGTCATCAATTGTTGTGGTATCGTTGTGTGGTTTGGCTTAGTTCCTGTATAGGTAAGAATTGAATCTACCCATGTTGTAAAAAAATCATGTTCGTAGTAATCACCTCCACATAGAATGCTTATACTCATTGAACCATTTTCGATTTCTCTTGGAAAATCAGAAGAAGGTCCGTATATTTTAGTTGTGTATGTCCCGATATTTTTATCAGGAAGACCAAATTTATCTACACGAAATTGTAATTCAGATAGTCCAGTGCTTCGCACAGAGTCGTAGAGAGTTTGCCCTGCATTTAAAAGTTGGCTTGTGGAAATCCCAAGTCCAAGAGCATCAGAATTAGAACCTAATACATTATTAAGCACATTTTGGACACTCAAATCTGGACTGTTATATATCCTAGGATATCTCTTAATTCTAAAAACAAACAGAGAAGGTCTTCCTATACCATTATGAAAACTGTTCCTGAAATTTGTAGGACTAAAACTATACCCAGTGTCTGCATAAAATGAACTCATATTACAAGTTTTTATTATATTTATAAAAAATCGTTTGGAGAATATACTTTTATATGTTATATTACAATATCTAAAAAGAGTAAAAAATGGTAATATCATACACGAAAACCAGAACAGGAAACTATCTTATAAATACCATTGAAGACGTATTAACATGGGGAGAAATAGAAGAAATATATGGTCTTGAAGTTAAGGTGTGTTATCTTACTTCGTTCCCCTTCATATCATGTAATGACGACACCAAATTATCTCTTTTTAGAAAAACTTCAATTCCGATTTACTTAGAAATCGGTGAAGAATATGATGAGGAATATTTTTACATGGTAAAAGATATAATCTTGGAATCCGATAAGCGTCTTCGAGATATCGTTAATTATGTAGAAGAAGAAGAATTTTGGGATTCAACATTGAACCCACTTTATTAACAACTAAACAAAAATAAAAATGACTTTAATCGAGGAAGTAGTAAAGCTTTGGAATCAGGGCAGAACGGTCGAACAGATTCAGGAACAACTTAAAATTGTGATCGATGTAGACATAGAAGAAGAAAATCTTTCTGAAAGCATCAGGAAAGGCAATTTCACCGTCAGAAACGTTCTACTAGGATAATTATGGCACGTTTACCTGACGACCCGTTAAATCCAAAGAACCCACCTGCACCAAGGAAAAGACCACAATACATCCCTAAACCCCCAGATCAAAAGGTTGAAGGAAAATCTGGTAGACCTTTGAAGTATGAACGTATTCTGGTTGTTGATGCTAATGGGAAAGAACAAATAGTGTCGAAGGAAATAGACAAAAAGCGATATTGGTTCGTTGCGTACATATTCGTTATGTTCGAAAAAACACATTATGCCTCTATAACTTTCGAGACAAGGAAAAACATGATATTTTCTATGCATGATGTTTGTAATCTTGTTGGAAATAGAAACCTCACAATAACTTGGTTTCATGAATTCATAGATTACGCTGACTACAAAGAATTTAGCAGGAGAGAACCGTTGGAAGTACAAGGGTTAGAATTATTACAACTATAAACAAAATAAAATATGACAGAAGATACAATTGACTTAAGTAAAATAGTGCTTGGAGATGTTTCCACTTTAATAGTAAAATTTAAAAAACTTGACCGTCATGCAACCCTTCCAATTCAAACAGCAGGAAATGCTGGTATGGATATGACTGCACTACGAGTTGAACACACAGACATGTATACTGAATATGACACTGGAATTGCTTTGGAAATTCCAGAAGGTTATGTTGGTCTGCTATTTCCAAGGTCGAGTATTAGTAAATATGATCTTGTACTCGCGAATTCGGTAGGAGTTATCGATTCATCTTATCGTGGTAGCCTAAGATTCCGATATAAGACTGGCAAGAAAAATCCTAAGATATATACCATTGGTGATAAAATAGGTCAACTTTTGATTCTTCCTTATCCAAATATTACGATTGTTGAAGTAAATGAACTATCTTCAACAGATCGAGCCGAAGGCGGATTTGGGAGTACTGGCTCATGAGTGAAACGAATTTTGACATCATTCAGAAAGCGGCACACTATAACCAAAGTCCAGTTGAGTGTATAACCATTATTCGAGATTATTCATTTAATATCGGGAATGCTTTTAAATATATTTTCAGAAAAGATTTCAAGGGAAACGAAGTTCAAGATATCAAAAAAAGCATTTATTACATACAGGATGAAATTAATCGAAGAAAAAAGTATTCAGTTCTACACAGAATACCGAATATTTTAAAGTATTTTAGATATAAAAAAAGAATTAAATTAATAGAAAAGGTTAACGATTCTATAGATAATGATCTAATAGCACTTTCTTTTATATTGCTAAATCGTGCGGATTATTTTCAATTTGGTGTTTTCTATCTTGAAAGCGTCAAAGGGATTCTTGCAGAACTAATTATAGAATAGTAAGAAACTCCATTATAGCCTTTTCCTGAGATATAGACAAGGTTTCGGTGTGTCCTCCACCAAACATTATCTCAGGTTTATGGTATGTAAATTTACTTTTAATTTTATGTTCCATGTCAACTACCGTTTTAGAATCTCCTTTCCATTCAAATAACGTTTCGTATTTATATGGCATCCTCTCTATAGTTGGATATCTCTCATCTACTGTTTTTGAAGTAATTCCAATCTTTAGAAACACTTCAGAATCGTTATAACATTTTAAAAGGTAAATTGTAGCGACATCGTATGTATCTTCAAATCTTATAGCATTTAATCTTCTTTGATTTTCTGCTTTACAAAAAGAACACCCTCGCCCAGATAAATGATTATTTGGAATTTGTTCAAACTCTCCATGTATAGGACAAATGATTACTACTTTATTATGGGCATTAATATAATCAACTTTAGAATAATCGTATTTTTCTTTACCATGAACTGTTTTACTTTTCTCTATAAATTGTTCTGTTGATGACCTATCTCCATCAACTTTGCATTTTAGACAACCTCGCCCAGATAAATGAGAACTTGGAGTTTGGTTAAATTCTCCATGAATTGGACAAATGATTACTACTTTATTATGGGCAGTTTTATAATCAACTTTAGAATAATCATATTTTTCTTTACCATGAACTGTTTTACTTTTCTCTATAAATTCTTCTGTTGTGGATTTTTTATTGGAATAACGAGGCTTATAAATAGAGGTAGAGCTGTCTAACATGATGTTGTTTATTTATGGTTTCATTAGATAGAGCCATCGAAGTTTGCGAGACTTGTGGATGGCATTTTATTATACTTATATTTATAAAACTTAATTCTCCTCTTGGAATAGTAAGAAATAATTGTTATATTACCATTAACAACTAAACAAATTAAAATGGCAAAAACAAAAAACGAAGGAGCATCAAGTCTTCTTAAAAAACTCAAAAAAATTTCCACTATCGAAGAATCTTGTATTTTTTCAGATTCTGATTTTTATACTTCAACAGATTATATTTCCACACCAATTCCTTTGATAAATTTGGTACTATCTGGACACCTCTTGTCTGGAGGTATATCAAGAGGATCTACCGTAGTTGCTGGTGAAAGTAGAACATTCAAAACTATGACATGTCTTCTTTGTCTTAAAGCTTTTCTTGATAGTGACGAGAGCGCAGTTGGTTTGCTTTATGATTCAGAATTCAGTTTTTCACCAGAGTATCTGAAAACATTTGGTATCGATATTGAGCGAGTCTTTATTACTCCTATCACTGATTTGGACTCTCTTCGTAACGATATAATACCACAAATTGATGCAATAGAAAAGGGCGAAAAAGTTTTCATCCTTATTGATAGTTTAGGAAATCTTGCTTCTATTCAAGAAATCAAAATAGCTCAAGATGGGAAAACAACCCAAGATATGTCTAGAGCTAGGGCATTGAAAGGTCTTATGCGGATGATTACTCCTCGTATAAATCTTAAAAATATCCCACTCTTTACAGTTAACCATGTATATAAGGAAATGATTTCCCTATACCCAAAAACGGTAGTATCAGGTGGTTCTGGGGTTATGTTGTCTGCAAACACTGTGTTGATCTTCTCTCGTAGAAAGGGAAAGGACGAGGATGAAGAGTCTTACGAATTCGTTATAAAGATAGAAAAATCTCGTTCCATAAAAGATAATAAAAAGGTGGTTTTAGTTGTTCCAAAAGATGGATTAATTAAAAAATGGTCAGGAATGTTTGATTTAGCATTGGAATATGGGTATATAACATCAGAAAAACAAGGATGGTATACCGCTCCTGCGCTTGATGGAATTGGTAACGTTAGGAGGAAAGCGTTGGAGAATAATGATGTCTTCTGGAATCGGATGTTTACTGAGAGTAATTTTGTTGAAGTTGTGGAGAAGGATTTTTGTGTATCTCAAGACCAAAGAGCATTATTCAACGATATCGAAGACGAAGCAGAAGAATTGTTAGGAAATGTGCCAGATGATTCGTATAATGAAGAAAACAACGAAAACTATGCTGATTAGAGAAATTGAAAACGAATGGGAAGTAGATTCAGTTGTGAATGATATTAACTTGGATGTTGAGTCCACCAGAACACATGGACTTCATTTCAAGTATTATGTTATTCTGAACGATGAGAAGAAAGGATTGTTTAAGCTAGAGGCGGATTACAAGGTACTTCGACTTGATAAGTGGGAGTACTTCATGGGCGTACTTGATGAAGAAAAATTAAAAGCAAGAAACTGGCTCCCATCGGGATTAAAAATTTTGAAATCCAATGTTAATTTGTATCTTGAGAGTGATGCAGAAATTATCAAGAAAGATGTCGAGATTAGTATTCAAGAACAGAAGATTGAGTTCTTGAAATCTATAATCGACCAAATCAATCGAAGAAGTTTCTTCATCAAAAACGCAATTGATTTCAAAAAATTTACAAACGGTGTTGCTTGATAATGAGTATTTCCACTTCAAATATAGTTTTATCTGCATTGATGCGGAGCACAGATTTTTCCTCCAAAGTATTCCCACACCTCAAGGATGAATACTTTGGTCATTCTGATAAAATCATATTTGATATAATATCAAAATTCATAAAGAAATATTCTGGACTGCCTTCAAAAGAGGCAGTTCTTATTGAGTTAGAAAACTACCAAGGAATTGGGCCTTCAGTTTATACTGATTGTATTTCCTCTCTCGAAGAGATGTTTTCTTGTGAATTAAAAGATAAGGATTGGTTGGTTGATACCGCAGAGAAATATTGTAAAGATATGGCTCTTAATCTTGCAATTATAGAAGCGGCAAATATTGCTAGTCAGATTAGTTCAGGAAAAGGTAATGGCTTGTCTGAAACGTGTATTCCTGATTTACTCGCTAAAGCTATTTCTGTTTCGTTTGACACAAGGATGGGAATTGATTATCTTGAAGACCCTGAAGAAAGATATACAAGATATAATATTGTTGAAAATAAAATTCCTTTCTCTTTGGGTATCTTTAACACTATAACTAATGGTGGATTCAGTAAAGGCACGATGAATATCTTTTTAGGTGGAACGGCATCAGGAAAGACTTTGACCATGTGTTCGTTTGCTTCTGATAATCTACTATCTGGTAACAACGTCCTTTATATCACTTTAGAAATTGACGACCTAAGTGCGGCAAAAAGAATCGATGCAAATCTTATGGATGTTGATATTAATAGAATTAACTCTATGGGAGAAGAGACTTATGTGAAAAATATCGAATCGATGAAGAATAAAACACTTGGGAAACTTATCATTCATGAAGATTTAAGCGGAGCGTTTAATTCATTAAGACTAAAATCTTTACTTGACAATCTGAAGTTGAAGAAAGGATTTGTTCCTGATATCATTTATTTGGATTATCTTACAATTGCCAAGAGTTCAAATTTTAAAGATGGAACTACAACTAGTTATATATACTTCAAGGCTGTTGCAGAAGAAATGCGACTTGTGGCTAAACAATATGATTTTTGCTTGGTGTCTTGTGTGCAGTTGAATAGATCGTCATATGAGGATTCGGATGCGGCACTTACAGGTATTTCTGAGTCATGGGGTATTGCATCTACGGCAGATAGTATTTTTGTCATCATCCATACCGAAGAGTTGAAGAATTTGAATCAGTATGAAATAAAGCAATTGAAATCTAGGTATACAGATTTGTCAGAGAATAGAAGATTCTGTGTTGGTGTTGACAAACCAAAAATGAGATTATATGAATTGGATAGTCATAGTAATTCCACTTCAAATTCAACAAAAACTAGTAAAGATGAAGTGGATATATTAAATGGGATAAAGTCTAAATTCGGTCTGGATAGCCTTACTTTTTGAATAGTTACATGTTTTATAAATATAGATATAAACAAAAAGCCCTTCGTGAGCCATCACACTCCAAGGGCTGTATCTTGAAAGAAACATATAAACTAAATTAAATGTCAGACACAAAGGATTCTACTCCTACACCTATTTATATTAAACTTCGTCTTACTCAAGAAGAAATTATAAGAAGATTTAATGAAGCACATCCTGAAAATAATTACGGCTATTGGAATGTTATCTATAAAGGCTCTAAAACTCCAGTTAAAATTTTTTGTAAGAAATGTGGAAAATATTTTAATCAAAGAATAGATCATCACTCGGCAGGTCATGGTTGTAAAGATTGTTCTGATGATAAAAAAAGAGCATTATATATTTCAAATAAAGAGAAATTTCTTATAAAACTTTATAAGAAATTTCCAGATAGGAAAATAAAATTTGATTATATAAAATCTATTTATGTAAATTCAAAAACTCCAATGGAGATTTATTGTAATGTTTGTGGTAACTATTTTTCACAAAGACCTGCTAGCCATTTGGGAGGTTGTGGTTGTTCTATATGTGCTAAAAATTCTTTAAAAACACAAGAAGAAATTATTATAAGATTTCAAATAGTGCATCCAAAAGATGAATATGGGTATTGGAATGTGGTTTATAAAAATATGAAAACTCCTGTGGAGATTTATTGTAAGAAGTGTGGTGATTATTTTAACCAGAATCCAGTGGATCATTTAGCTGGAAGAGGATGTAAAAAATGCGGAGAAGAAAAACGAAGGATTTCCCGAACTTCTGATAAAGAAAATTTTATAATTAAAGTATATGAAAAATTTGAACAAAATAGGATACACTATAATTATATAGAATCTTTCTATATAAATTCCGCAACAAAAATATGGATTCATTGTAATATCTGTGGAAATGATTTTGAACAGACACCAGATAATCATTTATCTGGAAAAGGTTGTCCTTTTTGTAAATTGGAAAACCAAAGAAGATTGAATGCCATAAGATTTGAGGAGAAATATGATATCGCTACTATATATTTACTAAAATGCTTTAATGAATTTGAAACATTTCTAAAGATTGGGATTACTTCTAAGACCGTTGATGAAAGATATAACCACAAAAAGAGTATGCCGTATAATCGAGAAACACTTTACGAATGGGAAGGAAATTCTAATGTTGTTGTGGATTTAGAACAAAAAATAAAAAATCAGTTTATCTATTACAAGCCTGAGATAATGTTTAGTGGTGGTCACAGTGAAACATTACATATATCTCAGGAAAATATGATATTGGAATACCTTAATAAAAATATCACTGGAACGTTCCAATCGAAGTGTTTGCACTAATACCGTCCACCGCATAAATCCTCATCCTACTGTAAGCGTAAAGTGTGTGGGCATCAGTTCCTGCACTAACAGTAAATTGCGGTGTAATTGTTCCACCAGTTGTAACATCGATTATCCCACGTATTGTAATCGTCATGTACTTGTCATCATATGCTGCAATTTTAACTGGTGTAGCAAAGTTTGTTGTGATGAAATTGGACATGCTAAATCCACTTCCAAGAGTTACTCTAGAAGTAGCAGATGTGATATAAGTAGAGTTATAAGAATGTGCCGCTAAAACTCCAGAACCTCCAACCGAAATACCATAACTTAAGTCTTTGTTAGTGCCAGCTTTGGTTAGATTAGCAATGATTTCATATGCATATCTTGTCGCAGAGCTTAAAGTAACACTCTTTCCAAATACACTACAAGGTGCTGTGTTTGCATATAATGTACGATCTCCTGTAGTGATGTATGTTTGTTCTACAGGAATTAACCCTCTCTGTGTACCAGATGGAGTTCCGTAGAAAGATTTTCCATCGTATTCTAATGCACCTGCCACTGCTGTTGCAAGATTTGTTCCAGAAACGAATGTAAGTGGAGCAATCGTAGTATTACCTGAGAATAATGTCAAAGACCCTGGCATTATCACAGAACTTGGAAGACTTAGTGTTGCAACACTTGAATTTGCAGTTGACGTTATCTGGTTTGTAGTTCCATTAACTGTTTTTATAGTTCCTGTGCTGTATCCATTAGGATTGGATGCAGGATAGTAGAAAGAAGCTAACTGACCATTTAAATATGTGGCATTGTTCGCACTACCTGTAGTGTTCTGGTTCCACGTAGTAACGGTTCCAGTTAATCCAGCATATGGTGCATAACTTGCAGAATTTGCAGTTGCTACAGCTTTTACACTATCAGCAGTATTATCTACATTTGAAAGACCCACATCGGATTTAGAGAGTGTTACGTTTGAAGTAAGAGCATGACCACCAACCGTAAGGAGTGTAGAAACAGGTGTGTATCCAAGTGCATCCACAACATTATTCGAGGTTATTGACGAGATGTAATTATTTGGGTTTGATGCGGCATAGAAATATGCTCCATGTTGACCATCTAGATAACTTGCATTATTTGCAGATATCGCAAGATTCGCTGTTCCATAAAGATTCCCAAGGAAATTCGTAGCTTTTACATTACCTTGGACTACAATTTCTGAAGTTCCATCGTCTACTATGGTATCATCTCCAAATAACCATCTACCGTCAGTTGTAGTTCTTGCAACTTGATTATTGGCATATGTTCCTCCAACATGGAAAATGATAGTATTTCCAAAGGTATCTGTTCCAATGGTTAAGTTTCCACCATTCACATAAAGATAACCATCATTAGGACCACCAATGGTATAGTCTGGATCAGAATAGTTAGAAGAGTTTATACCAAGGTCAATGTAGTTTTCCCCATCATTTCCTTTATCATTGATACCAACAAAGTCTGTGGAAGCATTTGATTCATCAGAATGGTTTTGGTGAATCACCTGATTATAAGTATTCGCATTACAATCTATTTGTATAACCGCATTTATGTATTCTGTGTTAGTTATTCCTGCACCAAATCTCGCAGTATCAGTTACTGTTAACGTAGAAACAGTAGAGTCTCCTGCTACAAGATTAAGAGTTTTAAGTCCAGCACCATCTGTATCCCATCTGTTATTATTCGAAGTGTTGTCATACAAGAAAGATACATGACTATTTGCACCTAGAATTATACCACCACCCTGAATTTCTGCATAGGAATGTGAATTTGCACCAAGATATAATACAGTATTTGCTGATAAAATGGTAGGAGTAGAAACCGTATTTCCTGTAACATTAAGAATACCTGTAATCTTAAGGTTAGTAAATTCAACAGAAGATGTTTTGGCTATATCCTGTGGAAGATCAATTGTTATATCTTTATCTAAATTTGTTACTATAATTCTATTATTGGAAGTGCTAGTGATTGATTCAACGCCTGTCGATTCGAGAAGTGGGTCTGAAGTGTTCCCAGAATTGGTAATACCAGAACCAGCTCTAACACTTTTCACTCCAGCAGTAGTTATGAAGGTATTATCTGAGAAACGAATTGCTTCTCCGCCAATGTAAATATCACGATTAAATACAACACGTCCTGTTGCTCCAAGAGTACCTATCTCAAGATCTTCGGTAAGATCGGTCATCGTCATTCTATTATCATTGAAAGCAAACTCACCAACCTCAAATCCAGCTACACCTTTAACGTAAAAATTACCATTTTTTGCACCAATACCCAAATCAACATTCGTAACTTCGTCGAGGATGTAAATAGTTCCTCCACCTAAGTACAATCTATGAAACCTTCTTCTAGGACTTCCTAAATCATATAAAACGTCATCTGCTGGTATTATATTGTTATGGGTGATGATGTTTCCGTTATCTCCTGGATGGAGTACAATATTCGTATTTGCTATAGTTGATATAGAAAATCCTGGAATTTCTACAGGTCGAGTAATATATATAGTTGTGTTGGCTTCTGGCTGTACTGGAAGACCTTCAGTTGAGGTATCAACAATGACATACTTAGAATATGCATCAGTTCCTATATAAGTTACAGTACTTGGATTTGGTATAGCTATGCCTGTTATAACATCATCTATTTCCAACACTGGTGAAGGTGTTGTGGTGAATCTATAAACTGTCCAAGGTGGATTTGTGCTATAATTCGGACCATATGAGTTTGCACTAAGAATCAAACTATTGCTTGTTAATATTAACATATCTAAAAGCAAATCTGCCACAATAATCTCAACAGGTATTACCTCTTCTATAACATTACCAACTGGAAGTGTGATAGAAGGCATATAAACAGAACCATTCCCACTTGGGAGAATAGAAATATTTGTATTTGGCGTTATCCCATAGATGAAGTCTGTATTGGCAAAGAGTTCAGGAGTAACAGCAATTAATTCTTTTATTTGCTGTTCAGATAACCCAGGAGAATTTGTTATTCCGAGTGACATGTATTATGATAATTTTATATTTAAATATACCAGAAACAATCCTAATTTTTTATAAAATCTAAATTTCTAATCCTTAATACTGTGTAACTTTAATTGAAGCATTAGCAGAATCTGCTATAAATGATATTGTGTTGGCTAGTGGTATGTTGTATATATCAACTGCAGTATTACCAGGAATGAAGTAATCGTAAAAGGAAGAATTAGCAGTCCCATTATACTTTGCAAATACAAAATTATCTGAATACATTCTTATAATAGAAGTGTTTGCATCAATTGGAACAGACCATACAATCGAAGACGATACAGCACCATTGGCATGATTGTGTAAAGCATATCCACCAAGGAAATTACTTTTCTGTAAATGATATTTCTGGTTGTTCATATTTATATCTTTTTATATATTTATAAAAGTACAGATTTCATCCTAGTTAAGAACTCCTCGAAGGTAATCTGAGGCTTTCTTTTCCTTCTCATCACTATAGGATTTTTGAAACCAGAATTCCTATACGGACCCTTCTGCGTTAGAGGAACCTCGCCCGTGTTCATCTCCTCTTTTAAAAATTCTTTGAAGGTAATCATATAAATAATTTGGAATTGATATATCTTATAGTTATATTTATAAAACATTAAAACAATAAACTATGACACAGAAAATTTTGGTAATGGGACTTAGTGGGGCAGGAAAAACAACACTATCCGAACAGTTAGATTTATTTGTGTTTTCTTATATTTATAAATTAAAACCAAATTGTATTAGGCTTTAATGGCCATTCAAGTACTTCAACAGGAGGATTAATTGCAATCGTTCTAAGTGCTGGATCATTTCCAATATAACTCATACTATTATTATGGTTTTAAAAGTTCTGCAACCCACTCTGCATCAGCAAGATATGAAATCCTTTCTAATCCACCCATGTCTGCATGTGTTACTTCTTGATGGTTTGTATATACCCAGAAACCACCATCAAACTCTACATATTGGATGATAGAATCCATATTGGATTTACCGTTGTATTGTGTCTGTATTAGATTATTATAGTAAATCTTCTTTTCTTCTGATGTCATTATGATTTAAATTTATGTTAGGGTGTAAAATTTATTTATCTTTTTTATAATGGTATTGAATGGTATTTCTTTATGATATTTTTCTAGTTGCGTTATGAGTACGTCAGACCCTGTGAATAAAATATGTTTCTGATTATCTAAAGTAAATTCTAATGTTAAATATTTCCCAGATTTATTTTTATTATATATACTTTCCTTTATAACATATCCAGTCAAATAAATTTCTTTGTTTATCACCTCTTCAATTTTTATTTTTTCACCAACCACGTGACCTTCTGCTTCTGCGAAATCACAAAAATTTTTCATATCTTTTTTAATTCCATTATAAATTTAATATCGTTATTGATATGTTGTATGTTTAAATTAAAACAATTCCCATATTTCATCCACCCAACATAACTCATAATTGTATTTATAATTTGAAAAGAATTCATACCTTCCCAATCTTTTTTAATTACTTTTATTTTGTGTGTAAAATTATTCTTTATAGATTTCCTGAGTAATGTATGAGTAGTAAAAAATCTATAGCCAATAAAATCTATTCCTCTCGAATCTATTGGGAATATTTGCCAATCAGTTTTTACTTCCAATTTTAATTTAGAACCCAAATATTCGCTTATCTCAACTCTTAGCCTATGCAACTCTTCTTTTGAATCCAATAAAAATATACAGTCATCACAATATCTATAGTAAAACTTAATGCCCTTAACTTCTTTTATCCAATGATCGAAATCTGAAAGATAAAGATTTCCAAATATCTGAGATAGAAAATTTCCTATTGGAAGACCTAAAATGGAATCTATGATCTCATCAAGTAACCAAAGTAAGTCAGGGTCTTTTATCTTCTTCCTGATAATCTTCTTTAGTATCTCATTATCCACATTAGGATAGAACTTTTTAATATCAATCTTTAGACAATATTTGATTTCTACTTTATTCTCATCTAATGCTTTTCTTATTCTTTTTACTGCTAAATGTATTCCTCTTCCTTTTATCGACTGATATGTATCACTAATTAAAGTTTTTACCCAAAGTTCACCAACAATATTCATTATTGCGTGATGTACTATTCTATCTGGATAATATGGGAGTTTACAAATAGTGCGTAACTTTCTACCTTCTACTCGTTCTTCTATCTCATATTTGCTGGTCTTGTATGTTTTGTTTTGTAAATCTTTCTGTAATTCTAATAAATATTTCTCTGGGTCACTATCTATTCTTTGTACTTCTTTGTAATGTGATTTTCCTCTTTTTGCTTTCTCGTGGGCAAGAAAAAGGTTTTCATATGAACAAATTTTTATGTATAAGTTGTTGTAACGTTTCATTTTGTGCTTTTAGTCTCATGATATTCAGTTTCCTTACCAACCATTAAGAGACCGTTATGTTATGTGTTTCACCCAGTGGTGTGGTAAATGTGTATAAGAACAATTTTCTGTGGTTTAAAAGCATAACTGGGAACCGATATTCGAATTCACATTCGAAGCCGCATTATTCGCATTGAGATAGAAGAGACTGCAATTCGAACCATTATTCGCATTACCACCCACAAGCGGAGCAACCATCGGTTGATACATATTTACCATTAAATTTATAAAGTTTGTTTTCGGGGTGGGACAAGCCCACCCAACGTTTTCGTTTTCAATTAAAAGCACAACCGGGAACCGATATCCGAAGTCACATACGAAGCCGCAAGAGCCGCATAGAGATCGAAGAGACCGCAATACGAACCAGAAGACGCATCACCACCCACAAGCGGAGCAACCCAACCTGCGGTATAGTAGTAGTAATCTGTAATCCTTGCAACATCACTCCCAGAACCTCCAACAGTAGCAGGAAGAAAACCTATATTTGATTGTAGGGTTTCTTGCCATCCAGCAGCTAAAGGATTAGTTGAACCAAATAAAGTATAGTTTGTGGTAGTATCATCAGCAAAATTAGTTGGATTAGAACAAACATAGTTTACACCATTATTCACGTTCCATCCATCTACCCACTGCCATATAGGGCCGAATATATCTTCTATTCCCATGAAGTTTACATAATCACCACTATTACCACCTGCTGTAGATTGTCCTGGCGCTGTTATAGATTTCACCTTTCCTGTAGCAGAAACATCAGCGGCAAATGACCATCCAGCAAATTTCGTGTTACCTCCACCAAGAGTTGTTTGGGAATTAAAGTTTCCATGTTTGGTAATGTAAAGCATCTTCACAGCTGCATATAGCCAAAAGTCAATCAACTGCCAACCAGAACCAACTCTTGCTGCCGCTGCCCTGAAGTTAGGTCTGCTGAAATTGCTTAATGGTTTATATCCAGCAACCGAACCAAGTTTTCCTGTAGAAGTACTAAACCATGCATTAGTTCCATCTCCTTGTTGCCATGATGATGTCCATCCTGATGCTTGATAAACTCCAATATATCTATAATCTACCCATACCCCATTTTTATAGAAAGCAGGATGAGTCTCATATCCTGGCTTTTTCTCTAATGAAATATCGTAATTATGTGAATTTGAACCAAAAGAATATTTATAATAAAACTTTGGAATCTGCAACATCACATTACCTCCTGCACCAGTTAAATCCGTAGCACCTCCATTGACATAAAGATTATAATTATATCGGTCAAGCTCTTGAGGGTAATTTTCATTTCCTGGCTGTAGTAAAACTATCTTACAGGAATCATGTACATCTAGATATGGCATAGTATTTTAATTTGTTAGGATTGTTTTTTAATTTGTTAGGATTGTTGTATATACATCAGTAGACTGATTCCATGAATATCCATAGCTTTGATAGGTAGTTCCTCTTGTAACATAAGTATCCGCTACTTGATTCCAAACACACCCATATCCTTGGTTTGTTTTTTTAAGTTCCTGTCTTGTTGCGAGATTGACAAAGGAAGTTGTAGGAATCGTTTTATTATAGTCACCTGTATTAGGGGATTGGGATAATAATGGAATTCCAGTAAAAGTAGGAGATGTAAACAGTGTTGCCTTCGACTCATTTGTTACATTACCAAGACCAACCTGAAGAGCAGTGGTTGCATGTGGATTTGCTACATTAGAGGTATGTGCCGCAAATATAGAATTTGCTGTATAGTATGTTCCATGTTGTCCATCAAGCTTATCTGCATCTGTTGCTGTAGAAGCATTTCCAGTACAACTAGCCGAACTACCTGTTGTATCTTGGTTTAATGTCCCAATGGTTCCACCAAGTGTCAAATTACCAGATCCAGTTACCGTACCAGTCAATGTAATTCCTGAAACTGTTCCTGTACCTCCTACAGAAGTTACAGTTCCTATATTGTTTGTTGCACCTGCGGCAATACCATCTAACTTCAAGGCATAAGTTGAGGTCATGTAACCATTAACCGAAGCTGTAGCTGCCGCCATCGATATAGCAGGTGTTGATGTTCCTGTCGCTACTGATATAGGTGCTGTACCTGATACGGAAGTTACAGTTCCTACATTTGTCGTGTAACCAGAAGGATTTGTTGCATTATAAGGTGTAAACCCAAGTGCAGTCACGACGTTTCCTGATGTTATTCCTGTTATATATCCAGAAGGATTTGTTGCATTATAAGGTGTAAACCCAAGTGCAGTCACGACGTTTCCTGATGTTATACCTGTAATGTATCCAGCAGGATTTGTATTATTATAAGGTGTAAACCCAAGTGCAGTTGTAACATTTCCTGATGTTATACCTGTTATATATGCTGTATTTGCACCAGCGGTAACTCTTCCTTTTGAATCTACCGTAACATTATTATAAGTTCCTATAGAAACTCCACTATTAGCAAGTGTCAACGTTGTGTTAGCACCTGTTGTGCCACTTCCTGTAACATCACCAATGAAAGTTATAGCACCACTTGGTATATTAACTGCAACTGTGTTGGCTGAAGTTAATCTTCCTTTAGCGTCAACAGTAATTACAGGAATTGCGGTTGAAGACCCATAAGTATTAGCAGTAACTCCACTATCAGTGAGTGTCAACGTTGTGTTAGCACCTGTTGTACCACTTCCTGTAACATCACCAATGAAAGTTATAGCACTACTTGATATATTAACTGCAATTGTGTTAGCTGAAGTTATTATACCTTTATCATCAACCGTAATTACAGGAATTGCGATTAAAGAACCATATGTATTAGCCGTAACCCCAGAATTTGGTAAAACTGCTGAAGGTATAGTTCCTGTTAGGTTATTAGCAGTTGTGTAATAAGAACCATGTTGACCATCAAGTAAATCAGCGTTAAGGTTAGTGACCAATGTGTTCGAGGTCACGACGAAAGGTGCATTACCTGAAGCAACAGTTGATGTAAAAGTATTTGCTGTTGTTGTGACTCCAGTAAACGTAGGAGATGTAAACAGTGTTGCCTTCGACTCATTCGTGACATTTTCAAGACCAACTTGTGTAGCAGTTACTACATGTGGATTAGAGACGTTTGCCGTATGGTCAGCGAATATAGAATTTGCTGTATAGTATGTTCCATGTTGTCCATCAAGGAAATCGGCATTCAGGTTGGTCACAAGTGTATTCGAAGTAACCTGAAGAAGTCCAGTTATTGATACGTTTCCTGTGAATGCAGGGTTTGTGAACAGTGTTGCCTTCGACTCATTCGTGACATTTTCAAGACCAACCTGAAGAGCAGTGGTTGCATGTGGATTTGCTACATTAGAGGTATGTGCCGCAAATATAGAATTTGCTGTATAGTATGTTCCATGTTGTCCATCAAGCTTATCTGCA
>Ga0209083_1001033_pt1 | contig 34535 bp, 40 predicted proteins | sample AM7aDNAmetaG_FD_184132 | JGI IMG/M metagenome (GOLD analysis project Ga0209083, IMG submission 184132) | Freshwater microbial communities from Finland to study Microbial Dark Matter (Phase II) - AM7a DNA metaG (SPAdes) (version 3) | ecosystem: Environmental > Aquatic > Freshwater > Lake ... | reverse complement strand
AGATGAAGAAATGAGCAAAATAAATATTGAAAAAAACAATTTTCATGGTGAATGGAACTATTCAATTGCACCAAGAATGTAAAGTTTAATTTGTATCATATCCTTAGTTTGAGCATTACGATAGGTCATAATGGCAAGTCGGTAACTGTCGATGCTCCATTTGCTTTTTTTCAAAGCCTTTTTGATATCCGAATCGAGGGCAAAACGGCTGATCAACGAATTGCCGCACTTGATGTTGATGTCGATATTGGGAAGTGTTTCCAATTCGCCGGATGAACGGTAATAGGCATTTTTCAGCAATTCGATCCAAAGGCGCAACCGGCAGATCTTCACCGAGTTTGGGTTGATATCGACACCAAAAAGGCAATTTTCGATAATTGTCTGCTTTTCGTGAAAAAGGGTTTCTTGGATACGCTGGCTCTCTTTGCTTTTCGGGTTGTAATCGAACAGTTTGCCTTCATCATCGGTAACGATCAATTCGTCGTTTTCCACAACCACACTGTATTCTTTGAGGCGCAAACCATCCCTGTCGAGCAATATCCTAAGGTGGCTTTTTATGGATATGATTTCATTAAGGGCCGAAACCAAAAAATGCCCTGAACCTACTGCCGGATCGCAGATCTTTAAGCTGTTCACAATGGCATTGGCCTCTTTGCGGTCTTCGATTTTGTCATACACCCCTGCCAGGTCGGTACAATCCCATTTTTTAACCTCGTTGAATTTTTGGACCACGGCGCGGCGGATCGTTTCGCGGCACATGTACATGGTAATAAATCCGGGGGTAAAGAACGATCCGTCTTTGTAGCCATTTATCTTTTCGAAGATCAGGCCAAGCACCGAGGCGTTGATAAGCCGTTTGTTCTCTTCCTGGATTTCTTCGCTCCCCTCGCTGGCGAAATCGTAGGCGTTCAGGAACTCAAAAATATACTCGATGATTTCGAGTTGCCCGGTACGTTTGTTCCCGAGTTTGTCTTTAATGACTGTCGATGAAACAATTGGAAGTTTACCGTCAGTCAATTGGCTGATAAACAAACACGAATGTTCGATTTCGGTAGGCTCGAACAGCGAACTGTTCAGGTAAGGTACATTTCCAAATATTTTCTTCACCTGCTCGTTACGTTCATGTGGCTTGCGGGCCAATACGCTAAAGAACACGTCGTTTAAGTTGTCAAGGTTCTTAATTTTATCGAGGTTGAGAAAGGAGTATGCTTTGTCGCCACGATGGTATTTGATCAATTGGGCTTCGAGGAGTTTAAGGAAGAGTATCCGGTTTATCCAGGTAATCGACAATTCCAAAGCGATGGTAAAGAGTTGTTCTTGATAGGTCTCCCCAAATTGCGAAGGTTTTTGAAGCCTCGATATCTTGTCGAGGCTGTCGAGCTGAGAAATTGCGCTTTCGATCAACGAGCCGGAATTCCGTTCGCCCTCTTTCTTGCGTTGGATGAGTTTCTTGCCACCCTCTTTGGTTTCTGTCAACCCGATAATGTGCAGCAGCTCGCTATAAAAAGCCTTGTCAAGGCTGTTGCTGTCGTTGGCAAACGGGAGTTTTAAAAGGTGTTCCGGCGAAAGGAGCTTATACAGCGCAATTAATATGGTGTCGTCATTTTTATCGTTGTTGCGCAATGGTTTGTCATATTCCCTGATATCGAACCAGGTAAAGGTGATTTCGTGCGCAATGGCAGCAATTGCAGGTTCTGCAATTTGCTTGTAAAAGAAATCTGTTGTCTTGCCCGACAGCCGCCCTTCCTCAAAATCGACGAATTGTTTGACCAGGTTTTTGTTTTCGGCAAACTCTTTTTCGAACAGGCTGGCATCGAAGATGAACCATTCGTAAATATTGGTCGCGACAAGGTGCTTTATCTCAAGGTTTTTATGGGTTATCCGTTCGCGCAGATAATATAAAACGAGTTCTTGAAATGCTTTCACGTTGATATTGTCAGTCTTGAGCATCTCTACCTTGTTGGTCGGTTTCTTGGCTTCGATAATGATTCCCACGGTCCCGGAGGCATTGTTGGTGTTGTGCACCACAAGGTCGTTACGGCCTTTGGTATTGATGTAATTGTTTGCACCGTAGTAGGTGCTTCTAAGAAATTCAGCTACGATATTTTTATGGAACTCCTCTGTTTCTGCCTCGTTGATCCTGTCCAACAGGCTGATAAGGTTGGCTTTGAACAATTCGATTTCGTTCCTGTTGGCTTTTACCTTCAGGAACGCCTTGTTCAAAGCCAAACGTGGATTAAGAAGGTTGATGACGTTCATTATGGAATTGGATATGTAACTTGGTGAATATTGGATTTAACTGTGCAAATATATGTTATTGGATTGGAAATAAAGTGTAGATGACTTTTAAAGAAAAAATTGATCTGAACTTGAAAGTGATTGTTTTTAGCAAAAAAAACATTAGCAGAGCTTTCCCGTGGCATCAGCAAGTTGTAGGTATCCTTTCTGATTTTGTTCATTTCCATTAGGCAACGACCAAAAAAAAGGGACTTTCGCCCCTTTCTTTAAAACGTCCATTCGTCCCAAAGGGATGTCTGGACGGTTTCAACTTTTGCAAGTTCCGGAAGGTGCAGTTTTTCTACTTCGGGTTCCGGTTCCGTAACCTTGAGGTACATGTAACTTTCGGCTTCGGTTATTTCCCTCACAAAAGTGACCGGTTTCACGGGGTGGATACCGATCTTCCAGCCGCCGTAAAACCTGTTGCAGAGCGAATCCATCCAGGCCACTTCGCCAACCATCCCATTCAGGCATAGGTTGATTACTGCCATCAGGCAACATGTGCGGTCTATATCTGCACCATAGAAACTGTTCATCCTGCTGATCTTCGCCGCTGCCATCAACGTCCTTCCAGAGCCGCAGGCACAATCTGCAACCCTTTGACCTTCGCCTGCCGTTCCGGTGATAATTGCCATCATGTCGCAAATGTTCTGTGGGGTAAAGAACTGCCCGTTCCTGCCAAAGGAGAGGTGCTCCATGAAGAAATCGCCCAGGCAATCGCGGAGGCCGCTGCCGTCGTTGTCCATCTCCTCTACCAGCGAAGCGAAAGCACCGGCCATCATCTGCACCTCGTTGGGCCCGTACTTTGCGATGATTTTTTGGTAGTGTTCCTCTTTGGCACCAAGGGACAAGGCACACACTGCCATTTCGAGGAAATCGGGAAAAACATGCCCCACACCGTGGCGGTCGGACAAACGGAGGAGAATTTCTGTAAATGTTTGCATCGTATCAAGTTTTAATTAATTAATTAATATTCAATGGATTTGTAATTAAATGAAAAAGGCCCCTTTCGGGGCCCTTTCTGATAGTTGTGTCACTCAGGATCAACAGCCTTCACGTTTGTGAGCATATAGTCAACTGCCTTTTGTGCCTGTGCAGCGGCCAGGACCAACACCTTGGGGTCGTTCTTGAATGTTCTGACCCAGCTCTTGATGTACGCCGCATTGTTTTCAAACGTCTCCTGCTCGATGTTGGTGATCCCGCACAGGTAAGCCGCCCCCATTTCGGCAACCAGTTCCTCCTGGCTGTAATCCTTCGAGCCAAACTGGTGGTCCTTGATGTGTTCGTGGCGGCTGAGCCTTTTCCTGTGGCCCGTGCTGTGGATCAATTCATGAAAAAGTGTCGAGTAGCACTGTTCGTCCTTGAAAAAAGTCCGTTGGTCGGGCATACAGACAAGGTCTTGCATTGGCGAGTAATAGGCAGAATCGGTACCCCATTCGATCTTTGGGCAATCGTTCCACTGGTCGATGATCTTGTCGGCGGCACCGATGGAATTGAAATCATGGTCGAAAGCCTCGGTCACGGGAACCTTCTCGGGGTCGATCCCTTCAGTTTGGGAAAGGTTGAACACCCTGTAATACCTCAGGTACGGTGTTTTCTTCACGACACCAGGTTTTTCTTCCGATTCGAGGATCTTCCAGAATACCACCATCGTCGATTTTTCGCCGGCCTTTACGTTCCCGTTCATAGCCTTCACCTGTTCAAACGTGAGGTAAAAGGGTGAGGTGAACTTCATGGAGATCAGGAGCCAGAAATTGATGCCGTTGTAGGGCCTTTTCGACACCAGGTTCCGGGGCATCCCACCTGCCGTCCGCCATGGTTTCTGCCACGGGACAACCCCTTCTTCGAGGCGTTCGATGATCTTTTGGGTAACAACTTCGTACAAATCAAACTTGTTCATGTTTTACTGCCGCTGCCTTGCGGGCTTGTTTTGGCTTCTGGCACGCCGGTTAATTTTTATTGGGCATACCAGGTTGAGCCGGGCGGATCAGGTCAAGGGTGAATGTCACTTTTCGCCCCTTTTCACTTCGGCTCCGCTCAGTGAACGGGGCTAAAAGTGACCAAACACGAAGTGCCGGAGGGTGCTGCATAGGGTTTAAAGCGGCAGCACCCGCAGGCCCTTTACCGTTCCGATCCGGCGATCAATAACTTTGCACAATAAAAAGGGTAACCAGCGCATCTTTCCCTGCCAACAGTTCCGCCAAAACCGTTTTCTGTTTATTTTTCTGTACTATTTTCTTCCAGTTTTCTTCCAGTTTATTTTCTGGAGGGGATTCTTTTTTGGTCCTTTTTTCTTGTCCCACATTCTTCCAAGAAAAAAGGACGCGCCTGTTTTTGAGGCCGTCAGGGGTACCTGAAAAACAAAAGCGGCAGCGGGGCGCAATGTTCTTTTTGCCCGCTTTTTCTTCCAAAGAAAAAGCGGAGGTGGCTTCGAAAAACCTGTCCAGTTTATTCTTGGCTAAAGCGTTAAATATCAACACCTCAAACAATGAAAATGATAAAATTTTCATTGTTTGGGTGAACGCACCCGAACTTGCCCTATCCAATAATGCAGAAAAAACCGCGATTTTTCAGGAAATATGCAGGTTTTTGCATATGTTCAAAGGTTTCAAAAGGTGCAAAAACTTGGATTTTTGGCATTGGATCAGTCCTACAAACATCAATTGCCACGATGGTTTCTGCCTATTTTTCTGCATGTTTCCATTGTGGCAATTGATACCGCTTCCCTATGTGCCTGCCGTTTGGCAGCACATGTCAGTCCTACAAAATCGGCTCTTTCCACTTTTGGGTGGAATGTGCCGATACCGCTGTGGGCAGTCCTGTTCTTGTGGGGCAATGTACAGGACCGACATTTAAATTTGTTGGGATAATCAGTAAAGGATGACTGGCAAAACATCCGGGCATATTGCCTAAAGCACCATTTTGATACTGTTTTTTCAGTATCAATTTGCCCAAAAGGCAATTTTGATACTGTTTTTTCCGTATCAATTTGGGTGAAAAGGTTGCCACAACCTTCTGTGGCAATCCTTTTTTGATGCTATAACCTTGGTGAAATAAACGTGCTACTGTTCAGGTTGATCAGGTGACCGTACTTGGTCCAGATCCTTTTGTCAACCGCGTCGCCAAAGTGTGTCGCTTCTTCCGGAAGGATGGAGTTTTTCCGCTCGGAGCTTTTGTCCTTCTCGAATTTACCGTCCTTGTCGATGACCTTGGTGTTGTTCATCGAGATAAGGGTGTACTTGCACTTGCGCCCGTTGACGATGAACTTTGGATAGCGCGGATCTTTCCCTTTTAAGATGTTCATCCACAGCAAATACTTGTCGTGTTGTGGCGGTTCCTGACCTTTGTGTACCCTGGTCTCTACGACCCATCCATGTTTCGCGAACCGGTCGATGGCCTGTTCGTTGTAGGTCTTGGAGTTCTTTGCATTGGGCTGCTTTGAATCGCCGTAACGGTCGCGGAAATAAACGATCCGTTTTGTGGGATGTGGCGCGTAATATTTGCAAACCTTGTCAACCAGGTCGTCTATCATCACCCCAGGGGTGTCCGTTTTCACAAATACTTCGTTTATCGTGCAATCGACAGGTTCGACAATTTTTGTCACAAAATTGAAGTTCCTTTCCTGCGCGACGGAAAAGAGCGCAATTTTGGATCCCCAATCCGGGACGATCTCCAGTGGCCTGTTGGGGTCACAGTCGAGGTCGAACAAACAGTTTTCGTTCTCCAATTGGGCAACGTCCCAATTGCTGTTTTCTGCCACGCCACGGATATAGCCGTCGTTGTAGGCATCATAATAGATGTGCGTTTGGCTGTCGAGATGGTAATAACAGTCTTCGATCTGGTCAACTACCCAGTTAAGGATTTCGACCATAAAGGTCAAAAGGTTCTGCTTGTCGTATTCGCGGGCAATGTACGACATCCCCAAATTCTGGATGTTGTCGAAAGCGTTCGCCAGCGTGAAAAGGGTGCCGTCCTTTGAGACAAACGGCGCGATTTTCTTTTTCAGGCGGACGGTTTCGTTCCAGATGTCCTTGAAAAGCCTTTTATCGCCTGCCTTGTGCGCTTCGATCAGTTGGAGCTGCAGCTTTACGATCCGGTTCCAGGTATCGAAAAGCGGTATGCCGGCTTCCTTCATGTAATAATCGCCATAGCGTAAGAGCCACGACTGTTCCCTGGTGTACGGCATCGAAGATACATAGCGGAATCCGTGGTGCTGTTTTATCCTTTTTGGCGACTTAAAGCCAAAATATTCTTCGTTCCCCCTGTTGGCGGGGGAAACCTCCTCATCATAGCGCTGTTTGTTAAGGGTCAAAGCCTCGTCCACGATCTCCCTGTCAAGGTTCGGGCCACGTGCCGAACCCTGCCTCTCCTGGGAAAGCATCAGAAAACCGGTGCCGTTGGAAAATGTGATGAAGTTCTCGTACTTGGTGATTTTTTCGTAGGGTTCCTTGAAGCCCAATTTTTTGGGCGGTTTGTGGCCGATCACGAAATCTTTGTCCTTTTCGCTCCCCAATCTCTCCAGGAACTTGAGGGTCGAAGGGAGCGTCCGTGTGTAGATCTGCCCGAAGGTGCGCCCCGTTATTGAGGTGACAGAGCGGGGCATCGTCCGCACGAGCTGGTTCATCTCCCATCCGATGATGTACGATTTTCCGGTGCCGCGCCCGTGTATATCGACTTCGCTTTGGGCACCGTTGATTACAGAAAGCTGTTGCGGGCCGTTCAGGCCAATGAGTTCGGTGATCATGATTTCATGATTTCTTCGGCATCCGTTTCTGTTATCTCTGATCCGCTGTAAATGGCCCGGCTGAGTTCCTGAAGCGCTGCCGTTGGCAGGTCCTTGAGGTTGTTGATGTCCACCTTGACCTGTTGGTTGTTGTTCTGTACCAGGATATAGAACTGGTGCTTTTCTGTCCGTTTGGGATCTGGCAGTTCTTCTGGTTTTTCGCCGATCACCTTCAAGAGGTTGGCGTGCTCGATGGCAATGATGCGGCGGTCCTTTTCCGTCCGGGTGTTGCGGCAGGTGACGATGTTGCGCACGATGTCGTTGATCAGCCACGTGCGCCAAAAGTCATAGTCAAAAGTATGGAGCGTGTTGAACAGCCTGGCGGCAAGCCGTAGGTCTTCGTAGGCTTGCGACCGCCCGATATCGGGGTATTTCTGCTGGTGGATGGCAACGGCCTGTTTTTGGACAGGGTTTTTGTCCAGTACCTTGGAAGCGGAAATGACACGTTCCAACAATTCGCGCTTTTCGATGGGAAGGGGCGAATTGTCGGGATCGAGCACGTGTGCCTTGATCATCTCGTATTTTGATTCTTCGAGGGCGGGGCGGCTCATGACCTTGCTTCTCTTTGGTAGTTCAACATCATCTGTTGCGAAGGGCTGCTGCCGTTAAGGGCAGATTGCTGGATTGCCTTTCTCAGGGTGATCTCGGCAGAAAGCCAACCGCGTAGGTAGGCGCCTGCCTGGTAGTTGCGCGTGTTGCGCTCTGCAACTGCGGCAACAAAAAGTTCCATATCGTCATCGTCCAGCTCCAGGTTGGCAGCCACGTCCTGTGGGGAGAAAAACAGTCCTGCCATTTCTTCGATTTCGTTAAGCTGATCCTCGTTCAAATTCATTTGTAAGTACTTTTAAATCAAAGTTGAATACATGCGGGTCGGTGAAAATCGTTCCCCTTTCCAGTTTGGGGTTGTCCGTTGCGTTCTGGCTGGTGACGATGCTGATCTTCCAGGCATCGTTCCAAAGGAGCGCGACCTTGGCGTGTACCGATATGCAGCGGTAGTCGAAGCTCCCGGCGATCATCTGGAAGGGCTTGGGGCTCATCACCCTGACGCGGTTGTCAAGGATGACCTTAAAGGAAAGGATCTCCTTTTTGGAGATCTTGTTCTGCAACTGCTCGATGCTTTTCTGGCTGAAGGAATAGGAGGTCATAAAAACATGGACCGGCCCGGTCTGTTTGATCAGGTACCCGATCAGCCTGACCAGGTTGAAATTGCCCCAACTATAATAATGGTGCTCCTTTCCATTTTCGAGCTGGCCAATGGCAAGGGTGAGCGATTTTTCTTCATCGGAAACAAACACGGGGTTGCATTGGCTTTTCTTCAGGCCAATGTCATCCGCTTTGTTTTCCGAAACCGGAGCCACCGGTGGGGTTATGTTTTTACTCCTTACCAACATGTTGTAAAAGCAAATTATCGATTTCTTCTATCTTTTGGTTGCGCTGCCCTACCCTGTTTTCGATCTTTGCCCTTTTGGGGCCTTTGGGCATGGGGTTTTTTGTTTCCGCTTTTTCTGTTGCCTGGTAGTCGAGCATGGTCTGGTCCTTGGAGTTGCTGCTCTGCAGGTTTTTTTTCTGCTTTTTGAGCGTTGCTTCATCCATTGTGGAAAAGTTGGGTGCTGCCACTTCATTTTCAATAGGCGGAAAAACCTCGTTGTCCTCTGGGATTATTCCCTTTTCATCAAAATTATTCTTGGCGATATAAAGTATTTCCAGCCTTGCAGAAATGGATTTGACAAGGTCAAAGAGTTCTTTTCGTTTGGCACAAACGGTTTCTGCGTTCGATTCAGGCAAACCTGCCATCACGGAGTGCAGCTTGCCGCGTTCCTGAAAAAGGGAGGCATATTCATGGATGATCCGGCGGATAACTGTCGGGTACTCGGCCAATGGTTTAGTTCCGAGGTTTTCTTCCAATTCCATAGCCGGTTGCCCGGCCTGGGCAACCTCCTTGGCAATTTCGGGTTTTGCCTGGTAGTTTGGCAATGGCGCCAAAACCTTGCCCTGCACCCCTGCGATGAAGTCCTTCCATGTCAACAAACTGGCCACACCAGATGCGGTGCACAGCAGGTAGGCAAGCTTTTCTGCCATTGCCCGTTCCTTTCCCATGAACTGGCCCGAATAATATTGTTTTCCGGTTATCCTGACCAAGAGGTCGGTGCCTTCGTCATAGCCCATCCCTGACCTTATCCATTGTTCGACCATTGCCGTCCCTTCCATGTCCCTATTTTTTGTGCCAAAGTAATTGGCAGAAAAATGGGCAGAAAGGACAGAAAAAAGAAAGGGTGAAAATAGGAAAGAAAGCAAGGAATATAAGGGTTTCATGGGATTTATAGTATTATATATTGCAAATGGGAAATGAAAAATAGGTGTTAAAGAACATGAAAATAAAATAGGAAAATATTAAAATACTGATTATCATTGAAGTTTATTTACTCTGTTTGAAACAGAATAAATAAATAAGTAAAATAAAAGTAACTCAATTTGGAAATTATGAATAACGAAGATTCGAAATTAGAGAAATGGTTTAAAAGAACACAAATAGCGGCCAATATTTTTATTTGTTTGCAAATTATATTAGTTGGTATTGCATTTTGTTCATATTTGGATTCTAAAGATTCCAATAAAAAGCAAATTGATATTGCAACAAATAGTGAATGCACGAAAAATGCCATAGAGGCTATAAATAGAATATTCAATAATGAATTCTTAAACAGCTTTGCTAAACTTCATAAGAATAGTTCATTAATTGATGAAGAAACTAGAAATGCTTTTAATATCGTATTGAACCAATACTATATTGTGGCTGTAATATACAAAAGCGAAATGGCTGATAATAATTTAATTGAAGAATCCATTCGAGATGGAATAAAAACTTTTACCGGATATAATTTATATCTATCTATTGATACGGTAAATGAATTTAAAGCTCTTTATTTCGAAAAAAAAGCAATAGAAGATATGAAAAATAGTTTTAAACTTAAAATGAAATGATTTATGAAAACACATTTTTTAAAAGTCTTAATTTTATTTGTTTTTTTTCCTTTATTGATCTTTTCCCAGGGTTCGGTACCTCTGATTCAAGTTCCACTACCACCGATACCTCCGAGAACCACAGGACAGAATAGTCAAAAAAGTGAAATATATGCAATTATAAATAATCCTCAGGATGGAAGTTCATTTAAAGACAAGTTTGAAGTCAATGGAATTGCCAAAAATATTCCTGCAAATAATCACTTATGGTTAGTTGTTAGTCCAAGAGAATCTATAGCTTGTTGGCCTCAATACAGAGAAATACTACCAAATAAAGGTACTGGGGCTTGGAATGGGAAAGTTGAAATTGGTGGGGGGGATGGTAAATTATTGGATATTCTTTTAGTTTGTGCAAATTCAGATGCCAACAAAAACTTTGTCGAATATATTATTAATCAAAATAAAGATAACTTTCCAGAGCGTCCAATTCCTGATGGTGCCAATATATTAGCACATATTACAGTAGTAAAAGCAATTCAAAATAATATTAATAGCAGTAAAGTCAATTTATTATATGGTTTTACCAAAACAGGAGTATTTTATATCCATAAATCGTTAATCGAGCAAGCTAATGGCAATACACCTTGTCTAGTGGCAGGTGTTACCAATTATTCAAAAAACAGCCCAATGCTATTAGATGGTGATTATTATATCTATGAAGCTAAAATTGATAAGCCATATGATATAAAATTAGAATATTGCTTTAATATTGGAAATGGGATTAATATACCTCAAATATTAATAGAGAAATCTTCAAAATTAATTTTAAAAGGTGATTATAAAACAAATAGTTCAAATGATGGGACTAATTTTTATACAAGCCCTCAAGATTATTACCCACAATAACGACTGCATTGCTATAGAATATTATTTCTACACAAAACATAGAAACTTTTAGCATGACAAATTATATTATAGGAATATTATAAATGGCAGGAGAAAAGTAAAGACAAGAGAAGAAAACAAAAAAAACCCCCGTTTCCGGGGGTTTTTTTTGTTTGTTGCATTATGGCCCATGGCCTATATGGCAGGCGTCAACGGTATGTTGCCTTTGTACAGTAGCACGTTTGCACATTTATAGCTGAAGGCAAACGTCATCCCCCTGCGCGAAGATGTCTCTTTCCCTGTCGTTGCGCCGTCCTTTCCGCCAACGTTTATGGCCGGGCGGAGTTCGTCCCCCATCAGGTATTTCTGTCCCGAACTGTCAACGACAATGAAAACAAGGCTTTCGTTTTTCGAGAGGTTCATAAAACCGATAGCGTCCTCGTTCAGTCCAGGGTGGAAAAAGCTCAGGTTCTCGACAAACGATTTGCCGTCGATCTCCCCGACAGGGTCGATCTTGAACTCCCCGGTGTCGTCCGTGAGGTACATCTCGCTCATCTTTTTCCCGCTTTTCATCACCAGGTCGCCGGTGAACACGGCGGCAAGCGCGAGGGTTGTAGGGGCCACAGGCTTTGTCGGCCAATTGGCAACATCTTCGTGCCTGCCGAAGTAAACCTTCTGGATCAATCCCCCCATGTTGTCACCTCCTGGGAGGTTCTTGTCAATATCTGTAAAATCTATCATTTGATCTGGATTTAAAAGTTAAAAGATCAATAATCCCGTAAGTTAAACGGTGTGCTGGATGTTTGTCCACACCGCTTGGTCTATCCCAAACCCTAGGCCCTCGCTCCAATCTGCCATTACTGCCACGGAACGTTTGGCCTCTTCCACCTTGTACATGTTTTTTGTCGCTGTGGATGGGCTGATGTGCAGGAAGTTTTCGGCGGGGGTGCAGAAAATGTCGGTTGTGCCCACCATACATGCCAAAGGTTTCACGTTCAACGGGGTAAAGTCGATCCCCGAATCTATCTGCTGGTCGGAGGTTTTGATATAATGGCCTTGCGCCCTTTTGTCCTGCATGTATTTTTTGTACCAATACTTGCTCATGAAAACGTTCATCTCGATCCCCTGGTAAACCTCGGCTATGGAATCGGTGAACAGTTCCACCTGGTCAAAAATGGTCGTCTTGTCAAGGGTGCCGATGTTAACGGAATTTATCGTCCCGGCATCGACGCCTGTTTGCAGAAGCTTTTTCAGTCCGTCCATTGCGGTGCCGTTGGCGCCTGCGGTGCCAGAAACAGGTGCAGCATAAACGCCCTTGTAATATTCGTTCAGCTCCATGTCCTTGTCGATCTGCTTCGGGAAATAGATTTCGAGCAGCCATTTTATGAACGGCCATTGGGCACGGTCGGTGGATTTCTGGGTGAGGAACCCCATCCATGTGGCCACCAGTTCGTCCGGCATGAACTCGATGTCCATTTTAAAACGGTATTGCCGTATCTCGTTTGGCACGACTTCCAGCCCGCCCTTTGGCGTGAACGTTTTCTGGAACGGCTGTACCAGGCTTTGGAACGTGGCGTTTGCAAGGCGGAAGATGGTGTCGTCCGTCTTGATGGGGGTGGCGAAGGTCGTGAGTTCCCTGCCCTGGGAAAGAAGGTTAAGGATGCGTTTTTTGTTCTGCCCCGCATCCTGGTAATAAGCGCCATACTCTGCGACAATGGCGGTTGTGGTAAGTGACATAATATAAAGGTATTAAGAGTTTAAATCGACCAATTTGTTGTGGGGAAGGTTGTTTATCGCCTCCCAATCGACTTCGGTATCAATTGCACCGCCGTCCTGTGTGCCAAGGTTCTGTACCGGTGCAACCACCGGCCTTTTGGAAAGCAGCAAACGCATGGCAGCGGCTTTCTCTTCTGGTGTCTTTGCCGCCGCGATGGCCGGGTCGATCGTATCGAAAGGGGCATAAGCGGAGGCAATGGTTGCCCTTGCCGTTTCGAGCGCTGCGGTTGCGCCGTCGCGCTCCAGGGTTGCCGCTTCGCGTTCGGCAACCAATTGTGGGATCGCTTCGAGCCTTTCTTCCACAAAGGCGAGCTGCCCTTCGTTCAAAAAGGCCCCTTCATCGGTCGAAGCCAGCTCATCAACGCCAAGTGCATTGTTAAGGTGCGGAAATTGTTTCATGTCGATTTTTGTATTTATGTGATTTGTACTGTTTGTGCCGCTTGTGTTTTGGCCTTGGGCCTGTTGGTTGCCGAAATTGGCAAGTGCCAATACCCTTTCGACAGCAACCGGGAACCCCCCGATGGAATCGACCAGGGTGCCTACAACGTCCTTTGCAAAGAAAGTCCTGCCCTTCAACTGTCCCTCCAGGACCTGTGGCCTTTGGGCCTTAACGTCCGCCCTGAATTTTTCGTTGAGCGGGTTGAGAAGGCGTTCTTTCATCAGGGTGAAATTGAACCCGTTGATGGCCGACTCGAACTCTTCGTTCTTTTCTTCGCTGCCATCGGCGTAGATCGTCACCGAGACTTCCCCCTCGCCGTTTTCGGCGGATTTGGCTTTCCTGCCCTCGAATTTTACCATCGTGCCGATGCAGCCCACGCTGTCAAACTCCCGGCTCGCGACGATCTCCCTACAATAGCAGGCAATATAATAGGCCGCGGATGCCGCCATCCCGTCCACCCATGCAACAATAGGTTTTTTGCATTTTTGGGCCGCTTCGGTCATTTCCGCAACTGCCATCGCCAGCCCCCCTGCGGATTCTACCACAAGGATATGGCCGATTACGGTTTCTTCGCCGTCGGCCCCCAGCAGCCTGTTTGCAAGGGTGCGGGTGCCCTTTGGGCCGCACTCCTGGTCGTGCTTCAGAAGGATGCCGCGGACCGGCACCACGTTGACCACCTTTTCCCGCGAGGGCGTTCCATTGGGTTCTTCACCGTCCGCTTCCGCTCCCGGTGTGCCATAGGAACAAATTTCACCTGTGGCAGCAGAAAGAAAATATGGTTTGTGGCTTGTTGGCTCGTCCCCCTTTTCGGCCTGCAGCCCGTTCAAGAGCCCGCGATAAACAGGGTACAAACTGTTCAGCGTTGCGGGTTCGATCATCCAGGGCGATCCGACAAGTCCTTTTACAAACGAGTAATCCATAGTTTTGCGTGCCTATTTTTGGCAATGTTAGGGCGCAAAAAAAGCGGTGCAAAGGACATGCACCGCCGGTATATGCAGAAAATAGGCCCATGTTGCGCTAAGCAAATGGGCAATTGATAAAAATGGACTGTTGTTTGCTCGCTTTGGCAACGAAGGAAACGGCAAAATGGCACAGCGATGCCGCGCTGCTGCCCGTGAGGCGCTTCGAGGAAAACCTCAGCGGCACGGTGTCGGTGCCTGCTAGCCTGTACCTCCCGTTGCCGTCGAGCAAAACAACAAGGAATTTAACCTTGCGGTTCAGCTCCCCGATAATTGCCATACTGTCCGCTCCATCGCCGGTGACTGTCGCTTCCACCCCTATCTTATATGCACCACCGGCAATGCTTTCTTCCGTGAGCGACCCCGAACCTTCCGTGGGGCAAAGGTTGACAATGTTCGCACTGTTTATAATTGTCGCAATGTTCCCCGATACGGAGATGTCCCCTGGTGGTATTGCCCAAATGCGGAGGATGCCCCCCATGTTTTCCGCCTGTTTTGTGATCTGTTTCATATTTTGTCATTTAAAATTATTTGTCCTTTGCGATGGACAGTTTCCGCACAAATTATGCGGTATTACTGCTGTCCCATTGTCATTTTGTGGTGTTTTTTCACCACCATGTCCGTAACGTTCCCTGCAACTTCCATGTTGACCAGTATCAGGCGCTCAAGGTGCCGGAACGCATAATGGTTGAAATCGATCCCGTTGTTCTTGCGGAACCTCATAAAATCTTTAAGTATGCTCTCCCAGGGCCAGTACTCCTCCTCCATGTTGAAGCGTTCCTGGAACTTTGCGATTGCGATATTGGTGGGGGCGCCAAAGCTCACGTAGGTGCCAACGGCGGTGCGCATCAAAAGCTTTGCCCTGGCCTCGAAATGCTTCCCGAACCGTACCGTGTCGGCCTTGGAGAGTTCCCAACCGTAGCGGTCGAAGCTGCGGCCGGGGATCAGGACCTCGACCGATGCGGCATTGGGGCATGGCCCGTGAACAAATTTGTTCTCGCCGTCCCTGCACGGCTTTTTCAGCATCCTGCGGAACATTTCGTTCTCCCTGGGATGGTTGCGGAAATCGACGGGGCAGCCATAATTGTTTTCGATGAAGCGCTTCACGTAGGGCTTGACCGGAATGGTAACAGTAAAATTCATATTTTGGATTGGGGGTTTCGTGGACAATGAAACCCATGGCGGGGCATGTCAAAAATAGCTTTTTTTGGTGGTTTAAACCTTGCCAATTTCCCTAAAATGCAGTTTGAAAAAAAAATATTACCTTATATACTGACTACTTTAGTGGTTGTTATAAGCTATTGAATATCTGAACTTAAAAGCAAGGTGCCGGTAAAAGGTAGTAAGTGGGGCAAATTGGTGGTAAGCCATTTTTTTTGGCAGGTTACTACCTGAACCATTCAATGGATCAACTATTTGCATTGCATATTTTACAGGTAGTATGGTAGTAAGTGAAAACGGAATTGAATTCGCGCGCGCTTTGTTTCTTTCTTTTATATAAATATAGGGTTATAATATTGATATAAAGATATATGCACATAAAAAAAAGAACCCCGCCAATAGTGGACGGGGCATAAATTTGAAATTTTGGCTTTTCCTCGAAAAAACAAAAAAAATGTTTTCGACTGCTAAAAAAGTTGGACCACGTTATAACCATATCGGGGAAAGCCATTTATTTTTTTCATGAAACGGTGGTAACCAATTTGTTTCATGGCAATACCGATATTGACCTCGTTGACGGTGTTCATTGTAGAATTCACTTTCCTTGCCTTGCGAAGATCCTGCAGGATTTGCATGGGCAGCTTGAACACTGCCAGGTCCTCCTCACCGGGTTCCGGGATGCGGTAAAACTCATTGATCAGCTTATAGGAATTGGTCTGGACAATAAACCTTTTATTGAACTCCGCAAACTGTGCATAGTCGTTTTGGTTCCATGCGAACTCAAAATCCTGGCCCAGGAGCATGACGGCTTCGGCCCATATCTGATCTGGCGATACCTCTTTGTGGTACTCCCAGTCGATATGGTCGATGTGGTTGACGGCAAACCTGCGCAGCCCCATATCATGGAGGAGGAAACCACCGTTGTCCGCGTCCCTGTTTGTAGTGCCGCACGCCGAAGCATAACGTTGCCTAGGGGCAGAGAACCTGCCAGACGTGCATATTTGCTTTGAAGAGAGAATATTCTTGAAGGTTTCGGCAGAGTATTTTGTCAAGCCGACCATTTCGTCGAAATTGATGATCAGGTTTGACGTGAACATTTGTGCCATGTTCATCTCCTTTGAGGATTTCATAAAAAATGATTTAAGGTTGCCCGGTACCAGGAACTCCAGGAGTGTCGATTTTCCGATCCCTTCCTGGCTGTTGACAACAACGAACATGGCATCGTTTTCTTTGGTGCCCATCGCACATGCGGCAGTGGCCACGATCCATTTTCGCAAGGTATAATTGAGCCGGGTTTGATAGTGGCCTTCAGGTTGGTCCCCATAGTCGTGTGCCTTGAGGTATCCACAGAGCTTCGCGATGTGCGATTCTCCTGCATATTTGCCTTTCAGGGCATCGAAGTACTCTTTGATCGGGTTGTAATGCCTGGTCTGGTTGGGGGAGGAGAGGATTTTTTTCAAGAGGGAATCGCACCCTGTGATCCCCTCTTCCTGTATGTGTATGGCAATGTCCTCGAATTTTATCTCTTCGGTATATTTTTTTGTCCTCGATCCGATCAATACCCTGGAGTGGTCGAAGACATTCAATTTGATGTCATAGTGCAGGTCAAGGAATTCTTTGACCTGCAAAACGCGGTTGTATATCCTTTCCTGAAGTACTGTTTCTTTGAATTTTATAGTCATGGCGGGCTTTAAAAAATTTTACCGGCACAAAGGGCCGGTGTTTTGTTGAACTAATTGCCTGATATTAATCTATCTAAACGGGTTTATTTATATGCTCGTTTCTCAGGTTTTAACTTCGTTGCGCAACCTGCGGCTTTCCCCGGGGAATTTGACGTATGTCATCATCTCTTCCATCCGTGTCCGGATATACTCCGAATAGAAGTTCTGGAGGCTGGCATAATTGAAATTTGTGGTGGCATATGTCCTTGCCCCTTCTTCGTACCGGAGACCAAAAAGGTCGATGACCGGCTTTACCAGGTTGCCGTAGTCTTTGACTTCTGCTTCCTCCCTTCCGAGCTCATCGATAAAAAGCGGCCTTCGGGCATAATACTCGATGCCGTTTTGCTTGACCAGGGCGGAAAGCCCCTTTGAATGGACCGTCGTTGTGAGCTTGCGGCTGTACCCGTCCGATATCTTTAAAAAGGCCATCATAAGGAGCGATTTGCCGCATCCAAGTTTTCCCCCAAAGATGAGCCCCGCGTTCAGGTTCCACGAGCATTCCGGCGAATTGGTAAAATATAGGTAGAGCTGCCGGACCAAGGGCCCGTTCAAGTGGTCGATTTCAAATTGTCGATTGACCGACCTTCGGAGCATGATCTCATGGGCATTATCGGAGAGCAGTTGTTTGAATTCTTCATAGGACATTGGCACACAAGACTTGAACAAACGCATCTTCTGTTCGTTTTCCCAGATTTGCCCCTGGAGCTTTGCCGCGTGGGCGGCAAAGCTGGGGTTTCTGTCGATTATCTTAGAAATCGCTTCCATTCCTGTCGGGTTTGGCCGGATTGGCCTTGTCCTTTGTTTCCACCTTGAAAAAGGACCGGTATCCATTGGCCATCGCATACCGCAGGTAGCTGGCGGCAAGGACGGCGTTCCCTTCCGAAATTTCTGCAAGGTAATCGAGCGATTCCTGTTCCATGCGGCTTTTTATCACGCGAAGGTGCTGCTCCCGTAAATACTCTTTCCATGTTTTCCATTTGGGGAGGAAATCGTCATTGTTGAAAGGCGACTTGATGGTTACAGGCTCAAAAGGTTCAATATATTGTTCAAAGTTTTCGACCATTTTCTTTATTTTGTTCCAATCGGCAATGTATTTCTGCAGCTTTTTGTGCTGTATGGGGGAAAGGTTCGTATTTTCGCCAAACTCGGAGATACTCTTTTCCGTAATTTCAATTTGTTTGCATAATTCGTTCCAGTGCTTGATCATAATGTCATTATTGGGTTTATGTATTGTACTGCGTAACTGTATTTTTCCCTGAGTTCGGTCAGGTGCCTGTTGTTTTGTGCTGCCGTGGCCTGGCCCGGCAGCACGTTGATGGTTTTGTCCCCCCTGCCGCTTCGCAGGGAGAACCCTGCCTTCCTTACCCTGCGGTGGAGGTAGTACCTTCGCTGATAGCCCATAGTTCCCTGTATTTTAAGCTTTTAATTTTATGTGGCTAATGCTTGAGCGTTTTTGCGAGCATGACCCCTGTCAGCCCCCCGAGCATTGCGCCGGTGGAATAGACGAACTGTCCTGTCCTGGTGCCGATGGCTACCTTTCTTACGTTGAACGTCCAAAGGTAGGAGATCCCAAAACCGCAGGTGGCGATCCCTATCCAGGCGGTGCGGCTGATAAAGTAGGTGTTCGCCGAAACGAGCAGCACCTGTGCGAACCCTGTCGCAAAAATGACAAGGTACTGCCTCATATCTTCCTGGCATATTGTGGGAACGGCAGGAACTGCCCCCCATGTTCGATGAAGCACTGTTTATCCAGGGACTGGGCATGGGTGATGTCCCTTTTTGCGTCGAAGTGGTCTTCCCAATCGTCGCCGATCACCACCTGGTGGGCGTTTTTGATGTCCTCGAACCTGGCTTCGAGCATCTTGTTCCAACTGCCCTTCTGGTGCCTGGACAGGTCGATGACCTCCTCGTCGCTCTTCAGTATCGCGACCCGCTGCAACAACTCTTTGTACTGTGGCGATTGGTAACCGCCGATGACCGCTATTTTCATTTTTCTACTATTGTGATGATTATAAACAAGATAAATATGAACAGGAAAAGGAACACAGGTTTTGTGTCGTTGATCTCTTTCTGTGCGGGGGTGATGATGTCGAACGAGCGGATCCGCCGGTTGTTGACCGAACATTCCCCGTACCGGTCCCAGGTCGCCACTATGTTCCAGCCCTGTCCGGTGTTGACCGCCCCGGTTGCCGATGTCGGGAAATGTGGCTTCTGGTCCCCGAAATCCATTGCGCTGATCCGGTGGTCGCAGCCGCAACGTGTCCCGCTTGTTTCCATGTCCGTGGTCGTCAACCGTGGGTTGATGGCCTCTTTTATGAATTTGTGGATTTTGCTTCTCATGGTATTTTTTTAAAAGTTTTTGCGTTATAAAGTAGGGCCGATAGCTGTTTTGTCCGGCTGGCCGAAGGGAAGGGAATACTGAAATCGTTTGTTCAGGGCATCGAACAGGTTTCGTTGTGTAATCCGTATTTCGTTGCCCAAAATGGAGTACTGGGATTTCATTTCCTGCAATCTTGAGTTGAGTTTTGCGATCATCATTTGTTCTTCTGCATTTCCGTACAGGTAATCGAAGATAAACTCCTGGTAAATAACGAAACTTGCACGTAAATCCGCTGCAACAATATTGGGGTTTATTATTTGTATCCACCGGACAAAGCCTTTTTTATCCAGGGAAAATCTCGGGTAGTTGTCTCCAAACATCATTTTGTTACTGTTTTTTCCGTAACAATTTGCCAAAACAGGGTCATTTTTGATTTTTATTACCTGATATTCCGTGTCAATTTTAAAGAAATCGCACAATGGTTTAATAAAAATATACTCTTCCTCCTTTATGATTGTCTTATCGAAAATCTGCGAAATTTGTGTGTCCATGTCCTTTTTCATTTTTAATTAGTATTGTTTCCGGCTACCGTATTTTAAATCGTTGCTCGTCCCGGTCTTTTAGCCATGGGCAGGAGCCCGAAAGCTCCCGCCCTGATGGCCCTCTTGTTCCCCGCCATGGGATCTGAGTTTAAAGAACGACGGCTTTCCCCCGCCGTGGGGCAATCAGTTTTCCCGGACGGCCAAAATTTCCTGCAGGGCAGGTCCGGCGTCCAGATCGACCGAAACGGTCTGTGGCAGAAGGCCACATGCTTCGGTCAGTTCTTCTTCGAATTTGCATAGTGCCGTTTCAGGGGTACTGGCAGATGAAAAAAACACGAATTCATGGTTTCTCTCGTATGAGACGGTGCAATCAAGTCGCGGCAGGCCATTTTTCTTGCGGTCACCGGCGATCTCAAACTGTACCCGTATGTTACATTCTGGATCGGTGCAATTGTGCTTTTCGATCAGGGCTTTCACCTGCGAGTAAAAATTGTTCAATGTGTAGTTCTTTTTCATCGGGTTTCAATGTTGTTCTTTGTCCTGTTTTTTGTTCTTGAACGGTAATTTAAGGTGCTTCCTGAGTTCCTTGAAGTCGAACTCCAGCACGTCCCCAAGCTTGAACTTGTATTCTTCCCTTTCGATCCTGTCAAGGTGGGGAAGGTCGCCCGATTTGGCATAAGTCCTCACTGTATGGGGGTGCACCCCATGGATTTTGGCCACCGTGTCGACGTCGATCAATTTGTCGTTGTATTTTGCCTTCAGTTCCGCCCTTGCCTCGTTGCGCAGCGGCTCCAAAAGCAAGGTGCGCAATTCGGTGGCCGTGGTTTTGTATGTTACTTCCTGTTCCATTGTCAATTTTGTTTTAATACGTTTAATTTTTTTACCTGCCCTCCTGTTTTCAATCTTCGAGGGATTCCAGGATCTCCCGGATATTTATCCCAAGTATGTTTTCCACATACCAGTTGAAAAGCTCCGGTTCGTTTTTGACCTTAAGTTTATGGTACACGTTGTACTGGTGTTTCCTGATTGTCTGTAACGAACGTCCCGTGCGTTGGGCTATCTGGCCGTGGGTCATCCCCTGCAGCCTGAGGCGTACGACCCGTTCTTCCGTATTTGTAAGCATTGGCCCTTTCATGTTTAAGGACTTTGGCATTACAGGACATCCTCCCCGGTCCAGGCGTCAAGGCCAAAGGCCCTGAAGGTAATTTCCACGATTTCGGTTTCTTTAAGAGTTAAGCCCCTTTTGCCGTCCTTTTTATGGCTGAAGGTCTGGCTGGACCACCAGCAGCGCTTCATGATAGCCTCCTTTACAATTGGCGCCTCAAGCAACTTTAACCTTAAATAGGCCCTTTTGAAATTGGCCGGTCCGTCCATTTTTTCGTTTTCTTTTTCGGTCATTTTTCCTCTCTTTTTTGTGTTGTTTTAGGGGGCGTTCCCTGTTTACTCTTGAAACAAGCTTTTTAGGCCTGGGATTCGAAAAAGCTATTATGTGAACCCTGTAACAATCAGCATTATAATTTCGCTTTTATGGCGGAATCTGTAGTATAGTCCAAAAAAATGGATTGAATTTTTGGCAATTTTTGGCAATTTTGAAAATTTCAAACCATTGATATACAGAAAATAAATAAAATATGAATGGTTTTCCTGTTTATTGTTGGCATTTATTGAATTTGTGATCATCATTTTATTTTGTATTTTTGTATTTGCAAATATAAACCATAGTTAATGACAAAAACAATAGATACGAATACCACAAAAATGGTAGTTTTCATAATTTATAATCAATACAAATAAGATGGCGGATCTGGAATTGAACAAGAGGTTAAAGGAGGTTTTTGAACAAAGCGGGCTGCTCCAAAGGGATTTCGCCGATAAGATCGGCGTTTCTATAGCCACTGTAAATGAGCTTCTAAACAACAAGAAGGGTGCTGGGATGGTTGTTGTCCAGGGGCTGTTGAATGGCTTCCCGGACGTATCGGAGGAGTGGTTTGTCACCGGGCGCGGGGAACCCAAAAAGAATAAATACGGTTATGGGAAGAATTCCGGCCATATGGTGACCATCCCATATTACCCGGATATCAATGCAAGTGCAGGGCTGGATTTTTTGACGGACAACGGCCATGCCTACAGTATCCCGATCAGCATCCCCTACACCGATGCGCAGGCCTTTATCAATGTTTTCGGGGACTCGATGGACCCCAAATACCGCAGCGGCGAGATTATCGGGATCAAGGAAGTGCCCAAAGAATATGTCATGTATGGACATGCATACGTGGTACAGATGGGCAATGGCGATGCGTACCTAAAATACATCCGCAAGGGAAAAGATGCGCACCATTGGCAACTGGCCAGCGAAAACCCGCAGTATGAGCCCCGCGAGTTCAACCTTTCGAAGATCCAAAAAATCTTCATCATCAAAGCCGTCATATCAAAAACGGAGATGCTCTAAGCTTCCGGCCTTTTGAAATAAGGGTGTTGCGAGAGCAACTGTGCGTTTTCCTCCTGGGTGATCTTTATGTACTTCAGGAACGATTTTTCGGTATGGTGCCCGGTTATTTTCATGATCGATATCGAAGGTATCCCGGCCTTGTACATGTTCGTTGCCCCCGACCTCCTTGCCGTATGGGAGGTCACCCAGTCGCATTTGTCCCTTATGGTGTCTTTCCTTACGGCATTGTCGAATTTGGCCAGAACAACGGGTTCCGTTATGCCGGCACAGCGGCACAGCACCTTGATGTACCTGTTTATTGTCTGGTCCCCTATTTTTTCATAGAGGTCGAAGCCCCGGTCGAGGATCTCCCGTACCACCCAGTGTACGGGGATCACCACCGGATAGTCATTTTTGTCCGTCCTTATGCGGATGAAGTTGTCCTTGATGTTGAGTTCTTCTATCCTGGTAAAGTCCGATACCCGGAGTGCGGTAAATGCCCCGATCAGGAACCGGCCCTGTGCAAGCTGGAGGAACCTAATGTTGTCCGCTTCGTGCTTTGACAACATTTCGGGGCAATTATTTTTAAGGAACTCCCTGTCGATCTTCAGTTCGTGCACCTTTATCAGTTCCTCTACGGTCAGGTAAATGTTGTCCACGTCGAGGTCTACCTTTTTGAACGAGGATTTTTTGTGGCTGGTGACATTGTGGAGCCCATCTTCTTCCGCCACGTTCATAAAGACTTTGATGTTCTTGATCAAAGTTCCAAAAGAATTTGGGGAGTTTACGGTCCCTGAAGCAAAAACAAAAGTGTAGAACTGTTTGTAAAATTCATTGTTCATGTCGGCGAAGTACAATTTTTTGCCCGTTTTGTCCTCGAACGCTTTGAGCCACCTGATCGCCGACAGGTAGCAATCTTTTGTCCCCTGTGATTTGTTGCAGGTTTCGCAGTGTTTTTTGGCAAAGTCGACAAGTCCCAGGGTTTCTTTCTCCCCTGGTCCGCCGTATGCGGCAATTTTCAAGGCGTCCTTGAACTCCGCCTGGGTAGGGACTTTGAATTTAAGGGCAAAGTCGGATAGTACGGCCTTGCTGTGCTTTTCCCATACTTCCAGGCGTTGGTTGACCAGTGCGCCATCGGGGTATTGGCGCACTTCCTTGCACCGCGACTTGAGCGGGTTCCAATGTACCGAACATACTTTCTCCCCAGTAGAAAATTTATACCGTTGCCCTTTGTAACGCACGATTGCTTCAATCGTTGTGTTATCTTTGTTCTTGTCTTTGAGGAAAAACATTTTTTTTACAAAGGTAATAAAGGGAACGATACAGGGAACTAAAACTTATAAACAATCGTTATTTGTGTTAATTTTAAATTTTAAAGCACTATATAACAAGATGATTTATAAAGGATTTGGGTTTTTGTTACACTTTAATGTGTTCCTGTAAGGGATAAATATCAATAGCCCTGGGTAAGCGGTCCCGAACCAAAACTCCGTAAAAGCGAAAATGTGGCTTGGACCGCGTCACCCAGGGTAAAGGATCAGCAGCCAAACCGTCGGCGCTCTAATGTCCAGAAATGTTCAAGGTTTCCTTCGGACGGGGATGAAAAGCCGTTTGAAAGTTGGTGTCACGTCAGAACAGTGTTTTGGGACAGTGCTTCTTATGATGGGATTGCTTTGTCGTGCATATGAATCCATTACAAATTTTATTCTGTTTCGCACTCCGCGCAATGACAGGTACTGAGGGTGAAGCTTGTTATGAAAAATAATTTATCTTTGGAATGTTTCGATCGGCATATTTTATCCATTCAATTAATTTTCAAACCTATGCATTCACGGTATCTGGCAATTGTCCGACCTTTTTTTTCAAGGTGTTTTCTTTGTGGAATACTCCTGATGATGGGATCATTTATGGCCCCAGCTCAGACTATTGATAATCAGAGGGATGGAAAGCTTTTGAGAAGTGAATTGTGGCAACCATTCGACGCCAAAACTGCGAAAGGGGATTTCTTTGTTTCACCAAAAGGGAGCGACACTTGGTCTGGCACCTTGGCTGAGCCAAATGCCTCAAAAACAGATGGTCCGTTTGCCACAATAGCACGTGCCAAAAATGCTGTCCGTGAATTGAAATCGAAAGTTTACCTTCCAAAGGGAAAAGCAATCGATGCCCGGTACGTCGGGACTTATCATGAGTTTGGGAAGGGAAAAGACATTGTTGTTTTTATCAGGGCAGGCTATTATTCACTGGATGAGCCATTGATTTTCAACCCCGAAGATGGCGGTGAACGCGTTGAGACCAATTTGCCATCGGGTGCTTTTGAGTGGCACCATTTGCGTGACAATTACGTTACCTATTCCGCATATCCCGGCGAAAAACCTGTCATTTCGGGAGCTGTCTCTGTGAAAAATTGGGTAAAAGAAGGCAATTTCTGGGTTGCACCATGGTCGGGGGACAGTGTCCAGACACTTCTGGCGAACGGAAAAAAGCAGACCCTCGCAAGGATTCCCAATCAGGGATATTACACGCTAAAGAATACGCCCGGTTCAACCTCTGAAATACCTTATCAATCGGACAACATCAAAAAATGGAAGGATATGCAGGACAACCGGATCGCGATCCTGCTCCGATGGAGAACTGCGTATAACTCAATAGATAGGATAGACGAGAAAAAGAAGATTGCCTATCTCAGGGTTCCCGAAAACGGACCCGATGGTACCAACAACGGACTTCTGGTCGTGCCTCCCCGTTATTATATCGAAAATATCAAGGAGCTACTCGATTTTCCAGGAGAGTGGTTTTTCGATAAAAACACAAAAAAGATCAGTTACATTCCGATGCAAGGGTTCACAGATCCGAACAGCATGTCATTGGCTGTACCACGGATCACAAATCTGGTCAAAGTTATTGGCAACGAGGACAAGCCGGTAAGGAACCTGAGGTTTTACGGCCTTATCTTTGAAGGGGCAAAGGAGAATTTCAGGAACTATCCACATTATTATGATCCTACACCTGGCTGTATTGCAGTGACTTATGAATTTGCCACCGATTGTGAATTTGCCCGATCGGAATTGAGGGCTTGTGGCGGTGTAGGGATGAGTATTGGTTTGGGATGCGTCAATACCCGTATTTTTGAAAACACCTTCGATGGACTGGAACAAGGGGCTATGGGTGTGAGTGGTACAGGAGACCTGAAAAATGGACGTTTGATCCAAATCAACAGGGAAACAACGATTACCCGAAATATCTTTTCCGAATGTGGAAATGGGGGAGGGATCACATTGGGAGTCGGTGGTACGCTTCATACAACGATCTCGCGGAACTACTTCACAAAATCTGGCAGGCCTTATACAATTGATTGTGGCGGGGGTGGCCTCGAAGGGAATATCAACAGCGATTGCATTGTCGAATACAACCATTTCTATGATGTCCAAAACGATGCCGATGATGCCGGTGTGATCGTTGTCACTGGAATGACCTATCATTCTTTTATCCGTAACAACATCATCCACACGGTCCATCAGGGTTTTTTCAGCGACAATGTCGCCTTTTGGTTCGACAATATGTCGAGCAACTGGACTGTTACCAACAACATTTATTACAACATTGAGCAAGGTGAGATGAAAACTTGCGGCACCTATCTTATCGACAACAACTATTCCAACAATTTCCTGATCCAGCCCCCGCGGAATGCACCTGAACAGATCATCGACGGGGAACCTGAATTTACATGTTCCAACCTACGGATTACACTAAACGGGAAACCCATAACAGGAAATATCCCCGCAGGATCGTTTGTTAAAGTTTGGGCGGATATAACCAACTCAGGAAGTTCGGGTGTTGCAACCGTATCATTGTTCAATGACAGGAAAGTTTCGATGAGCAAGCTTTTTCCGGTCATAAAAAACAACACAAGCACAATTGAGTTCGACCTGCGGCTCAACAATCCTGGAAAACAGGAAATCGCAATAGGGGAAACCGTTCCTGCCATTGTGGTCGTTACCGGAGAGAAACCGGGTTTGTCTTTCGATGACATCAAACTGTCCGAGGAGCGGATCCTTGAGGGGGACAGCGTCAAAGTTACAGCCCTGGCCATCAACCATCAACCTTCCGCTGTTCAGGCAAATGTCAGATTGATGGTAGCCGGTAAAGAGGTAAAAACCCAACCTGTTTCGTTGAATCCAAGGGAATCAAGGGTCGTCTCTTTTTTTGTTTCACCAGTTGCCGGAGACCATCCCATCAGGATAGAAAATAGCGATGAATTGATTCTTAAAGTATTGAAATGTAAAGAGATGGATCTAAAGAATCAAAAATTGTTTACCTATATTTCGCCAAAAGCAAAGCCAGCCATCATTGAATTCGATCAATCGAAAAACAGCTATACTGTAAAGGCCTGTGGATGGGATTTTTATCACGCTGAGGATGCCTATGCTACGGTTTATCTAAAACAGTTGGCCGGCGATTTTGTGGCAACCGTTAAAATTGCCTCATTTGGGAACAGGACAAGCGAATGGTACCGGTCGGGACTTTTTGTCCGCAACGACATTAGCAAAAGTTTTGATGTGGACCGGGGAAGCAAGGGTTCCGTGCTGATGTTCAGCACTCCTGGACGTGCAGGTATCGAATACGATGAATTTGGGAACGGTTGCATGCACAAGGCTTCCAGCGAAAACCTGCCTGAAAACTCGCCCACACCGATCTATATCAGGTTGGAACGCCATGGGACCAAATTTACCGGATACATTAGTCTGGATGGGAAAAAATGGATCATCAAACGGCAGACAAATGATATTCCGGGTATCGAAAAAGCGATTGACCTGGGCCTTGCAGCGGGTGCGCCGGATCAGAAACAATATACCGTAACCTTTGAAGATTGGAAAATCAGGGTAGAAGACCCCAATGGGACTACGTATTGATTGATATTTCTTTATCCCTATAGAATTTGATTCTAAGAATGTTCAATCCAATGCGATTGGAAATCGCATAACCCGGGCATCCTTCGAATAGTGATGTAAAGCGAGAATGCCAGGAAATTCAGCATCCTAGCGGCTTTTTTGCCTGAGAAGGATCAGTTTATTTCGTGGGTTCCGTTTGGGAGGAACTTCACGGTAGGCAGCACCTTTGTTAAGTTAAAGAGGTCATAACTTTTTTTGAGATCGGCCCATAAACTGATCTTGTCCTTGTTCTTACTATAACCTGATTTTAACCCTGAATATTTCACATCGGTCAGTTTTGCCGGGAAAATATCCATATTGATCTCTTTCTGGCCACTATTATATGCCTCTATGCAATAGACAAACAATTCCTTGATCCGGTCGTCTGTCATGGCAAGGCATCCCGATGACATACACGAACCGTGAATAAAAATCAGGTTTCCAAGATGCCCCCGGACACCCCTGATGCTATCGGATGCGTTCGGATAGTTGATCTGCATCGACAAATAGTATTTGCTGAAAGGGTTCAGATCGGAGATGTGATAAAATCCTTCCGGGACCTGCAAGTCGTGTGATCGCCTTTTGGGTCCCACATCGCCTGACAATTCGCAGATTTGGAATTCCTTCATGGGTATAAAAACAGAGTCGGATGCGTTTTTTGCCCACAACTCAATGATCTTTTCGGTTTTAAATACACGGAAATATATTCTCAGGCTATCATGTGAAATTGAATGGCCTGAAAGAGTTTTATAAACGATTTTCTCCTTAGTAGCATAGGCTTCACTTACCCTTGTCAGTTTCATCAATTTTTCTTTGGATGTAAATGGATTCATTCCCGAAAACAGGAAAAACAAGGGCAATAATAGTAACAATAATCTCATGGATCAATCTTAAAATGATCGGACAAAAGTAACGGAATAAAGGACAAAAATTAAAGCTGTATCCTAAAAACCTTTATTTGCCGGTTCTAGAATACAGCTTAATCCATTTTGATCACTGATAAATTTATCCGAATGACACTGTTAATCAGTTGAATACCAATTTTTAATCATTTCCTCTGGGACCCTCACATTTTCCTTTCCATTCGGCTTTCATGGTTTCTTTTTGTTCCGGGGTCAAGTGCATCCATTTTTCATGGAAATCGTGCCCATGGTGATGTCCACCTTTGTGACAATGTCCACCTCTGAACCCGCCAAACAAAATTTTTGACAAAACCAACAGACCGATTGCCTGCCAGAAGGTTATCGTCTTAACTCCCAGGACTACAGGCAGAATGCTGTTCCAGAGAAGCATCACTACGCTTCCAAATACAAAAATCCCAGCTACTATTGCCAATGGAATGAAAATGGCCCTTTTAATCCAGAAATTCCTTCCCCGTTCTTTTCCACAACATCTCATAATTTTAATTCTTAAATTGTTATTAATCTTCATACATATGCCGAAGACGTTTCCGCAGGTGTGCGACTGCGTAGCGTTTTCTCGATATGATCGTCTTAATGCTCTCACCGGTCTTATCGGCTATCTCCTGAAGTGTCAAATCTTCAAGTTCGTTCCATACAAACACATTCCTCTGTTTTTCAGGCAATTCATTCAAAGCTTCGTAAAACAGTTCCCTGAAATGCACCCTTTCAAGTTCAGTCTCCGGATTCCTGTGATCTGTTTGTAAAGCTTCTGGAAATACCAGTTCACCCTCTTTGTCTATGTAGGCGAGATCATCCAAGGAAAGTGGTTTTCGTTTTCTCTTTTTATCCACGATCTTGTTTTTGCTCACCCGATAAAGCCACGAACTCAGCAGTTCAATGGGTTCGGTGTCGATGATGGAACTTAGCTGGTACCAAACATCCTGCAAGATATCCTCAGCGTCTTCCTCCGTCTTCACGCGGCTGCGTATAAAACGGAACAAACGCTTCCCATAATCCTGTACAGCCATTTGGATACTCTGCTGTCGATTTGCCATCGGTATTGCTATTAATTCGTCCATATAATCAGGAAGACGAACAGGTGAAGAAATTACTCTAAAAATAGGAAATATTTTTCAACCTTTGTTTTGGGTTTAAAGCAACAATAAACCTCCTCGATTAGAGCTAAAATTAATTCAGTAACGACATGAGAAGATATTTTCTACTAATAGGCCTGCTTGCTTCATTGACCGGTTCGGCGATCGAACCCAAACCTGACGGGGAAACCCAATATAAAGCTTTTTCCCCTGATGGAATTCCGTTTGTCGTGGCCGATTCCGCTTTTTTGCCCGACATGAAAGGCAATCACCGTGCAGTTGTTGAAATAGATAAAACGGACCAAAATGCTGTTGTTGTGACAATTCCCTGGCGCCGCCCCGACCTGCGCCCCGAGACAAAGAAAGTGGTTGTGTATGGCGTAAAAACAGGGAAAGAAATTACAAACGTGAGCATTCTGGAATTCTCGTCCGAAAAGGGAAGGATCGCATTTGAACCACAAGCCGATGAAACAGAATATTATATCTATTATTTGCCTTATCAGTTCCGCCGAAAATGGGACGATGCCCGATATGGCAAACCTTGGAACGACTATCTTCCACCTGTTTATCAGGCTGATCCTCTTTGGGCTTCTTCGGTTGAAAAAAACAAATCGACCCTTCCCGAGGCAAAAGTGATACGTATTGAAAGCCGGACCAAATTTGATGCTTTTACCCCGATGGGGGTTATCGCTTCCGGAAAGGAGATCCAGGCCATCACAGAAAAGTATGTGGATGATTTCTTGATTTATACCGAAGACAGGGCATTCCCCATTCGGTTGTCCAATACAATCCCTGCACATTGGGCAAAAAAAGTGCCCTCTTTGTCATTTGAAGGGATGGCTTCCAAAAATGAATATTACACATGGCAAATCGGCTTATGGGCTGTTAAGGCAGATGTCAGAAAGGTTCAGGTCGTCTTCAGCGATTTTACATCGGGAAGCGACTGGATCAGCAAAGATTCGGTTACCTGTTTCAATCAGGGAGGAACCAACTGGGACGGGAATCCAATTCGTTTTGAGGTGAACGTCCCGAAAGGAAATGTACAGGCCTTGTGGTGCGGCATCCAAATCCCGAAAAATGCAAAAACAGGAGATTACACGGGAACCGCGACCCTGATTGCCGAAGGCGCGATGCCAAGGAAAATAAAAGTGACCCTCCATGTCGATGAGCAATTTTTAGCTGACAAGGGTGACAGTGAAGAGTGGCGACATTCGCGGTTGCGCTGGTTGAATTCTACAATAGGAATCGATGATTTGCCGGTAACGCCGTATGGTGAAATGAAAATGTCGGGGAATACCATAATTGCCACGGGAAAGACGTTTGTGATTGACAACAACGGATTACCCAAATCCATCGGAATCAATAACTGTCAGGTTTTGGCAAAACCGGTAAGTTTTGAAGTTGTTACCTCAACGGGGACAATTATTTTTGCCGCTACTAATTTGGTTTCCAGGCAAGTTTCGACCGGGAAAATAACATGGACTGCTTCATCTGTCCAAAATGGTTTGAAATTTACATGTGATGCGACCATGGAATACGATGGGGATATTTCGTATAACCTCCAATTGTCGGCAATCGACAAAGATGTTGTTATTCAGGATGTTCGACTAATTTCAGTTTACAGTTCCGAATCGTCGGACTATTTTATGGGAGCAGGTTTCAGCGGTGGCTTGCGTCCGGTTGCACACAATTGGGATTGGAAGGGACCCTACGACAGTCATTGGATGGGAAGTGACCTATCGGGTTTGCATGTTGAATTTATTGGCAATGTCTATCATGGACCCCTAATTGCCGACTACAAACCTGGCCCGCCCCAAAACTGGTCGAATGGAGGGAAAGGTAGCATTACTGAGACTGGAAATAAAGGCGGATCAGCTACTTTAATTGCATCTACCGGAAATTTGATCGTAACTAAAAAGCCTGTAAATTATGGGTTTGAGATGTTAATTACCCCGGTTCGTAAGGTAAACCCGGCCAAACATTTTTCGGAGCGGTATTATCATTCCGATCCAAAAGGATTTTCAAAAGCTGCAGAAGAAGGTGGTGCCAACATCGAAAACATCCATCACGCACAACTGCTCAATCCGTTTATCAATTACCCTTTTACTGTCCACGATTCACTCATCATGCACATCGAAGAACAGCACAAAGCCAACCGGAAGGTTAAACTTTACTATACAGTCCGTGAATTGACGACCCATTGTCCTGAAGTCTATGCCCTTAAGAGTTTGAAAAACCAGATCTTCCCATCCGGTGCAGGTTATGGCCTTCCATGGGAGTGTGAGCATCTGATAGATGACTATCAACCTGCCTGGTACACTGAATTGCCAAATCAGAATTCGGATGCCGCCCTGGTATTGGTAGGTGCGTCACGATGGATCAATTACTATCTGGAAGGATTGCGCTGGATGCTTGAAAATTTCAAAATTGACGGAATATATATGGATGATGTGTCGTTCGACCGGCCGGTCATGAAACGGATGCGCAAAATCATGGAACATTACCGCCCTGGCGCCTTGATTGATTTACATTCAAATACGGCCTATTCAAAAGGGCCTGCCAACCAATATACGGGATTTTTCCCCTATGTTGACCGCTTGTGGTTTGGTGAGAGTTTTCAATACAACAAAATGACCCCCGATGAGTGGTTTGTAACCTTCTCGGGGATCCCTTTCGGGCAGATGAGCGAAATGTTGCAGGATGGGGGCAACCGCTATCTTGGAATGGTATATGGTGCCACCGCACGTGATTCGTATGGGGAATTTTCGCCACGTCCGGTTTGGAACCTTTGGAAAACCTTTGGCATTACAGAGGCCAGAATGGTCGGTTATTGGGACAAGGAATGTCCGGTGAAAACCAATCACCCTGATGTGAAGGCTACGGCCTATATTAAGCCGGATCAAACACTCATTTCTCTTGGTAATTTTAGTAATAATGAGTTAAATATCACATTGTCATTTAATTGGAAGGCTTTAGGCTTGGATCCGACAAAAGTCAGACTAGAAGCACCCTATATCAAAGATTTTCAGGGAGCAAAAACCTTCAACCTGAATGACCTGATCCCGGTAAAAAGCAAACAGGGGTGGTTGTTGATTGTTCATGAAAAGTAAATTCCGATTTTATACAGGATATAATTACAATTGTTGTTATGAATATATGAAGATTATCCTTGAACCCATTGCTATCTTGGATAAATATCCCAGGGTTATGAATGGTGTCGAGATATTTCCGGCTGGACTTTTTCTGAAAGCTTTGTGGAATTCTGAGATTAATTGATTATAAAAACCAGCCAATTTTTTCGTTATCTTTGTCCAACAAGAATACAGAAGAGATGAAAAAGATACCTTACGGAATAAGCAGTTTTGAAACTATAAAAACTGAAAATTACTATTTTGTCGATAAAACCAAGTATATAGAAAAAATAGAAGCCTTAGGAGGCAGGTATTTGTTTTTCCTCCGTCCCCGTCGTTTCGGGAAAAGCCTCCTTATTTCAATGCTCGAACATTATTATGATATAAATGGCGCAAACCAATTCGATCAGTTGTTTGGGGATACCTATATTGGACAAAATCCAACACCCCTAAGAAATTCATATCCTGTGTTGCGGTTTAATTTTTCGATGGTCCGAACCCAAGGAACTGTTGAAGAGATTAAAACTAGTTTTTGCCTAAATGTCTGGGGTTCTATGGATGTTTTTATCTCAAAGTACAAAATTAGGTACGGTTTAGGTGAAGAAATATCAAAGGAAATAAAAGGATATTTGGATCCTGGAGATATGTTGCTTGTTTTTCAAAACGAAATGCAAAAAAAGCATGTTTCAGTTTTTATGATCATTGACGAATACGACAATTTTGCCAATAACGTATTGATAGAACACAATACTGATACCTATCAGAGAATTACCCATGCCGGTGGGTTTTTGCGCAATTTTTTCAGCCTTATCAAAGGGTTGACCGACAGCAGAGAGATCGACCGGCTTTTTATCTCGGGTGTGTCCCCATTGGTCATGGCAGATGTGACCAGTGGGTTCAACATTGGTGACAATATTTCACTGTGGCCCGATTTTGGGTCAATGGTAGGTTTCGATACGGAAGAAATCAAAGAATTAGTCGAGTATTATATTCCCGGAAAGTACGAAACCCTTTCCCCATTACTTTCGGAATGGTACGACAATTACTGTTTCGACAATATGCTAAAAACCAAAAACCTGTATAATTCGACCTCTATATTGTATTTTCTGAAAGAGTATTTACAAGTAAACGAAATTCCAGGGGAGCTTATCGACGAAAATTTGCGCACCGATTACGGAAAGCTCCGTTTTCTAATATTGGAGGGGAAAAAACTAAATGGTAATTTTTTAATTCTCAAGGATTTGGTTCAAACAAAAGAATCAACAGGCCGCCTGGTCCGTAGTTTTGCCGCAGACGAATTAATCAATGCGGAGAAATTTCGATCCCTTTTGTTTTATCTGGGTTTTACCACTTTGAAAGGGATATCCCCGGCAGGCAGATATACCTTCACAATTCCCAATAAATTGATTAATAGTTTATTGTGGGAGTATATCCAAAAATCGATGGATGAAGTTTATAAACTAAAAATTGACAAGGATTTATTGGAACAGATTTTTACGGATATGGCATTGCAAGGAACATGGAAGCCTGCTCTGCAATACATTGTTGATAAATTCTACTTAGCTGTTTCGGTCCGTGATTTTGTTTTCCATGAAGAAGGCTTAAAAACTTTTTTGTTGGCTTGGCTGAACCTAACAAACCTTTATGATGTGGTCAGCGAAAAAGAGAAAAACAAAGGATTTGCAGACATTTGCCTCGAACCCGACCGAAGGTTTACCCAGTATGTGAAATTCGATTACGTCATAGAATTAAAATACCTGAAAGCAGAGGAAATTGAAACACCGGAAAAAGAAGAATCCGCAATAAATCAAGCCATTGCAAAAGCCACTGTGCAATTGATTCAATATACCGCAAATGATATGTTTAAAACCATCAAAATTATTATTGTGGCCTCCTCCAAAAAATTGTTATACATGAATTGTTTGGGTGAATAAATTCATATAATATTGATATATTGTATTTTAATCAGAAACAAACAATGTAGATTGATTGCATGTTCCATCTTTTAAGGGGAGCCAGCCGCCAGAAACCAATTGACAGCCACCAAATCTCCAAAATCTGAAAAGTCAATAAAGGTATTTAAGGCTTAGGATGTGATATAAAATAATGTGTACATTTGTGCAAAATTCAATGTATGCAAGACGATAAACGTTTGGAAGAAAAATTCACTTTGTTGCTTCCTCATTTAGATGAAAGAGGTAAGCGGTTGTATTTGGCATCTGAATCAA
>Ga0209083_1001028_pt1 | contig 34612 bp, 42 predicted proteins | sample AM7aDNAmetaG_FD_184132 | JGI IMG/M metagenome (GOLD analysis project Ga0209083, IMG submission 184132) | Freshwater microbial communities from Finland to study Microbial Dark Matter (Phase II) - AM7a DNA metaG (SPAdes) (version 3) | ecosystem: Environmental > Aquatic > Freshwater > Lake ... | reverse complement strand
AAACGCCATAACCAATATATTTTCCAGTTTGTTTAAAATAATTATTAGCAATATATAATGAATAATTATAAAGATTATTTGAATAGTGAGAATAATCCTTCAAAATTTTATATTGAATTTTATTAAGTCTGATATGTTGTTTTAGTGTTCTAATAATAAATATAATTTTTTATATCTTATATATAAATAAAATTAAGTCATATTTTGCCATATTTTATTAAGTATTGAAACTAATATATTTTTATTTATAGGTTTTTTTAAGTGATAATCAACTAATTCACTTTTTTGATTTTCAATACCTGATTTTGAAACAATTTTACAATCTCCACAAATATCTTTAATAGAAGTTATCAAATCAAAACTATTCATATCAAATAAATTTAAATCTAATATTATTAGTTCAATTTTTTCTTTTTGTTTTTTATAAATTTCAAGTGCTTCTTTTCCTCCATTTGCAGAAATTATATTAATATGTAAAGAATTTAGATAAATACCTAATAAAGAATATGTGATTGGAATATCATCTATTATTAAAACAGTTTTTCCTGGAAAATCAGGCTCAATACTTTTAGGAATTTTTAAGTCTTGTTCATCTAATGGAATTCTTACAAAAAAAGTTGTTCCCTTATTTATATCTGATTCTAACCATATTTCTCCATTTAATAATTCTACTAAACTTTTAGATATTGATAATCCTAATCCTGTACCTTTATACTTTTTTCTACTACCACTATCACATTGCCAGAATCTATCAAAAACAAATTTGGTTTTTTCTTCTTCAATGCCGATTCCAGTATCTTCAATTTTAAATGTTATAAAATTGTATGAAATGTCGAAAGAAACTTTAATATGTCCACGTTCTGTAAATTTAATAGAATTACTAATTATATTATATAATACCTGCTTCAACCTTAAATAATCTGATGTTATTTTTTGGTCTTTATGTTTAACAAATATCAATTTTACAAAATCTAAATTTTTTCTATAATTAACATCACTAAAAACATCATATAATTCTTCAAATAAATCTAAAATTGAAAAATTTTCATAAAGAATATCTAACGTTTCACTTTCTATTTTTGAATAATCTAAAATGTTGTTTAATAATTCATCTAAATGTTTGGCATTTGAATTGATGGATTTTAGAAATCTTTCAGAATTAGATGTATCATTATTTTTAATATTATCCACTAAAATATCAGAGAATCCTATAATTGCGTTCATAGGTGTTCTTAATTCATGTGAAATTGTTGATAAAAAAATAGATTTAACAGCATTGCTTTTTTCTAATGCTTCTTCATTTTGTTTTTGAATTGTAATATCTTGTAGTACACCAAATACAATTTTATTTACCTTATCATAACTTGCAATTGAGTGAATTGTTTTTATTCCATTACTTGTGTTTATTTTATATTCTACATCATAATGAATATTCAATTTTAATAGATTGGACATAGCATCATACATCAATGGTCTATATTCAGGTAAGACATATTTTTTAACATTTTCATAACTTAATTCTTCTGAACCAGGAATTTCATATATTTTTTTAGCACCATCTGATGCAATTATTTTTTGAGCATCAATATATAATTCCCAGTTTCCAGTTTTTGCAATTATTTCTGCTTTTTCTAATCTATTCTCTGATTGTTTTCTATCTGTAATATCTTGAAATATTTCTAATATTGCTTTTTCTCCATTAAATATAATACCTGTGTGACTTATTTCATAAATTTTGCCACCATAAACACCGCTAGATTCTATTCTCTTTGTTTTTCCAATTTCAATTTCTGAATATAATGGACATTCTGCACATTGTTTTTTATCATCACGATGTACATTCCAACATTTTTTACCAATAACATCACCAACTGTATCTTGTAATAGTTTATTTGAAAATAATATTATACCATTCTTATCTATGATATCCATATAAACCATATAAAATGGTATTGTCTGTAATAGATTTTTATTAAAATCATTAATTACTTCTGCGTTTTTTTGAGAAGTTATAAGTTCTTCAGCTAATCTTACCTTTTCTATACTTTGAACTATTAATTCATTATTAGCAACAACTAATTCATCTACTCTATGCGCCTTTTCTTCGGTTTGATATGACAATTCTTTATTGGCTATTATTAACTCATCTGCTCTATGCGCCTTTTCTTCGTTTTGATATACCAATTCTTTATTGGCTAACCTGACTTCGACACTGGTCGAAGTCAGGATTATTAACTCATCTGCTCTATGTACCTTTTCTTCATTTTGATAATCTAACTCTTCGATTAATTCAGATATTAATTCTTTGATATGTTTCATCTTTTATATTTTTCTGATTTTTTATTCATAAACTATATATAAATTAAATATTTTTTAACTTAATTTGCCCTCTTTAAAATGTTTTCTACAAAGTGAGATATAACTTTCATTACCACCAATTTGTATTTGATTTCCATCTTTAACTATTTCATTATTTAATATTCTAGTATTTATAGTTGCTTTTTTTCCGCACCAACAAACAGATTTTATCTCTTCAATAACATCAGACATTGATACTAAATATGATGAGCCTTCAAATGGCTGTATTTTATAATCACTTTTTAAACCATAACACATTACAGGAATATTATACACATCTACTATATCTGATAATTGTTCTACTTGAATTTTTTTTAGAAATTGTGATTCATCAACTAATACACAATTAATTTTATTAAGTAAATTAGATTTTATAAAAATATCAATAATATTAGTATCATCATCTATTGATATTGCATCCATTTCTATTCCAGTTCTAGATTTTATTTTTTTATTTATTCCATCTCTATTATCTAATGCTGAAGTTAATAATAAGATATTTTGACCTCTTTCTATATAATTGAATGCAACTCTTAATATTTCTAAAGATTTTCCGCTACCCATTGTACCATACTTAAAATATAATTTTGCCATAAATTCTTTTTTACTTTATATATAAAAAATATAATTGAGTTTATCTGATATGGCAAAATATCAGATTTTTTATTTAATATATACTATAAAAAAGAAATTATAAAAATGAAAAAGATGACACAAGAAGAATACATTGAAAAATGTAAAAATATACATAATGATAGGTATGACTATTCATTAGTTAAATATGATGGGATGAATAAAAAAATTAAAATAATTTGTAAGATTCATGGTGAATTTGAGCAAAATGCTAGAAATCATATTAATGGAGTTAATTGTAAATATTGTGTTAATAATAACATAAAGTCAAATAAAGATGATTTTATTAAAAAATCAAAAAAAATACATGGTGATAAATATAATTATGATATGGTAGATTATATAAATTGTGAAACAAAAATTAAAATAATTTGTCCTGATCATGGTGTTTTTGAACAACGACCAACACGGCATTTTAATGGTGACGGATGCTCAGAATGCTCTGGCAATTTTAGTTCAGTTGAAAATTTTATAAAAATTTCAAATAAAATTCACAATAATAAATATGATTATTCACTTATAAATTATAGAAATAATAAAACTAAAGTTAAAATAATTTGTCCAAATCATGGTATTTTTGAGCAGCGCCCAGATAATCATATTGGAAATACTCAAGGATGTCCGAAGTGTGGAACAGAATTAACAAAAAATAAAACTACGGACTCTATTGAGTTATTTATAAATAAATCTAATAAAATTCATAATAATAAATATGATTATTCAATATCTAGTTATAAGAATAGTAAAACTAAAGTTAAAATATTATGTCCAACTCATGGTGAATTTAAACAAACACCGAATTCACATATTAGAGGTAATGGCTGTCCAGTTTGTCAAAATAGTAAAGGTGAAAATAAAATTTGTGAAATATTAAATAAAAATAATATTAAATTTAATAGGCAAAAAACTTTTTTTGAATGTAAAGATATTAATGAGTTGCCTTTTGATTTTTATTTACTTGATTATAATATTTGTATAGAATTTGATGGTATTCAACATTTTGTTCCGATAGAATATTGGGGAGGAGAAGAAACTCTAAAATATATAAAAATGCATGATAAAATAAAAGATGACTTTTGTAAAGAAAAAAATATTAAGATTATAAGAATAAAATATAATCATAAAAATATTGAAAATATTATTTTAGAAAATATTTTTAATCAATAATATAAATTACTGATTATCAATACTATTTTTAATCTTAGTATAATTTAGAAAATGAAAATTTAATATATACTTGAGTGAAAAATACTACTTATAATATAATTTCTTTTTTCAAAAAGGTTTTAATTTCAACCTTTTATTTCACAAAAAATAAACAATTAATTTTATGGAAAAAATCAAAAAGACTGGCAGTAAGTTGTCTTGGAAACTTGTTTGGGATGCTGATACAAAAGATGTATTATTCCTCAAACAAGTTAGTGGTAAATTCGAAACAGTTAATGAACTGTTTGAAACAAAAAACAAAGATGATGTTTATGATAAAATCAATGAACTTGGGTTAAAATATGATCCCTCCATTCAAGAAGAAGATGAATGGCAATAAAAACAAAAAGTCCTGAATTTCAGGACTTTTTGTTTTTTAATTTTTCAAACATTTCATATAATTCTTTACTTGTTCTTCTGTATAGAGATGCTAATTCTTTGAGATTTAATATTGAAGTTTCATTAATATCAATAGAATTTTGTAATTGATTTATTGATAAATCTTTTGCTAAGAAACTGAATTGATATTCAATTTTTTTCTTACCATGAAAAATATGATTTAGTGTGTACCAATATCTACTATAATCAAAATCACTACGAAAATCGTGTCGTGATGCTGGTACTTTATCAGATAAAGTAAAATTAAAAGATTTTACATCAAGTGGTAAAAGTAAAGATTTAATTTTAATTATTGCATCTTCGTTAAATATTTCTGGTTTAAAATCTTCGATTAATCTTCTATAATTCACAGTTAATGAATAATATAAGCCATTAAATTCTGGATCTTTAACTAATTTTTCTACTAACTCAATTATTTTTTCTTTCATAATTTATCTATCTTCATAACCTATTAACCTAACTTGTATATCATAGTTCTGCATTTCATCTCTAATCACATCAAGAACTTCATCACAACCTGATTTTCCATCTTGCGTAATTTCTTCCCAAAATTCATCACTCTGTTCATTAACAATCAATTCAAATGTGTATCTTTTCATTTTAAATTTAATTTATCTTTGTTTTTAATTGCTTTTTCTAATAAAAATTTAATCAAAGCATTAAATTTTATTTGTTTTTCTTTACACAATTCGCCACTAGCTTTAAGTGTTTCATTATCAACATCTAATAAAATAATATTTTGACTATTTGAATATGAGGAAACAAATGATCTAAGAACTTCACTCATTGTTTTTCCTTTTGCTTCACATACTGATTGAAATTTATCGTATTCCTCTTCGGATATTCTTAATTTCAAATATGAATCTTTCATTTGAATTCAGAAAATAGTTTTTTTATAAGTTCTTGATTATCTTGGAGTCTTTTTCTAGTTTTAACTATATTTGCGTGATTCCTTCTTCTGATCGGTTTGACTTTTCTTGCTTTTCCCATAATAAGTACTTTTTTCTAAATATATTAGAAATCATAAGAAAAGTTTATTAAATTGATCTATAAACCACATCAGGTTTACCATTTTCATATCTAATTTTAGCTTCTATAAAATCATCATGTGAGACTTTTAATTCACCAGCGTAAATTGATTTCTCTGGGTTTTGAATATCAACTCTTTCATACTTCCAACCTTTTGGTCTATATTCTTCTTCGAATTGATCATTTTGATTTAATTTGAAACCATTCCTTTTATAAAATCCTGTTAGGTATCCATCAAAATGATCTAAGTGCGTTCCACCGTGTTCAATTGCTTTTTTTATTAATAAATCTCCTATACCAAAAATGTTACTTTCATTATTATGAACCAATACAATATCACCGTTTTGTTTTATTGCAAATCCAATATTATAACCCCTAACTTTAAATAATTTGAAATTTATTAAATCACTTATTTTATAAGGTGTTAAAAAATAAACTCTTTTGGATTTTGTATAAGACTCAAAAAATTTCTCAGGATCATTATCAAAATCGTTGCGTTGTAAAGATACAATAACATCTGTCCTTTCACTTCTTCCCTCATTAGAATTATCATTAACAACATCCATCATTAACAAATAATCCAAATACATTTTTTTGTATTTATCTTTAAGAGCCTTGCTCACAGCATTTTTTCCTGTTTTTCTTGTGCCAATAGTTTTAGATAATTCGTAATCTAAATTATATTCTTCAAAAGTTTTTAGAGTCCTTTTATACATTTTAAGAAACTTCTTATTTTTTCAAATTTTTCAGATGTGTTATACACATCTTTTCTTATTTCAATCATAATACCATTAACTCTTTCATCATCAATATATTCAGAAGGTATTAAACATCCTGAGAATGGTTCATTTATAGCGTAAGTATAATTGAAATTCTCTATTATATATATTAATTCTTTAACTAGATTTTCATCGAATCTGCTATTTAATCCAATACAAATTTCTGGTCTTTTTTCAGATTTGTTTAATTCATATTTTAGAGCGTTTTTTGAATATGAATGTAAATCAATAATTAGAACATTACCAATTTTTAATTTTTCAGCGACAAGATCGTTTAATTTTTTGTGGTGTTCTTTGTAAAAATTTAATATCTCTTTCGACGGATTTTCTCTTAAAACTTTTTGGTCGTGAGTTTTAGTATATAACACTCCCATACCAACACTATTCATTATTTCTTTCTCAGAATTAAATCTCTCTACATCACAAAATATTCTAGAATATGGAAACACAACACCATCTATCATTTCATTTGTTCTGGAATCACACATAATAGTGGCTTCATTCATCAATTCTTCAAGAGTTAATGAATACTCATTTATATATTCTGCTGGTATATAAGTTGAGCTGTGTGGTATATGAAATATCTTTTCCATAATGCAAAGATAATAAAAAAATATGAGATAGAAAAATAATATATAGTATTATGAAAAATATTAAAACATTTGAAACTTGGAATGACAATATAATTGATAACTCTTTATTCAGTAGTGGTAAAGCCAAATATGATCCTAAAATTGTTAATGGTACAATTGAATATAAAACAGGAAATATTGAACCATATTATTTTGCTAATATAACAAGTAAGGGTGGAAAATTCATTTGTAAAATTTATAAGAAAAAGAAAAATGGTGAGGATAAAAGATTGAGAAATAAAATAAAAAATGAATTAAAATTGGCTCACAATTATGTTAGGGAATTTTTAAATCAAAAATTAAAGAAAAAGAAAAAAAGAGGAAAAGATAATGACAATGAAAGAGTAATGAGAGACACTCCAGTTCAACCAGATTATAATATGCCTATGGACTTACCACCCATGCCAATGCCAGATTTTGAACCACCAAAAAGTAAAACTACTATAAGAAGATTTTAAAAAAAATTAAAAATTAATATGAAAAAATTAAAAACATTTGAAAAATTTGCTGATTTTTTACCAAATCTATTTGGATACGAAAGAAGACGTAAATTAAATAGTGAAGAGATAGAAAATAGTAAAAAAATGTTAAATGAAATTGAAGAAATAATTAAAAAATACCAACCTTTACTTAATTTAGATGAAGATGAAGTTCGTGAGATAATATATCAAGACTTGGCAGATAAATTGGATTCTTTTGGTGTATAATAATTTAATTTTTCACTTAAAATTTTTTCAATAATACCAATTTGAGTATAAGGAATTCTTATCATCTTAATTTTGTTTTCTTTACAAAATTTATTTTTGATTTTATCATTTTCTATCGTATATTTTAATCTTTCTTCTCCACCAAAATGTTCAACAGGTTTAAAGTGTTGAACACCATCATACTCTACACAAGTATTATAATTTGGTAAATAAAAATCAAAATGAAGTGGATTTTTATATCTACATTCATCAAAAACATATTGAGGTTTATAAATAAAATTATTACTTTCTAAAAATGTTTTTATTATAAACTCACCTTTTGATTGATTACAAACTGGACAACCAACACCTTGTAATAATGAATATGGCACAATGTTCCAATTATTATCACAAGTATTACATTTTATTTCTATCTTTTGATTTGCCTTTATATATTGCCCAACAACTTCGTACTTATTGCTGTGTACTTTTTGTACATCTTCAATAAATTTTTCATGTGTTTTTCTATTGGTTATTCCATTATCCTTACTTGCACATTTTGGACAGCCAGATTTGGTATGAATAAAATGGTATGCTTTAGTTTCCCAAATATTATCACAAATATTACATTTAACTTTTACTTTTGCATTCGCATTAATATAATCTGATAAAAGTTCATACTTATCACCATAATTTTCAGTAAATTTTTCTAAAAAATTATCATTAGTTCTTTTTTGAGTTAGAGTGTGACATTTCTTACAACCCCTACCTCTTAAAAGACTTCCTGATAATGTAGTCCATTCATTTCCACATTTTTTACATTTTACTTTAATTTTTGATTTTGAATTTATATGTGGAGTTAAAGTTTCAAAATTATCACCATAATTTTCTTTTAATCTTTGTTGAAATTCTTCTTCTGAAAAACTTCTAGGTTGAATATCATGAGTTTCATGATATCTATCTTTTTGGTATTTTATTTTCTTTTCTTTATTCTCTAAATAATATTTCCTACTCCATTCTTTATTATACATAGTTTTTTATTACTATATATAAAAATAAATAAGTAGCTTTTTTCTACCATTAACTTAAAACACCAGACTGCTCTTCAAATCCCACCTAAAATAAAGCTTCCCATTCTCCCTTAAAATAAGGTATTTATAAGTGTCCTTGCTAACCTCTGCCATGCAGTCGTCGTCAATGCAAATTGACATTTCATCAATATCATAAATGCTTGGTCCGAAAGGTAGAACACCTAAAAATTTACCATTTTTTGTTACATATTCAACAAGTTCGTTGTAGAAATTTTCTGATGCATTATCTTCAATCCATTGATCAATTTCAGAATTGGAATTAGACTTGTAAAGTTTTCTGAATGTTACTTGGTCAGCACCTAATTCTTTGCACCTTGCAATAACTTGTTCAACATCAAAAACATCATAGTCATTTACAAGATTCAATGACAACCTCAAATTGAAATCGTATTTTTTAACAAGTTTGATTGTTTCAAAAACATTAAATTTCAATTTTTCTTTACAAGAAATAAGTTCAAGATTCCTTTCATTATCAAAAATATTTGAAATAGAAAAAGAAATTGTGGTAACACCGAGTTGTCTCAATTCATATAGATTTTCATCATTCAACATAACACCAGTTGTTTGAATTTCAATACTTTTGAAAGGTGTGGTGAGAGTAGAATTGATTTCTGAGAAAAATCTAATGAATCTTAGATTTTGAATTGGTTCACCAGTTCCTGTCAATACAATAACATTACAGCCATTGTCACGAGCAAACTGAAGTCTGTTGAAATAGTCTTTATATTCAATTAAATTACTAAATATAAATTCTTTATCAGTAATAGAATGACTTCTTTCACCCTTAGTGACTACTGAACTAATTTTATCCTCATAAGGATTTGTGTGAGTACGACTTACACAAAATTTACAAGCATTTACACAAATATTTCCTGTTGGGACTGAAATTGATAAACTTTGGATTTTCATATTGATTTGTTTTTTATTAACTCTACAAAGATATAGATAATTTTTTAATTCACCAAAAAATATATATCTTTGTATGAAAATAAAACTATATAATAAAAAATAATAAACTCTATATTATGAAATGGTATGTAATCAAAGTGATGAATGGTAAGGAAAAAAAGATGAAAGAAGCGATAGAGATTAAACTTAAAGAAACTAATATGGAAAGTATTATTTCTCAAATGTTAGTACCATCGCAGAAAGCTATACAATTAAGACGTGGAAAGAAAATTTCTGTTGAAAAACAGTCATTTCCTGGATATATTTTTGTTGAATGTGAATCAATAAGTGATGTTGAAGCTAATGTTAAGCACATTAATGGTGTTACATCAATATTAAAGCAACCTTTAACCTCAAAAGAAATTGAAGGTATTTTAGGAAGAACAGAAAAGAAAGAAGTTGAAGAGACATTACATCTTAATGATAAAATTAAAATTATAGATGGTCCATTCAATTCATTCGTTGGATCAATAAATAAATTGGATCTAGAAAAACAAAAAGTAAAAGTTAGTGTTTTAATTTTTGGAAGAGAAACTATGTTAGATTTAACAGTTTCACAAATTGTAAAACAAGAAGATTAAGTTATTTCTGATATATCAGATTATAAAGCCACAAAAGCAAAAAAAAATCTCAATATTGAGATTTTTTAATTCAAAAAAAAGAGGACTTTTCAGTCCTCTTTTTTATTTGTCTTTTCCATCTGCAAAGTTTAGATAAATCTTTCTATCATCTCTTATTAAGGAGATAACTTTTACTTTTATCTCATCACCAATGTTTAGTTTCTTACTATACTTATTGATATAAGTAGTTTGTATTAAACCAGTGGTTTCTTCATCAAGAAGGATAAGTGCACCAAAGTTTTTGATGTCTCTGATTTTACCAGTCATAACCTTACCAACTTTAATTGTGTCCCATAGTGATTCTTTAAGAATTTGAGTAAGAATAATTTTGTTATTCTTAATAACTTCTTTCACATAAAAATCAATTTGCATTCCAGGTATAATCTGATTCCACTTATCATGCCAAGCTTCATCAATATTAGCTTTATGCACCATACCAGTTAAACAAGTTGGACCACCAGGTGTTGCACTGAATTGAACAAATACTCCAAATGGTGTTGTGCCAGTTACTTCACCAGTGTAAATTACGCCATACTTCAATTTATCAATTTCATCTGGAATCAATGATTGTAAATATTTTCTACGAGAAACAACATATACTCCTTTCTCTTGTTGTAATGTTTCCAACATTACTTCGAAAGTTTGACCCATAATAGAATTTGAGTCTGATAATTTGTTTACATCAGCTAATGTATTTGGCATAAATGCCTCAACTGTGATGTTATCCATATGAATATCCATCATATAACCTGCTGGTATCATAGATTTTACGGACGAAGTTAGTGCAAGGTTATTTTCAAAGTAATTCTTCATTTTACTATGAACCTTTTGTTTAATAAGTTCTGTGACAGAACCTTTAATGAAAAATGGGTTGTCTGATATTTCTGTGATCAGCACATCAATTGTTTCCCCTACCTGTAATTCTACCCCAACAGTGCTTCTTTTAGGTTTATCCACATAGATATAATCTTTATAGCCGAAATCAACAAAAATTTCTTTGTCTTTTATTTCTCTAATAACTCCATTGACAACTTCATTTTCTTTGATGTCTCTGAGTGCTAAAAAAGATGATTCCATTTGCAAATACATATCCAAATATTCTTTTGAAACGTCACCTTGACTTTTGAATTTTGGGATTTTGTTATTACTTAAAAATGGAAATGGATCTGGAAGGCTACCTATGTTTTTACCTTCAATGAGTTCTTTAATCATAATTTGATTTTAAAAAAGTTAAATGTTAATACTAAAAATTTATTATAATGATTATAGGATCATTCTAAATAAAAGTTTATTTTAAGAGAAAGAAAAATGACATATATTTAGTTAATACTCATTTTGAGGTCTTTGTGTAGGTAAGACATCACTTGAATGATCCCATGTTTGAGAATAAAAGATATTATCTTTTTTATATTCAGGATTTTCACTTAAATCCCAATAGACATCAATAAAATTAAACTTAAATGTCATAGTAAAAGTTTGCTCAGTAACATCCATTGATTGATATGATAACCTTTGTTCAGATAAAGATTTTAATAGTGCTGATCTAAAAACCACAGAATATAAAAAATCTCCATCGTTATCAAGTAAAAATAAATTTAACCAAGGTAAATAATATTTTCTAGTATTATTATAGTATTCTGCAAAGATTTGTTGTAGCATAAAATAATTTGTATGAGAATCCACACTTCTTAATGTTATATCTAAAGTGTTTGTATATGTGTCATGAATGTTTATAGCAGGTTTATATTCTATTTTTTTACCAAATTTATGTATCTGTTCTGAACCTTCATAAGAAATAGCAGGAAACACAATTTCCTTTATAGTTGAATTTATATATGCCATTGGATCTGTATAAGGAATCCAATTCTTTTCCATATATCTTTTTAATCTATCATCAACTTCTTTAGCTATAAAATCAGTTGGAAAATTAAATAAAAATTGATTATTCTGTGAACTTATTCTCATTATTTATATATTTATTTAGTTGGTGTTAAATTTGATACTGTGTCAATTGCTGCATTTCCTTGTGCATTTGCAATATTTATATTTTGTGTATATTGTACTCCTACATTACCATATCTTTTTAATGGCAACACATCTAATTTTTCTACATAAGGACTCAATAATAATTCTCTATATTGTGCTTCTGATATTTCAGATGCCATTATTACATTATCTCTCATAAAAATTATAGTACCACCACTGGTAACTATTTGTTCTTTAATATCACTACTATATGTTAAATCTTTAAATACCTGACTTTGTGTTGATGTTGCCATTTCTTATGTGTTATTTTAATATTGACCCATTGGTACAACAGTTATTGTTAAATCTTTTGAATCTTCACCAAAAGGATTAGTTGCCATTAATGTTACATAATATTCACCTGATTGTATAGGAACTCCAGTTATTGCTGCAATTCCACTTTGAGATGTACTAAAACCTAAACCTTGTGGCAAGACACCAACCACATTATAAGTTGCTCCTGTTCCAGCAGTTGATGTAATTTCATAATAAAAATATTTATTTTGCTCAATAGAACTACCACCATCACTATTGATAGTTGGCATTTCTCCAACATAAACTGTTAATGGTTTTGAATCAGAACTTGTAGTTCCAGAAACAATAAGAGTCATAGCATATTCACCAATTGAATTAAATTTTCCACTTAACATATTATTGTTTAAATTTAATCCTACTGATATATCAGGCACAGAGTATTTTTGTGCACCAGATGCTTCAATAGTGTAATAGAATTGAGTTTCAAAACTATTATAAACTATTAGATTAGTATTCAAAATTTTAGTAGGCTCTACAATTGATAATGTTAAATTTTTAACATCTGTACCATAATTATTATTCGTTAAAAATTTAATGTTGTAAACACCAGCAGTTGAAGTTTGTCCATTTATAATATTTATGTTTTTTAATTCTAACGTACCAACATAATTAGTCGGTTTAACAATAGCAAAATCTATTGGAGTTGTGCCAGTTGTTATTATAGTATAATTAAATGTTTCATTTGTTAGTGCGCTTAATGTAAATATTTGATTAATAATTGTTGGTCCTACTCCATTTATTCCACTACTTCCAGATTGTCCAGATTGTCCATCAGTGCCAGTTGAATTAGCAGAAACAATACCTTTTAGAGTAGTTGTATCACCAGAATTTCCAGTTATATACTGATTAGTCGAATCTATTTTGCTTATTAAATTTGTATCAACGATACCATATTGTTTTAACGCCAATGATTCTATATAATCTATGTTTGGATTTTTTTGTAATTCATTATAAAAATTTTCACTAATTTCTGATGCCACAATAATATTATTATAAGAATAAACAACAGTACCACCATTTTGTCTTATAGTATCTTCAATAGAAGAACTATATGTCAAATCTGATATTAAGATGTTATTAGATGCATCTAATAATTGAAGTAATTCATTTATATTGTCTGTTGCCATTTATTATATTTATTTTGATGTAACTGAAGTATCTTTGTATTTTGTGTAAATGATAACTGTTCTACCAGCTTTAGGCCATTCTGATGTACTTGATTCTGTTGCTGTTGTTGGTGTTGTTGAGCTTGGTGGTTGAATTGTACTTGTATCACTAATATTAGTTGTGTCATTATCCACAAATGTAAGATCAGTATAAAATGAAAATGTGCCAGAATATAAAAGTGTTTTAACTTTGTTTGATGTTATTGTTAAATAGAAATTAGTAAAACCATTATCATATATTTTTCTCAAAACTTGTAAATCATTTTCTACAATTTTAAAGTTTATAATACCATTTTTAAAATCATTATCTGCCTCATTATAAATAGATTTGTCAACTGATTCTGTGTCTGATTTAAATTCTAATTTTATTTCAGAATTATTTAAAATTTTTGACAAGTCATATTGTTCTAATTGATTACCTGCTGCACCAGAATTTACATTTGGAATTGTTGCTAATCTAAATTGAATAATATTATCAAATGGTGTTATAACTAAATTTAATAAGCCAATTCCTTTATAATCTTTGGAAGATGATGGACTATTAACTATTATTTTTCCAACTTCTATTAATTGTGGTGAATTTACTTTAATAATTTCTGTCATTAAATTACCTGAGAAATAATCTTTACCCAATACTATTTCATCTGGTTTAGCATTATAGATTTTTAATTTATTTAGATTTTGGACATTCAGACTCATTAATTTTTTACCATATTTTTGAATATTGTTGTCTAATCCTATAGATGTGAATCTTTCAATTGTACTCATATCAACTAAGTCTGTAACTCTCATAGTAACTTTTATAGCTGCTGTTGTGTTTGTAAATGTTAAAACTGGTCTGTATAGAATTTTTTTAGAATAATCCTCAGTCACAGCAACTGTTTGCATATTAGTTTGAATATTTTCCTCATATAAATAAATATCATATTCAATTCTTATTTTACGTCCTTTATTTTCTTGGTCTCTAACGAAATTATCTAGGTTTTCATTTGATTCACCATAGGTTCCCCAAATTTCAAAATAATCTCCCTGAGTAGATTCTTGAATTTGTACACCCAATGTGTTATATTCTGGAGCTTTTGCAAATGATGATCTATATGTTTCTGATGCATAATAATAAGTATTACCTAAAACCACTTCTTTTGTATTTAGATATGCAAAATCTACAAATATTGGTCCTGTTTGGCTTAAACCTTCACCTATTGTTAAATTTCTATTAATAGAATTAAATAAAGTTGTAGAACCACTTCTTTGATTAGAAACGTAGTCTATTGAAGGAATATCAAATTGATAATATTTTCCCCATTGTTGTTCATCATAAAAGAATGGAATTGCTAAATTTGTTAACCCAGAATTGCTAGAATTTGTTGCATCAAAAAATATATTTGATAATTCGTAGACAACATCATTATAAAAACCATATGCGAATATTTTAAGATATAAACCAACATAACCATCAAAAACAAAATTATAAGTTGTTGGCAAATATATTTTTACACTATCATATTGAATCGGAGCTGTACTATAATCTTGTTCTTGTAAAAAATTATATTTTACAGGATCTGGTAATGTGTATTTTTTTAATACAGAATCTAATTGAAATAGATTATTATTTATGTTATTAAGGTTGGATGTTGAGAGAAAACTCCTTTTTTTATTTTCATTTAGATTTGTCAAAACTTTATAATTTTCACTCACATAATGCTCACTATCAAATATCCACTCCATTAGGATATTTGGATTTAACTTTATATACTTTGATACTTTAGCCATTACCTTTATATTCTTTTTTTTCTATATATAAAAATTCAAACTTTATCTTATAAAAATAATAAAATTAAAAAAAGAATGTTTAATTCATGTCAGTCATTAACTTACCAAATCCAACACAAGCATTAACAGCATGCTGCACAGCATCAACATCAACAGCGAATTCAAATTGGTGGACTACAACAACTCCTGGTATTCTATCACATCCATCAACCACGATATATCCATCAACTACAACAACTTGGACAGCAAATACAATTTTAGATGAACCATTAAAAAATTTAAATTATATTGTTGATTTTGATATAGATGATGAAGAAGATAAAAAATTGTTAGAAATTAATATTAAGTCAATCAAAAAAAATAAAATGTTATTTAATTGTAATTATGTAGGAAATAGAATTCAACCATATGAACTTATAATGAAATTAATTAGCAAAAAGATAAAATTGTCAGTAAGTGTTGAAGTGTCAGATATTTTATCTATTCATTACAGTGGATTTAAATTTGTAGAAATTGAAAATAATATAAAATTTAACAATGATTGCGATTTTAGTGAACTTAAAGTAAAATTTAAATATGATGATATTAAATATGATAATTATAAATTATCAACAAAAGAATTGAGAATGGATAAATTAAAAAAAATACAAGAGGAGGTAGAAAATGAGTAAAGAAGAAATTAGAAATTTGATAGTTATAGGATTTAATCTATATCAAGATAATCAAAGACAAATTATGACAAAAAAGATAATTGATCAAATAATTGATGCTGAAGTTGAAAAAATTTTAAAAGAAAAAGAAATAGAATGAAAGTAATAATCGTAAATGGTTCGAATAATTCTGGAAAAGATCAATTCGCCAATTTTTTTAATAAACACTATGAACACAAAAGTGTTAATTGGTCTACAATAGATAAAGTAAAAAAGATTCTAAAAAGGAATTTTGGATGGAATGGTAAAAAAAATAATGAATCAAGGCTTTTTATGTCAGAAATGAAAAGGATTTGGAGTGAATTTAATAATGGACCATTTGAGGATATGGTAACTAAAATATCAAAATACAATGCAAATTTACCAAAGAGTGAAAGACAAAACATTGTATATTTTATTCATTGTAGAGAACCACATGAAATTCAAAAATTTGTGGATAAATATGGAAAGAAGTGTCTAACTGTGTTATTAAAAAGAGAAGATAGAGAAGTTGCTAATAATGATTCTGATAAGAATGTTGCCAATTATGAATATGATTTTTATATTGATAATAATGGAGATAAGAAAGAGTTAGAAAAGCAAGTGTTAGAATTCATAGAAAAAATAAAAGCCTCATAATATGAGGCTTTTATTTTTATAACGTTTCATTTTTATATTTTTTTAAATAATTTTTCCATTTTGAAATAACCAATTGCATTGTGAATTGCCTGGTTCGAATAGGTTTTACCATTTTTAGAAACAAATGTAAAACCTTCATAATTGCCTTTTGGTACTTTAACTTTTGACACAATTAATGTGCCGTTACCATTTGGGTTTTTTACTTTAACTTGTTCCATAACATCTTCTGTTGATAATATCAACTTCATCCCCAATATCCAATATGCCAGCGAATTGTGAATATTGTTTAATACAGACAGCTTTTATAGTTCCCATTGTGTTTAATTTATTTCAAGTTCAACATCGTCTTCAATATCATCACGAAACTTGTTCTTACCTTTTCTAGAATAATCCTTTAAGGTTTTGTGCTTTTTGGTCTTAGCACTCCAGCCTGTTTTGTTTTCCAATTCTGCGTCTCTACTTCCTTTGCGATTAGCTTTCAACCAATCCTCATTAATCTTTTTCATTTTTTATTTTAATTATACTTTTTCAACAATTGACAAACAAGGAGTAAAATCAGTTTTTAACTTATCGCCAAATCCATTATTTAGAATAATTGAATCTAAAAAATATTTCATCGCATAAGTAGAATCTGAACTACCAAACCCTTGATCACTATCCCAATCTGAATATTGATCTTCCAAATCATCCTGAGCATTATAGATTACATTAGTAAATTCACCTTTAGGAATTAAATTTTCAAGAAGTGACCAACCAGAAACTTTACAGGACATCAGGACAAATCTACAACTATTAAAAGGTAAGCTCATACTCTTTGTTTTTAATTAGAGTACAAAGATAAGATAAATTTTTTATTTATCAAAATAATAATCCTAAAATAATAAAAATAAATGCAACTATTTCTATCCACCAAGTTGTATTTTTAATTTTTGATAATGAAAGAGTAATTGCTGATATTCCAAATCCAATTAGTGGAAGCCAACTATGAAGAACAAATCCTATATCAAGTAATGCAAAAATAATACAAACTGCAGCACCAGTAAAATGAATATAAGGTGTGATCCAACTATCTTTGAAAGTTGTATTTATACCAACAAATGATAATGCTGAACCAGATAAGAAAAATAAAATAGACGGTGCATGTTGAAATAACATCAATATTCCTATTGAGTAACAAAATAGGGTAAATAGAAATTTCAATCTTCCTGGCAATAAATACCATGAATCAGATATTGAAGGAATTGGTCCTTTAAATTTGATCATTAAAAATGATACATAAGAAATAAAAATAATAGCTTGTACAATAGTTAGTGCCATAATTTTTATTATTATATATTTTTATTTAAAAACAAAAAAACCTCTTTTCAGAGGTTTTTTTGTTAAACTGGTGTTGTTTCAGTTAGTAAATCTTCTTCAACATCTTTTTCAATTGATGATGTTGTCAAATTAACTATCTTAACTTCAGATATTTTTTTATCATATCTGATAGATATTCTATCACCTACTTTAGCTTCTTCATTGATAATAGCATCTGTTATTCTATCTTCAATATGTTTCTGTATGGCTCTTTTAAGAGGTCTTGCACCATATTGTTCGTCATACCCAACTTCAAACAGATAGTCCTTTAATGACTTTGTAATGTGTACTTCATAGCCAATTTCTTTCAATCTGCTAATTGTTGATTTGATTTCAACATCTACTATATTTCCAATGTTTTCTTTTGTTAAAGAATTGAACATTATAACTTCATCAACACGATTTAAGAATTCTGGACTAAATATCTTTTTCAACTCTTTGTCAATGATACTATTTTTATCTTTTTGCGTATCATTATTTTTCAAACTAAATCCGATGCCTGTGCCAAAATCTTTTAATTTTCTTGAACCTGCATTTGATGTCATAATGATAATAGTGTTTTTGAAGTCGACTCTACGACCATAACTATCTGTTAAAACGCCATCATCCAATACTTGAAGTAAAATGTTATAAACATCTGGGTGAGCTTTTTCAATTTCATCAAGAAGAATAATTGAATAAGGTCTACGTCTTACAGCTTCAGTAAGTTCACCACCATCTTCATAACCAACATATCCTGGAGGAGCACCAACTAATCTAGAAACATTGTGTTTTTCCATATATTCTGTCATATCAATACGAATCATAGCTTCTTCTGAACCAAATAATTCTTTCGCCATCATTTTTGCAAGATAGGTATTATGTGTTACAGTAAAATCACCCAACAAATATAAATGATTTCCATCAATTTCAAATCCGTAATAATCATCAACTCCGATATATTCAACATCAAATCCAGTTAGAGTAACATTCTTTTTTTGTTTTCTTGGTGTTGATTGTTTTCTACTTAAAATAATATCAAGATCACTTAAATCACCACACACATTCACGGAATAATAAGTTTCTCCATTTACTATTTTAGGTGTTGTTGATGCTCTATATCCAAGACTTCTAGCTAAAAATAATATTTGCTCTGATAATTTGAAATATTTAGTTGATATTAAATAACAATTATGAAATTGATAACCATCACTATCAATAAGTCCAGCTAAAACATTTTTTCTAACAGAAGAATCATTATATAAATAATCATCAGGAATAAATTTGCTATTAGCAATATCTTTTTCTTTATATTTATTCATTAAATTATATTCTCTGAAAGTAGTCATTAAATTATTATTATGATACTCACCTTTAATATCCCCAGTTAGGACATATGTATTTGATTTATTATTATCTAATTCATCAACTCTAACATTAAGATTCCAATTTTTAGCAGTTTTATAGATATATTCTACAATTTCAGGATCAGCTGTAGTAATACCAACATTATGACTATTACCATCACCCAACCATAATCCCATAAAATATGGATCAATTTTTACCATTTTTGATTCAAATTCTACATTAGTTCTCCATAATTTGTGAGTATGTTTAAACCATTTGCTTTTATTTAAATATTCATTTAATGGTATATTTACAACATTATCTGTTCCAGTGGTTTTAAGTGATAATATATGTGGTTCATTACACACAAAGGAATCTCCACCATTTAATGGATCTATTCTATACATCTTATCTTTACCTCTTGCTAAAGATAGAACTTTTCTTGATGTGGAATCATCACCCATCAATAATTCTCCAACATTTATATCTTCAACATTTTTAATAGAGCCATCATACATTAATATTTTTGTTCCTTTTCCATGGCACTTTCCAACTCCAGTAGGACCTAAGAAGATAAATGAGCCAACTGGTTTTGTTGGATCCTTGATTCCAATTCTTGCTCTTTTGACTGCACGAACAAGTTTATCAATTGCTTCATCTTGTCCAATAACAATTCCTTTAACTTTACTTGACATAAGTTTAAGTTTATTATTATCATCAGCAGAAACATTATCTACTGGAATTCTTGTCATTAGTGCAACAACTTCTGATACATCGTCAGCAGTTACAATATCTCTTGGATTTTTTGCAAGTTCTGCGTCCCAAATATCTCTTTCTATTTTCAATTGAGCTTGTAATTCACGTTCTTGATCTCTTGCCTTAGCGGCTAATTCAAACAATTGTTCATGTACATTTTTCTCTTTTTCTGCTAGTGCTTTTTTGATGCCAGATTCGAGAGATTGAATTTTTTTAGGAACATCAAGTGTTCTATTAACATGAACTTTTGAGCCTGCTTCATCTAATGCATCAATTGCTTTATCTGGCATATGTTTTTCTGACATATATTTATCTGTCAAATCTACACAAGCTTTAAGTGCATCGTCTGTATAAGTAACATTATGAAAATCTTCGTATCTAACTTTAAGATTTTGTAAAATTTCCAAAGTTTCAACTTTGTTAGTTGGCTCAACAAGAACTTTTTGAAATCTACGTTCCAATGCTCCATCTTTTTCAATATATTTTCTATATTCGTCAAGAGTTGTTGCACCAATACATTGGAATTTTCCACGACCAAGTGCTGGTTTTAACATATTAGATGCATCAAGAGAGCCTGATGCTGAACCAGCACCAATGATGGTATGAATCTCATCAATGAAAAGAATGATATTTCTATTTTCTTCCATTTCTTTAATAATACCTCTTAATCTTTGTTCAAATTCACCACGATATTTTGTTCCTGCAACCAAAGAACCCATATCAAGAGTGATGATTTTTTTATCCCTTAGACTTTCTGGTACTTTTCCGTCAACTATTAATTGAGCAATACCTTCAGCAATTGCTGATTTACCAACTCCTGGCTCACCAACAAGACAAGGATTATTTTTCTTTCTCCTTGAAAGGATTTGAGAAATGCGTTTAATTTCTGCTTTTCTTCCAACAACTGGATCTAATTCACCTGCTTTTGCAAGTTTTGTTAGGTCTGTTCCAAATTGATCAATCAATTTAGTTTTGGAATTTTTATTTGCTTTATTAGATGTGTCTTCTTTTGGTTCATCCATTCCATCAATGTCCATATCATCACTAATTTCTTCTTCTTCGTTTTTCAACTTTAACTTCAATAATTTATAAACATCTGGTGATTTTGTGAACAACTCTGTCACTAAATTATTTTCATTTTTTAGAATGCAATAGAATAAATGATCAGAATCAACTTCAGTTGCTCCCATCTTTTCAGCAAATTCTACAGAATCTTGAAAAATAGATTCTGTTTCTGAATGCAATTCAATTATAGTACTGCTAGTAATTTTAGAATAGCCTATTTTTGATTGTACTTGATCAGACCACTCAAGTAACGTGTGTTTAATAGCATCTATATTCAGATTCGTAGTATATAAAAGATTATACACCTTTGATTCTTCATTGTTAATTAATGCTAAAAAAAGATGCTCTGGTCTAATCTTATTAGATTTTATCTTTATTGCGATCTCCTTGCTTTCTTTAATAGCTAATCCTACTTCTTTTGTATATTCCATATATTGGTTTTAATTTGTTACTTATATATTTTATTATTTTTATTGTATTTTACTTAAAACTTCTGAAATTGCTTTTGATAATGGTTTTTCAATTACCATTCCAATTATAAAAATTGGAAAAAATACTACTGCTGAAATCCAAACTATGATAGTATGAATATAGTTCAATGTTTTAATTATTGGTAATGCCCAATCTTTAAAAATTGTTAAATCATATTTTATAAAGTTAAGATACACATATAACATATATTTTGCAAGTAGTCTTTTCATAATTATTCCTCAATCGAGACAGTCAGTCCCTGTTCTTCCAACATTTTTTTATAAGGCTCTAACGAGTCCTTTGAGCCAGTTTTTAGTATATCTTTTCCTTGAAGATGTACAGTCCAGGCTGTATTTTCGGCTCTTTCTGGTGTGAATTTCATTAATCTTACTAAACAATAAATAACCCATTCAAAAGAATTGTGATCATCATTAATTAATAAAAGTTTATATTCTTTAGCTGTTGAAATTCCAGATTCTTCTAGAATCTCTTTTAATGTTTTTGTTCCTTCTTTTATATCACCCATAATTTATTAAGTTTAATTTTTAATACTGTATTACAAATATAGGTATATATTCTTAAAGAAAAAAATTATTCGAAATCATTATTTATTTCATTTCTTTTGATTAAATCTTCTCTTATCAATTTTTCAATATATTTTGACTTGTTAGAATATCCATTTTTTTCCATATATGTTTCTAATTTATCATTAAGTATTATATTAACTGAAATTGAGAATTCCTTTCTCTTTTCATCTTCTGATAATTTCTTTCTGGACATATTTTTTAGTTTTTATATATTATATTTTAAAAAAAGATTAAAAAAGTGAAAAATAATTGAAAAATAATTGAAAAATAAGTGTTTTTGACTTTAAAATATTTATATATACTATAAACAATTAAAGATATGAAAAAACAAATAACAAAAAAAGCAGTTACTGTTGTTATAGATAATAAACTATATGATATTATTGAAAGATTATTCGAAAATAAATCAAAATATATTAACTGGTTAATATATCAAGATTTATTAAAAAATACAAATGACGAGGAAATTAAAAAATTATTATTATAATTATGGGAAAGAGATCAACAACTGAGAAATTTATAGAAAAGTCAAATATAATTCATAAAAATAGATATGATTATAGTTTAGTAAATTATATAAATAAATCAATTAATGTTAAAATTATTTGTAAAATACATGGAATTTTTGAACAAACGCCAGATCATCATTTGATAGGTTGCAATTGTCAAAAATGCAGCAATTTAATAAAAAAATCAAACACCAAAAAGACAACAAAATATTTTTCAGATGAATGTAGCATTAAATTTAATAATAAATTTGATTATTCTAAATTTATTTATGATGGTGCAAATAAGAAGAGTATTATATGTTGTCCTATACATGGAGATTTTTTGCAAACGCCAAGCATGCATCTTAAATCTAAATATGGTTGTCCAGATTGCTCTAAACTAATTGTAAATGAAAATTTAAAAAATACTAAATATGAATTTATAGAAAAAGCAAATATCTCACATAATAGTTTTTATAAATATGACAATTTTAATTATATTACTTTTCATACTAAAGGTACAATAACCTGTCCAATACATGGTGATTTTGAACAATCCCCAGCTAAGCATTTAGATTATAGAGGTTGTCCTATGTGTAGTAATAAGAAAAAGAAAAATGAATGTTGGTTATATATTTTTCATGATAATATACTCAATCTATATAAAATAGGAATATCTAAAAACTATAAAAATAGATTAACTCATATAAAGAAAGTGAACAAAAATATAAATGTTATATATCTAAAAGAAAACTTTGGACAAAATGAATTTGAAATTCAAAAAAAGTATAAAAAATATAGAAAAAACCATCCAATACCACACGGTGGTTATACTGAATGGTTTGATTTCTACGATTTAAATATTGATGATGTTATAAAATATATAAATTCTATTTAATTTTTAAAATATTTTTATATAATTCTATTTCTTCAGGTTTACCCGTATGTTTACCTTTGTTATCAGATAATTTAACAGCATCAATCCAACAATCATCAACTAAAACTTCTGATATTTTTATTACCATATTTAGTGGTTTAGCACCAACATTATTTGTTAAATTTGTTCCAATACCAAAACTAGATTTTATTTTTCCAACACAATACTCTTTTATTTTAATAGATGTTTCTACATCTAATCCATCAGAAAAAATTATTGTTTTAGTCATAGGATCAATATTTAATGATTTATAATGATCAATAACTTTATCTGAGAAAATATATGGATCGCCAGAATCATGTCTAATAGAATTAAAATTAGACGCATATTTATATTCAAATGATTTTAAAAAATAATCCAGAGTGAATGTATCAGGTAAAATTGTTCCAAGCTGATTATATTTATATGTGTCAAGCCATAAATCCATTGCTATTTTATTCGCTTGCTGAACACCATATACACATGCAATAACCATAAAAAATTCATGAGCAATACTTCCAATTGGTTTTGTGTTTTGTTTAAATGCTAAATAAACGTTTGATGTTCCAACAAATACATTATTTGATGTAGTAGAAAACAATTTTACTATACGTTCCTGATTATCAAATGAGTATCTTCTCCGCGCACCCATGTCACAAAAAAATGCATTATGATCAATCATCATTTGAAGTTTAGCAATATCTTGTGAATTAAAGCTATCAATATCAATAGTTTGCCCAATCTCTCTAAAATATAATTCAGAAATAACAGCCATAATTGGAACCTCCCATAATATGGTTCTATACCAATATCCCTCAACTGTTACACTTAAATTATTTTTATTATTTAATTTTACTGATACTTCATTAGAATCAAATTTATAACCATTTAAAAAATCAATATAAGTTGGTGGTAAATAACTGCCACATTTTTCAGTTAAAAAAATTTTCTCATCTGAAGTGAGATATAATTTTTCCATTTCTTTTATTTCAGACATAACTAGTTTATCAAATCCATCAGGATAAACAGTATTATTTCTATCAGTAAAGTTATATCTAACCTTTAATCTAGGAAAATGTTTAATTACAGCAACCTGCATTGTGAATTTGTAAAGATCACTATCTAAAATACTTTTAATAATAGGAGTCATAATGTTTCTATTTTAATTGGTACAAAGATAAGAAATAATTTTAAATAAAAAAACATTTTCTTATATTTCTTATTTCATAGTAATATAACCATGTTTACCTTTACATAACTTATTCATACTGATAAATATATTATGCTCATATTCTAAAATGTTTGTGAGTTCACTAATTTTTTTCATACCTAAAATCTTGGTGGGATCTCCACCAAGACTTGATATCATATTACCAAAGACTTCTTGTAATTGTTCATAGGTACTAATATCATAAACATTACAATATCCTTGACTATCTACATAAACTAATTCTGTTTTCATTAAATTAATTCCCATTCAATAGCATCTTCTTCTATAGAAATAACCTCAATTTCATCAAATGTATTAACAACCAATATATTATAATCGTTAATTAGAATATCAACACTCTTGTTAATTTCTTCTTCTGATCCAATTCCTCTACAACCACCAATATTAAGAACTACTTGAAATCCTGCATTTGATAAATCTTTACAAGTCTCAGAAACGCAGTAATTTGTGGCCAGCCCTGAGACAATGATTGTTGTTATATTTCTTGAATTATACCATTCAATAAGTCCTGTTGAAACATCCTTGTGTAAATCGTGGTAACAACTTGAATATGGATGAAGGTCGGCTTCAAATCCTTTTGCTACAAAGAAATCATAGTCAATCATTTTTGGTAGTCCATCAATTAATTCTGCGCCATATGTTCCAGACATACAGTGCTCATTCCAAGCAATATCAACATTTTCTCCTTCAACTGGAGTGAATTGTGGTACATTTACATTTGCCAGCCATATTGCATTAGCAGGATGAACATCCTTTGATACAGTCTTATATTTTACAAGATTGTTTTGTGCATTGAGTTCATCTACAATTTTATCACCATCTGGAACTGGGAGTTCATTAGGGCATAATGGTGTAAAACCTTTTTGAGGGTCAACATTGTGACTTGCTGTTCTTTCAAAAACTACTGTAATTAATTTCATAAATTTGTCTTTAATTTTTATATTATAAAGACAAATCTATGAAAAGTTTTCTAATAAAAAAAGTGATTACTCAATAGTCATGAATTTATTTTCAAATTCTTTCCAGATTTCATCTGAAGATTTTTCAAAAACATCTTTTTGTAATTCTCCGCCATCTTGTAAAACTAGTGATTGCATTGTAATAAAATCTTTAAATCTTGCAAATTCTGTCTTTAACCAATATGTTGAATTGTCTAAAAATTTATATTTGTAGATATCATGAATCCAATCATTTGGTGACACAGTTAATAACCAACCACCATCATATGGATCAATATTTAATAAATTATTTTCATCAAGTGAAGAATTTACTTTCAAAATATCTCCAGAAATAGGTGAATATACTTTAAGAGATTTATTTTGTTGTACAAGTTCTGCAACTAATTCCCCTTTATGTATTGATTCTCCTGGTTTTTTGAAAAACTTAACGTCAACTTCACCAACAATACGAGCAATAAAATCATCTAATCCGACTTTTGCAACACCTAATTTATCTAAATGTGTCCAAGTATGATTTTCTGCGTAGAAAAAACCTTTTGGACTTTTTAATGATTCTGGTAAAAATACCAATTTAACTTCTTTTTTTTCTGATACTGGTTTATTTAAGAAAAACCAAAAAGGAATTAAAAGTAAAAAGAAAAATATTATTGCAACATATTCCGAGCCTTTAGTTTCAAATATATTTTTATACTTATACTGTGGTTCTATAACTTCTGGTGCTAAAATTGCTAAATTTGTATTCTTCTCTGAACTTATAATATTACTATATCCATTAGAATTTAAAGCATTACTATTCATTACCCAAGTTAAGAATACAGATTCATTTTCATTCGGTTTTTTTGCTGAAACTGCATATATATTATCAGTTAATTCACTTGGATACTTACCAACCCACACACCTCTTAAAAAATTATCTAAATTACCATAAATATTTTCAAAAGAATCAATTTTACCATTTTGATTTTTATCAATTGGTATTAAAGTTACACTACCATCAATAATTAAATTTTGGATATCTTCTAATCTACAAAACACAATATCTGTTTCTAATTTAGAATTTATTTCACTTTGCTCAATTACTGTGCCAGTGTTTTTTGTAAAATTGTTAACTTTATCTTCTAAACCTTTTTCTACATAATATTGTGTAAAGTTTTTTGATGAAACACCATTAGGAAAAGATTTTTTAGAACTTGTGACAGGAACAATAACATTATGTCCAATTATCATTTGCCAATTTGCATTTGGTGTATATGTAAAATTCAAATTGGTACTATCTAACTTGATGCTAGATGTTTTATTGTATTCTGAAATACAATTTTTTGTTAATTTGGTTGATTCACCAAAACTATTCAAACTGAATAGTAAGAAAATTAAAATTATCAAGTTTTTCATATTATTTATTATTTTTTATTATAATATACAATACAATAACTGTGCCAAACAAAAAACACCATTGATAATCAATGGTGTATAGATATTTGTATAATAAATTTACATATAAATCGTTGAAAAAATATACAGAGAATATTAATAAAATAGATAATATGTTATTGGCTATGTGTTTAACATATAAAAATAACAATCGCATATTTTTTCATCACTGTTGAAAAAATATGCGATTGTTATATTAAATAATTAAAATTCAGTTGTATCTATTGATTTGTACATATCATCCCATTTTAGATATTTATCTACAACATCATAAACATCTTGCAATGTAATTGTATCAAGAATTGTTTCAATTCTCCATTCTGGAGCATCCATATATTTTCCAATATTTGAATAGTTAAGAATTTCTGATTCTTCAATTCTTGTTGAATAACTATCTTTAACAATATCAAATCTTTCTTGTGTCAAATATTTTTCTTTATTTTCAAGAACTAATTTAATTTGATCTTGAACAATATCAATATTTTTGAATGATGTGTCTGTAATTATACCAACTAAACAAGATGAATTATTCAATCTATCAACAAAACAACTTATTCCATATACTAATCCTAATTTTTCTCTAACTTCTTTATAAAGTGGTGAGTTTAATCCAGATCCTAACATTTCACAAACAAAAGAAACATAATTGAAATCTTTGGTAATAACTGGTGATAAATCTATTATACTGACTTTGTTTTTGTAATCAGTAATAATTTCCAATGGTATCATACCTTCTGGAACTTTTGTCTCATCATCTGATTTGATAATATATAAATTTTCATTAGGATTAAATTCAAATGGTTTAGGATCAATTTTTTCTCTAAATTCTATATCAGCATCAAAATCATTATGTTTTGATACATTTATAACTCTAGTTGGTTTCTTATAGTACAAATCCAAATATTCTTTACAGTCTTGTAATGTAAAATTTTCAATATCTGATCTCAATCCTATTGGACCATAATAGTTGAACATTTTTCTATAAAGATTCATATAATGACATTCTCCTTGTGAATTAAATGCCATCTTGTATTCTTCTAATACAATTTTCTTTTCATTATCAAGTTGTTCTTGTGTTGGCTCATAACTTAATATAAGTTCTAGAAATTCTTTTTTAACTGTGTTTATGTGCCTATCCAAACCTTTCATAAAAAATACCACAGAGTCATTTGCGGTATATGCGTTCCATTTAATGTTTTTTTGTTGATAGGCATTTTGCATATGTTCAAATGACTTGCAAACTAAATGTTCGCAGAGGTGTGCTATCCCAAACCAACCTTTTTTTTCTACCATTGTTGAACCCTCAAATATTACATAAAATCCTGATAATCCTGTTTCACTCTTTGCATTTACAATCATAATTTATTTATTTTTTTGTTTTTAATTAAATCTTTTCTAATTAATTCTTCCAGATATTTTGATTTGTTATAAATTTCATTTTCTTCTAAAAATTCATTTAGAAGCCTATTAATTTCAACATCTATTGTGCCATTTAATTTTACCCTTTTTTTATTTTCTGGTATTTTTGATCTGGTCATATCTCTTTTTATTATTTGATTTATATAGATAATAAATAAAAAAATGTTTAATTATTTTATAAAAAAGAGATAAAAAAGAGATTTATGACTTTAAAATATTTATATATAGAATATGTTATTAGATAAAATTATAATGGTGTCAGTTTCAAATAGAACAAAAAAATATTTTATAGATAAAGGCTATACTAATATTGATGGATATTTTTTAGTAAAGCCAGAAGATATGAATTCAACAAATAGAACAAAAGTTAATTGTAAATGTGATTATTGTGGTAAAATTAATGTTATAACTTGGTCAAATTATATAATTCAAATGAATAGAGAGAAAATATATTCTTGCCACAAATGTCACTACAATAAAAGTAAAATTACATTTTTGAAAAATTTTGGCACTGAAAATCCAAATGAATTAGAAAAAGTAAAGAATAAAATTAAAGAAACTTGTTTAAAAATATATGGCGTAGAGCACAATTCACAATCAGAAATAATAAAAAACAAAAAACAGGAAACTTGTTTAAAAAATTATGGAGTAAAATATCCTGCTCAATCAAATTATCTAATGATAAAAGGATTAAAAACAAAGGGTTTACACATAGAAGATAAAACGGAATATGAAAAATTTAGATTAATAGTTTATAGACTAACAAAACATAATAAAAAAGAATTATTAGAAAATTGGAATAATTTAGATTATTATGATGGTGAATATATTAAAGATAATTTTAATTTAGAATATCATGATATTAACTATCCAACAATAGATCATAAAATATCAATTTTTTATGGTTATGAAAACAACATGAATCCAGAAGAAATATCACATATTGATAATTTGTGCTTCACAAAAAGATGTATAAATAGTAGTAAAGGAAAAAATAATACCATTTAATTTATTGGTTTTTACTAATTTTTTCTAATTTATTTAATTTTCTTATTCTTTCTACTCTTTGTCTCACTTCCATTTTATATGCTAAAATATTATAATGTGTGTCTTTATATTCTATAACGATTGATAGATGATCAGCATCATCTTTAGTATAATCTATAAATTTAGCAATATTATCATAAAAAAATATATCATTTAGTTCATTTATAATGGATTTTCTATTTTCTTCTGTATTATAAAATTTATCATTGATATTATATTTATCAATAATTTTTAATATATTTTTAGTTTTAAATTCCATTAATTTTTTCTAATTTGAGTCTTCTAAAAGTTTTTTCTAATTTACTAATGTATTCATTAGAACGCTCATGGTTTAATATTTTATCTAAATATTTTTGAATAACTACTTCTTCTGGTGTTGAATTTGAATATCCAAAAACTACATGAGTAAATGCTTCAGCAAGATCATTTGAGCAATTTACTTTTATCATTTCACCATTAACATTATATAATATCTCACATTCTGATGTTATTTTTAACAATTCAGTATTTGTGCCTGGTTTTGATATAACCAGTAAATTTGGACTGTACATCATTGAAGATATTGATGTTGAGGATAGTGTTAATCCTGATACACATATAGTTTGTCCTGTCATACATATAGTTTGTCTTGTCATAATTTATCATCATCTTTTCTAAATAGATAGCGATTATACCATTCTGTTTCCATTTGATGAAGTGTTGTTAAAACAATATCAATAAAGTTATTATTAATAACAGTATTCATATTATTTTTTTTAACAACTTCTACTTCTTTTATGAAGTCTTCTAATGAAATATATGGTCTGCCGTCTTCTCCTTTAATTGTTCTTACTATTCCCATCTTATAATGTCATTTCTAAACTTGAAATAAGTTTTTCATCTTTTTTAACACTTATAATTGCATCAAAATTAATATAATTATGGTGTTCTATTATTACAATCTTTTTAATTTTTGTTTTTAATCCTTCAATAAAATCTACAAATTGTTGAATAGATTTATTTACTAATTTGCCAGTTAACTCATCCATAAAAATAAACTTTGGCTTAGATTTAACATTAACTTCTCTCAAAGCCATTTTAAGTGCAAGTGCACAGAATGTTCTTTCTTTACCTGATGATTCTATTGCGTTTTGACTAACATCTAACCTATCGTCTGCACTCATTTTTAATACTAAATTTTCATCAAAGAATAAAGTAAAATCAACATTAGCTAATATTTCAGTCAGTTCCCTATTAATTAAATGTATTGACTTCTTTAATAAGAATGTTGGAATTCCATCTCTTGAAATACATTTCTGATATTCTTTAAGAAGTTCTTCCTTTTTCTTCTGCTTAAGATATTTAGTTATTTTATTAGAAATAGTTTCTATTTCTTTTTCATTTATTATAATCTCTTTTTCAATTTCAGAAGTTTCATCTTGCAATTCTTTAATACTATCTTTAACTATTAAAATTTTCTCATCAATTCTATTAATAGAAAATTGAATATTTTTATTTTCTTCTATTTTATATTTATATTCTTGATATTTATCAAGTTCATATTTCAAGTCTTTAATTTTAAGATTGAAATTTTCAATAGTTAATAGAATATTATCCTTTTGAGATATTTTTTGTTTTCTTAATTCAAAATTACTTCTTAATTTTTCCTCAATTTCAATGTCATTTTCAATTCCTTCTAAATTAAAAGATTTCAATTCCGATTCAATATTTAAAATAACTTGTTGATTATCACCCTTTTCTTTTTCAACATTTTTTAATAATAGAGTTCCTTTAGCAATATTATCTTTTAATGTTGGAACTTTTTCAAAATTGTTGTTTTTTATCTCCTCAATTGTAATATTTATTTCTAAATTTTCTTGTTTAGTATTTTTTGCGCTACCAACTTCTTTTAATTTAGTTCTTGTTTCATCAGAAAATATTCCATCTCGTATATTATCTTTTTCTGAATTTAATATATTTTCTTTTTCTTCTAATTCTGGAAGTTTATTTTTAAGTATTTTATAATCACTTAAAAATTTTTGTATTTTAACATTATTATCTTCTTTTAACTTAGTCTTTTCTTTTATTTGTTCTTCTAAGTGAGCAAGATGATCTGAATATTCTGGATCATTTTTATCATATGCTCGACCACAACTTGGACATGCTGTTGAATTTTTTAATTTTTCAATATCAATATCTAATTGGTCATTAGAATTTTTAAGATTTAAACCATCTTTCTGTAGAAGTTTCATCTTATTAGAGATGTCACTTTTTTCTAATTCTAATTTTTGAATTTGTGATGTTATTTCTCTTACTTCATCATTGATGATATTTTCTTTTTTACTCTTAATAATTTCAATTTGCTTCTCATTATCACTAATTTTTAATTGAAATTTTTTAATTTCAGAATCTTTCAATTCTTTTATTTTAGATAATATTTTATCCTTTTGTTTATCTTGCTCAGTATTAAGTTCCCTCATTTTAAAAATTTCATCCTTTCTTTCAAGTATCTTATCATTAGTATCTTTCAACTTAACTTTTAAGTTATTGATTTTAGTCGGATCAAATATTTTAGGTAAAATACTTATTTCTCTATCTAAAATTGTTAATTGTACATTTGTATATTCTGCAATTTTAGATTCATAATTTTTTATTGAATTTAAATTAATATTCTCATCAAAATTAACCATAGATGAATCAATATTATTTAATCTTTTATTTAGATCATCTCTATCAACACCATGTCTTTTTAATTCTCTTTCAAACTCGTCAATTAATGCTTGGTTTGTTTCAATATTTTGTTTTCCACCATCATTTTCGATTTTTAAATCTTCAATTTGTGATTCAGAATCTTGAATGTCAACAATTAATTTTTCTTCACTAAGTTCTTTTTTATATTCTTTGAATTCCTCTAATTTAGTTTCAAATACATCATAACCAGCGTCTCTAATTATGTTGTCCATAAATACGCTTCTTGTCTCTGATAATGAGTCATCTAAATTGTCAGCATTTGTAAATGACAATCTAACGAAATCCTTCATGTCACCTAAAATCAAATCTAATTTATCTTGAGTTTTCTTTTTTACTTCTCCAGTTAATTTATTTTTTTCAGATATAACTTCAGTTTGATAATAATCTATTGTTGTTGGACAGCTTGTAATTAAAGTTTTATTTTTATTCCAAACTCTTTCTGTTTTTCTTTGAATTGTAAATTTTTCACCATTAACATCAATAACTGCGCCACCAAAGCAATAATCTAAATTTCTTTTATTATTAATATACCTACTATCACCAAATTTCTCTGGGCTTAATGTAGTTGTGGTTTTTCCAAATAAGATATATGTAATTGCATCCAATATAGTGGTTTTACCCTCTTGATTTTCAAAGGCAGAAATTTGTATTATTCCGTCAATATCTTTCCAATCTATTTCATTATTATCTCCATAAGATTTAAAGTTATTAAACCAGAATTTGTCTATACTCCATTCAATATTTGTTTTATTACTACTCAAATTTAACCTACTATTAATAATCTCATCAATTTTAAGTATTTCTTCAACATCATCTTTTTTATACTTTTGTTCTTGTAAATATTCTTTAAAAACAGTTGTTTGAACTTTTAAATCTGTTAAATCCAATGATTCTGATAACATTTCAGATGATATAACATCTGTATAAACATGAGTTTTTTCAAATTTAATTTTTATTGTATTAAATTTTTCTTTTATATAATCCCTTATATTTTTTTCATTTACGGTGGTAATATTTGAACTATAATCTTTCCAATGAACTTTAACTTCCGAATCTTTAAAAATTGGTGCTGTAAGATTTAAATTGCCATAATCTGTCATTTCATTAATATATAAATTAATAAAACCATGATCATTAGGTATATTTATAAATTCAAAATTTTTATTAGATATAGACCAGTTCAGGAATCCATGATTTATTGGATCTTCTCCCCAATTTTGTTGAATGAGACTAGAACTATAAGCTTTAGTACCATTTTCAAATGATTGAAATAAGTGTATATCATTTAACATAGATATATCACCTTTTAAATCTTTTATTGATGGTATATTACTTTTTGTATAAGTTGTACCATTATAAAGCTTAACTTTATCTATTGGATCATGATATAAATCTATATATGTTTTAGTTTTATCTTTTGTTATTGGAAAATCTTTCCAAGGATTACCTCTATCAGCATGACCCCAGACAGACCACACAACATTTTCATCATTATAAAAACCTGTCTTATCATAATAAATTATATTATTATTATCTAGTAAGGTGGTTACTGCTTTTATAGTATCAGTTTTATTTAAATTTTTCTTTGTGAAATCATGATTACCTAATGTTACAATAACTTTAGATATATGTGATAGTTTATTTAAGAATTCACCAAGCAATAAAAAACCATCACTTTTTAATTCAACCCAATCATTCCAAGTATCCCCATTTACAACGATTCTATCTGGTTTTATTTCTTTTAATTTTTTATAAAAAGTATCAAAAACTTGTCTATATTCTTCTAATCTTGTGTCCTTATGTATGTGTACATCTCCAGTGTGAACTACAGTCTCTATCATT
>Ga0209083_1001027_pt1 | contig 34616 bp, 64 predicted proteins | sample AM7aDNAmetaG_FD_184132 | JGI IMG/M metagenome (GOLD analysis project Ga0209083, IMG submission 184132) | Freshwater microbial communities from Finland to study Microbial Dark Matter (Phase II) - AM7a DNA metaG (SPAdes) (version 3) | ecosystem: Environmental > Aquatic > Freshwater > Lake ... | reverse complement strand
TCTTTCCTTCAAGCAAGACCTGTTCTAAATGTGGTTGGATAAACAACAACCTAACACTCAAAGACAGAGAATGGACTTGTCCTAAATGTGGTGAAAAACACGATAGAGATTTTAACGCAGCAACTAATATCCTCAACGAAGGATATAGAATAAATATATCAGTTGGAACGACTGATTACGAGCGTGGAGACCAAATAAGACCGGAGAAATCTGGCGCAATCTGTGAAACGCTTAAAGAGAAGGAACTTTATGTTCCTGAAACTACTACATCTTTAGTGTAGTAGTAGTTCATATAATATTTTTTCATTTGATTTGCAACAATTGTTTCTACTTTTTCATCTATTATCATTTTTAATTTGATTATTTTCAATATAATCTAATATTATTTTTTCTAATACTGAATTTATTTTTAATTCGTTTTCGGAACAAAAAATTTTCAATTTTTTGTGTACATCTTTATTTATTCTGATTGTTTTCAATTCATCTATTTTCATATAACTTTTTTCTTTTTATTGTTATATATAAAAAGAAAAAAGTGGTTTTTTTCCATTTTTGTAAAAAAACAATAATGGAAAAAATTAATTATTGTAAAAATAATAAAACAAAACCATATTTTCATAATACATATAAAAATATCAAAAAATAATCCCAATATGAATGGATATACTTACAATTTTTCAAGAATTACCAGATATTAAAACTATATCTAAAGATAAAGAATATCTAGTTGTAGATAAAAACGACAGACCCAAAATTACAAAAAAAGGAAAAGTAAATTTCAAAATAAGAAAAGTTCAACATATTAAATTGGTTAGAGAAACAAAAACATCCTATTTCTTACAATTTATACCTCTAATTCATAATTATTTCAAATTAGATTTGTTTGGGGATCCAACATTAATTTTAATATCTGATTTTTGGAATACTTTTCAAGTTATTGAAGAAATTGAAACCGAAAGAAGATTTATTGAAAGAAACCATAATAATTTAATAGACGAACTTACAGCCAAAACAACGATAGATGAACTTTTGGGCACTGAAAAAAATAAAAAAACACCACCTACAGCTAATCAATTGATTGATCAGATTGCTGATATAAATAAAAAAGAAAGAAAAAACAAAAAATAATAAAATGGGTGCGAAATGATACCATTAAAAGATGAAGTGAAAGGTAATCATACACCAAAAGAACATAGAGATTGTTTGGTTGATATGGCAAATACTGTGTTTGGTTGTTGTATAAAATATAAAGACGGAACCTTTCATCAAGTTACTATTAAAAATGGTGAAATTTCAATAGATGATTATGATCCTTGGTATGAATTTGATGATGAAGATGAATTGGAAAATTATATAAAAACAGACAATGAAGAATTTGATAATTATATACGATGGAAAAAGTTGGAAAAAATATTGATGGAACCAGATGAAGATCCTTTCAAAAAAGAATAACATTATGAATGAAAATATTATGTACTGGAATAACTGGTCAAGATGGTTCATATCTTGCTGAAAAATTATTAGAACAAGGACATGAAGTTCACGGAATTATAAGACGTTCAAGTTCTTTTAATACTGGTAGAATTGATCATATTTTCGACCAATTACATTTACATTATGGAGATATTACTGATTCATTATGTATTGATGATATTATATGTAAAGTGAAACCAGATAGAATTTATAATTTGGCAGCTCAAAGTCATGTTCAAATTTCATTTTTTCTACCATTATATACAGCACAAACAGATGGGTTGGGAACCTTAATATTACTAGAAGCTGTTAGAAAACATTGTCCAAATTGTAGAATTTATAATGCTACAACAAGTGAATTATTTGGATTGGTTCATGAAACACCACAAACAGAGACAACAAAAATGCATCCCCGTTCTCCTTATGGTGTAGCAAAATTATATTCTTTTTGGATTTCTAAAAATTATAGAGAAGCTTATGGAATGTTTATTTCAAATGGAATTCTTTTTAACCATGAAAGTGAAAGACGTGGTGGTAATTTTGTTACTAAAAAGATAACGACCGGTTTAGTTAATTGGTATAAAACAGGTCATTCTATTAAGCTTGGAAACTTAGATTCTAAAAGAGATTGGGGGTACGCACCTGAATATTGTGATGCAATGATTAAAATATTAGAATATCCAGTACCAGATGATTTTGTTATTTCTACCGGTGAATGTCATTCTAACAGGGAATTTATAGAAGAAGCTTTTCAATATCTTCAACGTGGAAAATTAACTTGGATTGGTAAAGGTGCCGATGAAAAAGCAATAGATGAAAGTGGAAATATAGTTATTGAAACGGATCCTAAATATTTGAGACCATCTGAAGTGGAATTATTACTTGGTGATTCTACAAAAGCTGAAAAATTTTTAGGTTGGACAGCTAAAACTAAATTCAAAGAATTGGTTAAAATAATGATGGAACATGATTTGGGAGATATTGTGAAAAAACACAAAGAAAATGTGGCTTGGGATGATTGGAGAGATTCATTAGTAAAAAATAATCAAAATAAAAATGATTAATTTAATTGATAAAAATTTATGGATGTGGGGAACTGACGGTGGTAATGTAGCCTATATGAATCAAACATGGGCTTCTGTATTCGATTCTGGTCTAACCGTATTTGAAAACGGTATAGTAAATTGTTATGTAAAACAAGGACAATTTCAAGGTTGGGATAGAGATGCTAATTGGAATGTACAATGGCACACAGTTCCTTACGCAATTGGACACATGATTTCAAAAGAACAATATGGTAATGGAACTTATACACTTACTTGTAGAATTCCAAACTGGCGTGGTAGTTGGCCAGCATTTTGGTTTGTTGATTGGCTTGATCAAAAATCTGGTGGAATGGGGATGCCTCCAGAAATTGATGTATTTGAACATTTTCAAAAAGATAAATGTTTAAGTAGATTCCATATTACTTGTACATATAATGATGGACCTACTTATGAAGATAATTATGCAGTAGATAATACTTATTGTAGAATATATCCTTTGGATTGGTGTGATTTTACAATTAAGTTGATTAGAAATGATAATCAATTATTATATGTTGTTAATAATAAAACTGTTCTTACAGTTAATAAATCAGATATGAAACATTTTCCATATAAAGGGATGAATATAATGATTGGAGCTCAAGTTCAGAATTTTCAAGGAAAACCAGCACTAGTTAAGGATGATCCATTTATTATTAAAACTTTCACTTTTGATCAATCTTAAATTTTTTAATATATAGAAAAAACAATACAATACATAATGAAAAAAGTTTATGAGGAATTAACAAAGGAAAACATCAATAAAAATCTATTTGATGTTGATTTCGAATTTGAAGAAATATCAAAGATCGAAAAACAATTGTTAAAGGATCACATTATTAAAATAACAGATGATAAAATGGAATTTGAATTAATGTCAGTTGAAAAAGTGGCTCAACCACTAGACATTTTAATAAAATTAAAAAATAATAAATCAACTGGTGATGTGTTTGTTAAAATGAAAGATAAAGATGATAATATATTAGGAACATTCAAATTTAAAACTCTAAAAGTTATGGAAATAAATAATTTAATAGATTTTGATTTTACTGAACCAGATTTTAAAAATAACCAAAAAACAATATCCATCAATTTTATATATGATGATATCTTATATTCTAATGATGGTAAAAATTACGAAAAATTATCATAATGGCATATACAAATTTTTATCCAAAAACAGGTGTGTCTGGAAATGCTGGAACATCAGGAAAACCGGGTTATAGTGGAGATATAGGAATTGATTATATCGATTATTTAGCAGAAAAATTAAATGATTCTGTTAAATATACAGAACATATTTCAAATTCAATTAATAATTCTGTTAATTATTCTGATTTTTTAAGTTTAAATGGAATACAAATGAAAGATCCAATTAAAACATGTAAAGTAATTCCAAATGTTTTTGAACAACCAAAAAATGAAAATATTGGTTGGTGGTGCGAGAAAAATAAAACTTCTGATGACTTTTGGAAATATAAGTTATAACTTATAAAATTAAAATTATGATAAAAAAATTCAAAGATTTTGCAGATTTTTCTTCTATAGATTATAGCGAATATGTTGCTGAATCAATAGAAAAAAATAATTATGGTTGGGGAGATGAGTCTAGACACACATGCGGTTCTATTTCAGTACCAAATAACCATACTAGTTGTAATATTGTTAATGATCCAGCATCAAAATTTGTTGGTAATTCAAGAATAGATGGATCTAGTTGGTATTCTAATAAAAATGAAATGATTAATGTGCAACCAGCAGCCGCTATTAATAATCCCGGAATATTTAATGATGGTACATTTAATAATGGATCATGGCATCCCGGTACATTTGATAAAAAAGATGATGATAATATCGGTTGGTGGACAAAAGAAAAAAACAAAGAATTATCAACATTTGAAAAATGGTCCATTGGTATTGGGGTTGCTTCATTAATTGTAGGGATTATCACAGCTTTAGTAATGTTTTTCTAAAAAATAATAACAATATAAATGCAAATATTAGTTACGCCTAGTGACCTTATTAAAAGATGCTTGTGGTTAGAATATCAAAGATATTTTTTAACAGATCAGGATTTAACCACAGGGAAAAGAAAACTTAAATCAAAAGATGAAATAACAAGGATAATCCAAGAGGATAAACCTATGGTATTAAAAGAAGATGATGCTTTTGTTATTGGTCTTCTTAAAGTTGTTGAAACTCCAAATGTTGTTCATAGATTTAAAGATCATATTGAAGAATATTTAACTATCAAAAGTATAATTACAAATAATAGACTTTGGATTTTAAAAAGCATTATATTAAAAGAAATTATATCTTTTAAATATTGTTTTCCTGATGAATATAATCCACCATTCGAATATAAAAAAGGTATAGAAGATTTAAAAAAGTTTGTTGATGATTTATATGCTATTGTTGAAAAAATAGAACCTACCAAAATACCAGATAAAGAAGGTAAAATGAAAGAATATGTATCTTCTAATCAAGTTAAGAATTTATTAACAGAGAAATAATTTTATAATATGAATATATCAATGATATCCGCTGTTGCTAATAATAATGTTATTGGCAAAAATAATCAGTTATTATGGAAACTGAGTGAAGATTTAAAAAGATTTAAAGAATTAACTTTTAATCATATTGTTATAATGGGTCAGAAAACATACGAATCCATTGGAAAACCATTACCAAATAGAACAAATATTATTATATCTGATGATTATAATTTTAAAGTTGAAAGTGAAAATACATATGTTGTTCACTCAATTGAACATGCACTTGATACAGCCGAATATTATAATGACGTAAATGACGAATATGAAGTGTTTATTATTGGAGGCGGTAGTATCTATAAAGAACTTATGAAGTACTCTAATAGACTCTATATTACAAGAATTCACAAAGATTTTGATGGTGATACATACTTTCCTGAAATTGATCCTACTATTTGGAAATTAGTTTGGATTGATAAGAAAACAGGAACAGAATTTGATTACGAATATCAAATATACAATAAGGCATAAAAAAAAGAGGTTTCAATGAAACCTCTTTTTTTAATGTTTGTTTTTACTTTTTACTTTTTTGTGTCCAATCTGCCGGTTTTGTTTTAGAAATCATGATACATTTTGTACCATCCTTTTTCTTTCCCCAATACATATATAATGTATTAGAACCACCATCTGGAACATTAAAACCATACTCTGTTCCCCAATATCCATAACCATTGGCATAAACAACAGCATCATCTGTGGCTGCATCTACAGTATAATCATTATACCCGTAAGCACCAACTGACATAGAATAACCATCCCAAGTAATACTCATAGAATATTCAGTGGAATTGTCCAAGTAAAAAGTTCCCTGCGGTTTCTTGCAACCAGAGAAGAACATTAAAGATCCTATGGCTAAAATTACCATTAATCCCATAAACTTTGTAAATACTTTCTTCATAGCTTTAATTATTTTTTAATGTTATATACTTGTTATATCTTAAAAAAACAATTTTGTTTAAAAAAGTATAAAGAAAGTATAAAGGATTATTCGCATTTTATGAAATTATATTTTCTATAAATATTATTAGGACTATGTTCATAAGTGTTTTCTATTAATTCTTCGACAGTTATATCTTTATCTTTTATTATTGGTGAGAATGAAGATTTATCTGGTTCTGGATCATCTAATAAATTCCAGTTTGATAATCCCATTGAATGTTGTTGAAAACCAATTACAGAATCATCTTTGGTGGTTAATTTGTAAAAAATTAAAGAGCAACCAAATCTTGCTAATCCTCTAATTTGTTTTCTAGTTAATCTTTCTACTTTTTTAATGTAAATATCAATTTTTTCCTTACCATATTCATCAATCATAGTGTTTTATTTTTATATATTTATAATGGTAAGTTTCTAAATGCAAAAAGGGATTGTATTAAACTTTTGTTTTATTTAATTGTTTTTTAATGATATTTTCAATAAAATCAGATTTATTGAAAATATCATTTTCAAACATGTATTCGTCAAGTAATTTTGATAATTCTTGATTAATAGTCAATGTTAATTTCTTTTTCTTTTTATTTTCTGGATACTTTTTTTTCATTTATTTTTTATAAAAAAAAAATGAAAAAGTTTTAAAAAGTGATAAATATGACTTTTATTTTTTAATATATAAGATAAAAATGGTTTATGAAAACAAAATCTGAAATTTCGGTGACTATTAATCAGGATGTTGTAAATATGATAGATGAAAATTTTGATAATAGATCTAAATTTGTCGAATACTGTATTATTCAAGAATTGATTAAAAATGATAATTACAAAGAAAAAATAAATAAAATAATCCTATGAATAAAAAATTAACGACAGAAGAATTCATAGAAAAGGCTAGGAAAATTCATGGTGATAAATATGATTATTCACTGGTGAATTATATTGGAACTTATATTAAAATTAAAATAATATGCAAAGAACATGATATTTTTGAACAAACACCAAATGCTCATTTAAGAAAACAAGGTTGTCCTAAATGTAGTAATAAAAAGAAAACAACAGATGAATTTATTAAAGAATCAAAAAGAGTTCATGGTAATAAGTATAATTATTCTATAACTGAATATAAAGATTGTAGAACAAAAGTAAATATTATATGTCCAATTCATGGTAGTTTCTTACAATATCCAAATAGTCATTTGAGAGGATGGGAATGTATAAGATGTAGCGGTAATAATAAGAAAACAACAGATGAATTTATCGAAGAATCAAAAAAAATTCATGATAATAAATATGATTATTCTAAATCTATATACATAAATGTTCTGAATAAAATAATTATAATTTGCCCCATTCATGGAGAATTTTATCAAACTCCACCTAATCATTTACATGGTAATGGTTGTCCTAAATGTAAAGAATCAAAAGGGGAAAAAGAAATAAGAAGATATTTAATTAAAAATAATATTAAATTTGAAAGTCAAAAAAGATTTCAAAATTGTAAAAATAAAACCTATTTACCTTTTGATTTTTATTTACCAGATTTAAATATTTGTATTGAATATAACGGGGAACAACATTATAAATATAATAATCATTTTGGTGGAAAAAACATATTTAAAAAACAACAAAAAAGAGATGAAATAAAAAATAATTTTTGTGAAAATAACAATATCAATTTATTAATCATAAAATACAATGAAAATGTTAATAACATAATGGAAAAATATTTAAAATAAAAAAAGGGTCAAATTGACCCTTTTTATATTCGTGGAATCGTCGGGATTTGAACCCGAGTCCAAAAAAGATTTTAAAAATCTTCTACAAGTTTAGATAATTTTTATAATTAACAACTATTCAATTTTTCTGAGAAATTGAAAACTCAACAATTGATTATTTTTATTTTATCCGTCAATCTCTCTAATATCGGAAAATCTACATTTTTTTCTGTTATGCAGCAAGAGCCATACGGCCTTCTCTTTCTGTAACAAAGGTTGTAGCAACCTTTTTTGTTACAGAAGTGAGAACACTCATCATGTTCTCCACATTTGAATTAATATTTGCTTTTATTGTTTTCCCACCAATTTATTAATCGCTTCTTAGAAAGTGCGATACATGCAGATTTATTATTGCGCTTTTCTGTCTACTCCATTCGACCCCATAAATCAAAGAACTAAAACTATATATTTGAATTTTATAATGTAAAAATTCCAATTTGTTTAATATAAAACATTTTTTTGAAATAAAAAAATTTTATTATTTTTTTCTTACAAGTTTAATTTTCTTCCCACAATCAGGACATTTATAATGAAGTTCCTTAGCACATTTACTACAATATTGACTATAGTTGATTATCGAGCAGTGTCTCAATTCTTTTGTTTTTGGTTTAACACTAGTAATTCCAATTTCTTTCATGTAGGATTTTGTAGGTTTAAAATTACCAGTCCATTTTTTACCACACCAATAACCTTCCAATTTTTTCCAAACTTTACCACAGCATTCATATTCATCTTGATATTGAATATTATCATACATGGACCACCAAGCTATGTGGCACCTACATTTTTTACAATATACATCGTGTGTGCTCATATTAATTCTTTTATTTGTTTTTCCCAACCTATAAATTTTTCATTGTAGTTTTTTGAGTTAAATAAATAAGATTAAGATCTAAACCATAAATATAATTATATTTATTATCACGATATTTATTATTCATTATTTTTATTTTATCAGCATTCATTAAAATAAGTTCTGATGCTTTTTCTTCGGTAAAATCAATCATATTTTTTAAATTATAACAATTATAAATAGTAAACCCTTTATATTCATATATTTTACCTTGTATTTCTGGTTTATCTTTTCCTGTTTCGGCTGGTTGATAAAACATAAATTTTGGTGTATCAAAATAATTTTTAATTCCTAAACAATCCAAATTGATATACATTGTATCTTCTTCCAATGTTGTTTTTAAAGATGTGTGTCCTTTTCTAATGTATTCCATAAGTTCTGATTTTGTTAAATTTTGAATACATTTTTCATTTCTTGATCTAGGATCAAATCTATTCGGCCAAATTTTTAACATTCTATTATAAAAACCAAAATTTGATGAATGTTTTAATGTTTCTTTTAAATCTTCAAATGTTTCAATTGCTTCTTCCAATGTATGAAAATGTATGGATGCGTCATCGTGAACATTTTTTGAGTTGTGAGATACTGAAATTAATAATTCTTTTTTATTAAAATATAATGATGTTGATGATGGATAATCTGTTTTTATTTCAATTTTTATATAATCATCATTTTCAGATTCATCATAATCATATTCTTCTACATGTGTTTTAATTTTCATATAAAATGTTTTATATTTATATCAAAAACGTAAGATATTGTTTATAAAATGACTTGTAATTCTGCTGTTTTATTTTCAGAATTCATGAAAATAATAGTATCACTTTTTTTGTTTGGGTCTAAAAACACTTCGAAATTTCTTAATAATCCAACTTTATGAACTTCATTTATATTTTCGGATTCTTTGGAATAAACAAAATTAATATCACTTATTATTTGAAATATATTATCATTAACTATAATTTTTTCAAATTCAGTTTCTTTATTTTCAATATAATAGTCATTAACTTCATATATTTTTGTAACAAGAAAGACAGATTTCATATCATCTGTTATATCTTTTAAAGTTATTTTATTTTCCATGTTATTTTAAATCTTTTAAATATGGGTGTAATTGTTCTTTTATTTCATCTTCGGTAATTCCTTGATAACGTTCTAAAACCATTTCACATAATTTTATTTCATCTTTTTCTAATTGTTCTCTTTTTAAGAGATGATAACTCATTTCTTTTTCGATTACCGAAACACTTTTTTCAATTTCATTTATTTTTAAAATTAGATCTTCTTTTTCTTTAATATTATCCAAATCGTTTTTTAAATTATTTAATTGATCTAAATATACCATGACAACTTCCTGTCTTTCGGTAGCAATTTTTAATGATTTAAGAAAATCTCTTCTAATTCTAACTGCTTGTTCAATAAATCGTTGATCTATTTTATATTTATTCATATTCCCCATTAATTTTTATAACTTTTTCTGGAATTATTACACTATCTTCATTTTTTAATTCTGGAATTGGTTTTTCCATTTGTTCAGCAATATAATTAGAATAATTAATTGTATTTTCTGGTTCTTCTGGATCTGCATATTCTGAAAATTTTATCGATTTTTCCAAATCAGAATTACTTTCTTCATCTATTTTTTTAATTGTTGATTGAATAGTTTCTTTTAAATTTTCACCCAATATTATTTTTTTGAATTCTTCATATATTTGATTTTCAAGCAATGATGGTTTGTCCCAAAGTTTATTCATTAATTCTCTGGTATAAAATTTCACAATATCACCTTCGAAATTCATTGCAGTTTGACGAAGATAAGTTGGATCTGCTATCATTTCTTTAAAAGTTAATTTGACATCAATCGGGTGTATTTTTTTGAATTTTTTAAAAAACATAAATGCTTCTTGTTCTGGTGTCATTTGAACTGTTTGCTGAACCGGTGGTGCTTGATATGGTTGTTGAGTAGATGATTGAACCGGTGGTTGAACAGGTGCTTGATATGGTTGTTGTGGAGTTGGTTGAGTTTTTGGTATAGCTTTTTCATAAATATCATATACATTCGGTTCTTCTGTATAAGAAGCTTGTGGAATATTTGGTTTCATGATAACTTCACCAGTATCTAAATTTTTAACTTCTGTTGTAGATTCTGGCGGAACATAAGTTCCTCTTTCTCTTCTTTGCATTGGTTGTTGTTTTGGATAATCTGGATTTCCAATAGAATTGATATCTATTTGATCAACAACTTGTGGTGGTGTATAATTAGAATATTTTGCTAATAATTCTTGTCTTTGTCTTTCTTTATCTTGTGGTGTTTCTTCAATTACATATCCAGCTGGTTGGTTAGTACCACTCATTTCAAACCCACTTGGTCCTACAATAGGACTAGAATTTATTACTTTTTCATTAAATTGTTGAGCTAATTTTTCCATTACTGGATCACTTTTAAAAAAATTATCAACTTCAAAATATTCAGTATATTTTGTTAAAAAAACATCCGTTTTAATATTTGTTGAATCATCTAATGTGACCCATATTCCATTATCCTCTAATACAGAAACTACTTTTTGATCTTTAACATTTTGAAACTTTTTACCTTTTAGCATAATGAACCTTTTATTTTTAAACTTTTTATATTTTAAACCACTAAAAGTTTAACATTTTATAGTTTTATATTTTTATATATAATGGGAAATAGGTTCTAAACTATGAAAACATATAAACAATTTGTTAATGAGATTGCAGGTCATAGACCACTTGATGATTTGAATATGGGTCCAAAGAATGATTTGTTAAAGTTGGAAGAAATATCTGATAAGATAAAAATAACCAATTTACAAAATGTTAGACTGGGTGGTTGGATGGGAAAAATATCTATTGATGATATTGAATATGAGTTTGATGTATATGATAATTTGGGAGATTGGGAATATTTTATTTTTGATTTTCCGGGTTCAGATGTCGGTAATTTTCCATATGATGATAGAAGAGGGCTACAAGGTGAAATTGAAGATATAAAAGATGAATTAGAACATTATTTAGGAGTAAAATGAAAAGATATAAAGAATTAAAATATAATAAGAAAACGTTTACTGAACAATGGAAAATTGATGAAATTCTTATTAAAGAAGGATTTCAATGGTTTTTGGATTGTGAGGTTGAAGATGTTAGAATTGAAATATTAAAGCAAACTTTAGTTTTTAATTCCGGTACATTTTTCAATGGAACTTGGGTTTTTGGTGCATGGAGAGGAGGAACTTGGAAATATGGAACTTGGTTAGATGGTGTTTGGTTTAATGGCAGATGGTTAAATGGTGTTTTCAAAGATGGTATCATAAAAGATGGTAAATTTTTGAATGGGAAAATGGAAAAAGGAACAATCGAAGGTGGTGAATTTTACCATATTGAAATAAACAAAGAAGTGAAAAGAAAAGACGAAAAGAAAAAAGAAGTTCAACAAGAGCAAGAAAATGAACAAATACCTCAGGGTGAAAAAATAACTGAAAAAAGAATGAAAAAATTTAACGAATTTATTAATGAACATCATGATGAAGAGGAATTACGTGTAGGCGATCCTAATAATCCAAATTTTGATCCAGAACTGATGGGAGATTTCAGTTATGATAATAGAGATCATGATTATGATCCAAATAATATTGAACCAGTAGAGCCTGAGGATATTGTAGAACCAGTTGAACCATTTGAAGAACCAGAAATTGGTCCAGAAGAACCTAGTTTTTCTACAGCTGTTCCAACTGATTATAAATCATCTGGTCCATCAGGTAAAGAATATATGGATTTGATGAATGCTCCAAATTCAAGTAAAAGAGTAATTTATAAAAATTTCGATGAATATACTAAGAAAATTTTAGGTAGAAGTTTTACCGATACTGAGGATGATGCACATCAATCAGCACCTAAAACAAGAAGAGGAATCAGAAGAAAAAAATAAAGTTTTTATGAAAATAAAAAATTATAAAGAATTCATAAACGAAAAAGTTGATTCTGATAATCTAACAGAGTCGAAAAACAAAAAAATAAAATAATTATGAAAAATTTAAAAAAATTTAAAACTTTTAATATCAATGAAAATGTTAAATACCTAAAAGTTGGTGATTATTATTCATTATTAAAACCAAAAGGTTATTGGTCTGGAGATTGGGAATATTTGGGATATGATAAAAAAACAAAAAATCACATATTTAGATCAGATGATGTTGATAACGAAGATGATACTTTTATCTTTAAAATGGTATCAAAAAATGAATTAGAAAACATTATTAGAGATAATCAATAACCATTATTAGAGATAATCAATTTTTCTAATAGTCATTAACCATTGGTTGTTTGACGTGGTGGTTCGCATTACCGTATTTGCGGAAAATATAAAAAAGTCGGACAGTGTCCGACTTTTTTTATTTCCACCATTCGTATTCTGAATTTTTAGTTTTGAATTTTACATAATCATCTTTTTCTTCAAGTATTTCGGTAACTTCTGTTGTTAACCAATAATCTTGATAAGAATAAGATCTCGCTGTTACAGAACCAACATACATAGAACAACCAATTGTTGGTCTATCACTTACCACTTCTTTAAATGTTGAATCTTCATTCCATTTTATAGCTTGAGATAATCCACCTTGATCACCTTTGCCATCACTAACTCTTTTTAATGTTGCCATTTTCAATATCTTTTTATTTATATTAAAAAATGAATATTTAGTTTAAAATAGAAAAATTACACTTTATTATATTAATATATAATAATAAAAACTTATGACAAGATCAGAATTTAAAACTTTAAAAATCAATCCAATTTTACACAAAAAATTGAAAAATTATTGTGATAAAAATGGATTAAAATTAAACATTTGGATTGAAAAACAATTAGAAAAAATAATTAATTCTATTGATGAAAAGAATATTAACAACTGAAGAATTTATACAAAAATCTATTAAAATACATGAAAATAAATATGATTATTCGTTGGTTGAATATAAGAAATCAACTAAAAAAATTAAAATTATTTGTCAGATACATGGAATTTTTGAACAAACACCAAATTCACATTTAAGTTGTAGAAAAATTGGAAGTGGTTGTCCACTTTGTAATAAAGGGGGTAATCAATTGACGTTAGAAAAATTTATTAAAAAGGCTATTAAAAAACATGGTGATAAATATGATTATTCGTTAGTTGATTATAAAAATACAAAAATAAAAATAAAAATAATTTGTCCAAAGCATGGTGAATTTTTACAAACACCCAATGGTCATCTATGTGGAAATGGATGTTCTAAATGTGGAAAATGTTTGACAACGGATGAATTTATTGAATTGTCTCGTAAAAAACATGGTGATAAATATGATTATTCATTGGTTGAATATAGAAACAATAAAACTAAAGTAAAAATTATATGTAAAGAACACGGTGAATTTTTTCAAAAACCATCTCATCATTTACATAGCAATTGTCCAAAATGTTCATTAGAAAAAAATAAAAGAACAAAAGATGAATTTATTGAAAATTCAAAGAAAAAACATGGAAATAAATATGATTATTCACTAGTTAATATAATAAATGGTGTCAGAGTAAAAGTGAAAATAATTTGTCCGAAACATGGTATATTTTTACAATCACCAGATAATCATCAAAGAGGAAAAGGTTGTCCGTTTTGTTTAGAAAGTAAAGGGGAAATAAAGATATCTATGTTCCTTGAAAATTATAAAATAGAATATATTAGAGAATATCAGTTTGATGATTGTAAATATATAAAACCGTTATATTTTGATTTTTATTTATCTGAATTTAATACTTGTATTGAATTTGATGGTGAACAGCATTTTAATCCTATGATATTTTTTGGTGGCATAAAATCTTTTGAAGAAAATAAAATAAGAGATCAAATAAAAAATGATTATTGTAAAGAAAATAATATTAATTTAATTAGAATTAAATATGATGAAAATGTTGATGAAAAATTAATTTCTATTTTAAAACCTTTATTGCATCTGTAAACCATCTAGGAAAGTAATTTGTTTTTTTCAATAAATCAGAAAAACAACTATCCAATATGAAAGTATAACCCCAATCGACATCAGATCTAACTATTCTTCCATAAGCTTGTAAAATTTCTATACAAGTTTGATAATAATACCATTTTGGATCTGATCTTTGTCTAGCTTTTATTTTATTACTACTAATATTGGGGTATGGAACTTTTAATAGCAGCTGAAACCTACTTAGATTATCATCCAGTGAGATTCCAGTAGTCATTGATGGTGAAACTATAATGGAATTTGAAATGGCATTTTTTTTCTTTTTTTCTTTTATAAAATTTTTATAAACATCTTCTCTATTTTCTGTTTCATGAAATAATAATCTTTTATCATTTATTAAATTTTTTATCCAATTTGATAATTCATAATTTGTTGTGTGTATTATTCCGCGATGTTCTTTATATTTTTTTAGTATTTTTTCTATTATTGGAATTTGATTATTAAATGTTTCTTTTTTACAATCATATGTCATTTTACCACATTTGATATAATATAGAGGTCTATTTTCTAAAGGAAAAACAGATGGAAGTTCATAATAATCTGTTAAATCCTTTTTTAATCCATTTATAAAACAAAACATATCTCGATCAAGAATTGAACCACTCATAAATATAACATGGTCATATTTACTCCACACATATTCATTCAAATAGTCATAACCCCATATTGGTTCGACTAATAATTCAACTCTTTTATCCTTTGAATAAATAACATCTAATGACCAATTATCTGGATCTTTACTATATTTTTTCAAAATGTTTTTGAATTTTTCTATTTGAGTTGAAGTATATAAAAAATATTTGATATAAAGATCTCGGTTTGCATCATCTTTGAGTAATGTGACGAATTTATTATTTAGTTGTTTAATATGCGGTAAAAAATCATTTTCTATAAAAGACATGAAATCAATTACATTTTTTATATTATTTAATTTTTCTTCATATGATTCGATATCAATAAGTTCCATACCATATTTTTTTAATAATTTGGCGCTTAATTTTGTAGATAAATAGTCTAGAAATATAGATTCAAACGAGTGTGCCTCATCGATAATTAGTAATCTTGCATCTCTTTTGGATAACGTTGGAAAAGGTACATAAATAAAAAAACTGTTTATTAAATGAAAATTAGTAAGACCTATTTCAGAATTTATCCAAATTTCTTTGTCAATATCATATGGGCAAGAATCACATTTTTTTAAATCTTGAAGTTTATTTAGTTCTTTACCATCCATACAATTACCGCCATGTCTTAAACAATTATAATTACTTTGACCTTTTAGAACTTTAATGAAATCAAAACTGTTTTTATATTGATCTTGCAAGAGTTTAGTATTTGTAATTATATCAATTTTGGCATCTTCATTTATGTAATTCTTGTACCAATTTGACAGCATGATAGTGAGATAGCTCTTACCACTCCCCGTAGGTGCATTGATCAAAAGAAATTTTTTACCAGAATTTATGCTTTTTTTACATTTTTGAATTAAGTCTATTTGTTGTTCTCTGGGTTTCATTTCCATTGGGAAATGAATTTTTATTTTATCGTCAATATTTACCATAGTTGTTTTATAAAAAAACTATCGTTTTGTTTAAAGAAAAAAGGGGGCTTTCGCCCCCAATTTTCATCATCAAACCAAATAAACCAAATAAACCAAAACCAATTAAACTTTTTTATAATACCAATCATCCTTGAAAATAATAATTTCTGGTTTGAATTCTTTTGCATTGTCAAAATCCATTTGAGCAAAAGATAAAATAATAACTTTATCATCTACCTGAAATTTTCTTGCTGCGGCTCCATTTATACCGATAATATGACTACCTCTTTCACCAGATATAACATATGTTTCAATTCTTTCACCATTATTTAAATTGAGAACATGAACTTTTTCGTTTTCGATAAGATTAACTTCATCCATCCAATCAGGATCGATGGTTATACTTCCCATATAATCTAAAAGTGCTTGAGTTACTTTAGCTCTGTGAATTTTCGATTTTAATACTTCTATTAACATATAATTTATTTTTTACCAAACCAATCTTTTGTTAATTCTTCATCCCAAAATAATTCGAATCCAAACATGAATCCATCTGTAATTGTAACTTTCATATAAGCTTTCCCTTTACTTGTTTTGGTTGGAATTGCGTAAATTCCATCTGGAACATTATCGCCAAATTTTCTTCTGAGAAAAACTTTTGCTTCATTTACTTCTGCTAACATAATATTTTCTAAATGTATAGTTGTTCAACACGATATGATCTGCCTTTATTATCTTTCCAAATGGATCTACAATTTAAATGGTTAATAGCATCACCATAAATATTTTCAAAATGTGTCAATCCCCATTCTTCCGCTTTTTCATTGGATATTACCTTGAACAGTCTGGCATACCATTTTGTTATTATTTTCATTTTATTTGTTTTAATAGTGTTAATCTGTCTTGAGCTTCCTTAAATTTTCTTTCAGCTTCTCGTAATTCCCATTTCCTTTGATTAACTTCCATTCTTTCTTCTTTTGTCTTTTTCTTTTCCATAGATTTTTTAACTCTTTCGGTTTCATCTATGATTAGACCTTTTGTTATTGAAAATTCTATTACATGTGGAATTCCAAAATCTGAAAAATGATTTGACCACCAAGTGACCTGTCTTCTAGCGTTTCCTAATTTTGGATATATTTTAGCATCTTCAATATTTTCAACCCAAGAATTACCAGAACCACTATAACCTTTGGCTCTTAGCCATTTACCATCTTTACTTTGGACAGCATAAAGTTTGAGATCTATTTGTACTTCCATATTAATTTCCTAAATTAAAATAATCATTTTCATCATCACTATATAGTGTTGTATAAATCGATATGACTACCATCGTTTTTAATGATCTTATTTATATTATACAAAATAGGTTTGAATTCATTTAAGAAAGGATCAGTAGCGAATTCTTTCAGTTCTTTAATCTTTAACATAATTTTTGAATTTAAACTAATATAATAAAAATATTTGGAAATAAAAAATTATTCACCTAATTTTTTCAATAGGTGAGTTAATACAGTTTCTTGTGTATCATGTAATTTAATATATGAATATTTTGGATCTTCTTTAAAATGTAAAGGAACCCACATTACTTTATCATTTTCTGGAACTTTTTGTCCTTTTCTGTCAATAAAAGTTGCTTCACATTTTAATTTTATATCAGCAAAATCATCATCAATTATAATAGCGTAAGATTTAAGTTGTTTCCTTGTTTTATTATAACGAACCATTTCAAATTCCATCATTTTTTTTATTTTTGGAGAATTTACATCTATTTTTAAATTTGTTTCTTCACGAGTTTCTCTTATTGCTGCTTCTAAATATGTTTCACCTTTTTCTAAAAGTCCTTTAGGTATAGACCACATATAGTAAGGAGCGTTTATTGCGTGTCCTAAAACGATTTCATTTTTATTGTTTATTAAGAAAATTCCACAACTTGTATCCATTTAATTTTTTATTTTGTTGTATATATAAATTGTAATATAAGGAAAATAATTTAATAATCCAAATCTTTTTTTAATTTTTTTTGATGATGTTTTAATTGTTCAATAGAATGTTTTAAAAGATTAGTCGAATTTTTTATAAATTCTGTACTTTGATTACTTGATAATGTATTATATAAACTCTGTAAATTAGATATCAATGATTGAATTTTATCTAAATCTAATTCGGGTTTCTTCATCAAAGTAATTTTTTACATATATATAATTGTTAATTTATAACTTTTTACCATAACACATAGAATATCTGTAATGGTTATTATTTTCACTAAAATCTTCTACAATATGAAATCCATTTTGTTCGAAAAAATTTTTTAAATCAGTATCTACATTTATATCTGTATCTATTTTTGTTTTTTTAATTTGACTTATTGTATATTTTAGTATTTTTGTTCCATATCCTTTGTTTCTTTCTTTTTCGTCAATACACAAATCACATATTGTAATATAATTATCAAAAGGTAATGGATAAATCCAAGCACACATTCCAATTAATTTTTTATTGTTGAAGATCCCATATAAATTTCCACGATAAAAATTCACAACTTCCCATTGGTGAGAAAAAGGTGCATAATTTTTATCATCAGTATATGATTTGTCAAATATCTTTTTAGCTGATAAATAATACTGATTATTTAATATTTTCTTGTAATGTATCACATTACTTGTATATTAAAGTGATTGTAAAGTTGTTATTAATTCATCTTGCGGCATACAATCTGATTTATCATTTCTATATGATACATGTGTATAAATACCGTTATTTCCACCAATAGCATCTTTAGATACATCCCACATATCTTCGTTGTATGTTTTTGATATAGAATATTTATCACATAAATAATCAACTAATTTTGATAAAGAATCAAGTTGTTCTGTTGTATATTTCTCAAAATATTTATATCCTCTAAAAGGATCATCAAATATTTGAACGTTTTCTTCTGGAATTACTATTTTTTGATTTCCAACTTCTTTCTTGAGATTGGCGTCCCAGTATGATGGATGATAACCTTTATCATCTTTTATTAAACCACCCCAACGACAAATTTCTATTGCAATACTACTTTTATTTAACAACAGATTTCTACTACCATAGTCTTTAAATCCAAGTTTTTTCAAAAAATCACTTTTTATGCCTAAATGATGTGCCCAAAATTTAGATGAATATAATTGATAAATTTTTCCAGTTCCATCTATAATAAAATGAGTTGCAACTTTTTCTGGTGTTTGTGTCCACCAACTTATAACTCCGTTCACTGAAGGGCCAGAAACTGTATGGTGAATTACAACTTGATTTTTATCAGTTTCTTCTTTGTAGTATTGGTTTTCAGGAAAGTTTACCTGAATCAATGTTGATAAATCTAATTGTTCTATCATATTTTTATTTTATTTTTTGGTTTTCTTTTAACTTTTTCTTTCCAATTTTTCATTTTAATATCAGCTTCTTCGATACCATATTTTTCTGTCCAAATTTGATAAAATGATTTTCTAAATATTCTATTAGATGAAGAGATTCCTATTTTTATTTTAGACTCTTCTGTGTGTTTCTTACCTAAATGTTTTTGTCTATTTAATTCATTTGATTCTTCTGTGTGGTGTTTTCCTTTCATCCAAGTTTCTTTACCTCTATTGGTAGATCCACAACGATAATTTGATTCGGCACTTCTATTTGCTGATTTTTCTCCTATTTTCTTTTTTGTTTCTTCTGAACAACAACCATTTTCTTTATTCCCACCTTTTGGACTTATATTATACCCATTTGGAGATAATGTATTGAACATTTTTATATATTTTTCTTGAGCACGATATGATTCTATTCTTGTTGGAAATGTTTCTAAAATCAATTTTGAAAAATTCACTTTTCTATATTTTTTAACAGCATTTTTAAAATATGTTCCACTACCAATATATTTATCATTTTCAATATTTTCTGTTGTTCTATCACCAACATATTGTTTACCATTTATTTTATTAGTAGTTATATAAGTGTAATGATATTTCACAATCATATTTTATTCTTATATATTAATTTTTGAGCACAAAAAAACCGATAATATTTATCGGTTTTAAAATAGTAACTTTTAATAAAAAGTAGTTGTTTATATTTTATCTTTTATTTTTTTGACAATTTCACTTATCATATCATCAATATTAGAATTGATTTTTACTTTTATGGCTGAAAATTTATTAGTAATATATTTTAAACCATCGAAACCACTTTGTGCTCCAATAACAATACTGAAATTTTCTATTTTTTGTCCTTTTGCCCACCATTCACCAATTTCAAATCTAGTTGTTTGGGCATAACTTCTACCCTCTACTTTTTCTTTTTCTTTAGCTAACCAAAAAACAATAATACCTTGTTTTGATGCTTTATCTAAATAATATGATTCCCAATCTACCTGTTCTTCATAAACAAAATTATCACTTTTTTCTAATCTTCTTGGTGAAGCTAATATGATATTTTTTCTTATTTTTGTATTTTTAAGTTCAGTTTGAATTTTTTTAATAAAATCTTCTTGCCATTCTGGTGCACCTTGAATTGGTCCAGCAAAAAATACAACTATATCTTCATTATCTTCAAATGTTGAATTGATATCATATTCTGGTGCTCTTAATACTTTAATTTCTCCTCTTCTATTTTCAATATTAGCTTTTAATTCACCAGCATATACATTTTGGTCATAATGAACACGGATTCCGTTCATTTGAAATTTAATTAAATCTTCTGAAACTGGTGTAAAATGCCAAGCATCGACTCCAACATTTATCATATTTCTTTGAACTTTCCAAGTTCCATGAATATGACCTACAATATTGAAATATTCACTTTTTGCATTTGTTGGAAAATGGTTTATATAAACCATTTCATTACCAATTTTTAATATTAAATCATCAACTACCTTAGTAAAATATTTTGATAAAATTTCATCTGATATTTCATATTTAGCAGTTCCACCATTTTCAACAGAAATATCATAATTTCCTTTTATTAACCATTTTTCACCATTTAATTTATCTAAATTTTTTAATCCATCTTTGGTCATTGAAATATCACCAATAAGAATAACAAGATCATTTTTATCTATTGTTTTATTCCAAACTTCAATAATATGTTCATCAACTTCTTTTGAAGTTTTGAACATTAAATCTCTCGCGTAAAGATTTAATCTATCATCTTGAAAATGAAGATCTGATGTAAAAAATCTTTTTCTTTTTGGATTTGTTTGACTGCTAGTTCTCTCTAACATAGCATTTTTAAATTCTTCCGGGGTTTTGCATATTTTTTCTTCCATAATTATTATATCTATAATCTTATAATAAGTTTAATTATGGTTGTGGGGATACAATATTTCCCATTCCATTTTGATTGTTATTAATAAAGGCTGTTCCACTATTCGATGTTTCGACTTTTTGTTCATCTTTCTTTACTTCTTCTTTTGATTCTTCAACCAGTTCTTTCTTTACTTCTTTCATTATTCTATGTCTTTTATTTTTTTCAATATTTCTTTAATGGTTTCTCGATATTTTTTCTTAACATCATCGTCAATATATAAATCACAATTTTTATATAATCTTCCATTATTAAGACATCTTTTTAATGACTGTCCATATTTTAATAATGACCTCATATGTTTCAAATCTTTCATTTCTTCTGGTGTTAGTAAATGTTTAATACTATTCATGAAGGCGAAATCTGCATCACCACTTTCTGTTATAAACTGTTCATATGTTTTCATAGTTTTTTATTTATTTTTTATTTTATTAAACCTAATTCTTCCATTCTTCTCTTTTGTTTTAAGAATTCTTCCATATATTGATCTGGTGGTAAATTTGGATCCACAAAAAATTCAATACTACCATCAGTACTCATTTCTACATCAGTAGATTGGAATTTACCATCTTCTATATCACCAATCATTTTAGATAAATATTGTCTTACATTTTCAATACCCGGATCGAATGGAATAACAAACTCTTTATTATCATCAAATAATTTGAATTCATGATTTTTTATATTTGGATCTATGTAAATACCAATAGATCCAATATGACCATGTTTATTGGCGTAAAAACCATGTAATTCAAAATAATGTCTTACAAAAGGGTCTCTGATTTTTATAATAGTTCTCATGTTTCCTTTTCCTTGATTAATATCTTGAGTTAATGTAAAACCAAGATCAATTTTGAATTCTTTAACTGTTTCAAATTTTTTCGCTATAAAAGCTGAACAAACTATATTCATAAATTTATATTGTTTTTATAATGCCGGTGGTTGTTCTTGTGCTGGCGGTGCTCCACCTTGTGCTGGTCCCCCTTGTGCCGGTGGTGCTCCCTCTGCCGGTGCCCCCTCTGCTGGTGGTTGTTCTGTTGGTGGTGTTTCTGGTTCTTCCTCCTCAGGAACATCTATTTTTCTCTTATCTGGATTTTTACTTAAAGATTTGATTTCTTTTATTTTATCCAATATAAGTGGACCTTGAACTTCGGTTACATTATCGATTTCCCAAATTTTTCTAACAGGATTATTTTCATATCCATCTGGTGATGGATTATATTTCACAACTTCAACTTTACATTTTTTTGGTTCTTTTAATGTTACTGTTATTACTATTTTAAAACTATTTTCAGAATCATCATAATCTACGGTAATATTTTTTTCAGTAGATATTTCTGTTTCTGTTTTTGAAACTTTGTAATTGAAAGCATCAGAAAAATATTTTTCTCTCCAAGATTCTGCTCTTGTATATAATTGTTCTATTGTATTTTGTAAATTGTAATCTATATTAAATTCTTCAAACATTTTAATCTTGGTAATATAATATTTGTTTTGGGTTTTCATTTCTATAATGTCTTTTTTGGTATATATAAAAAATTGATTGTTAAAAATTAATATATAATCAAAAATAAATCCTGTAAAATGGAAAATATTAAAAAATTTAATGATTTTTTAGTTGAAAAAGTTAATAATAATCCAAAGATTAATTTTGATATTAAGTATGGCCTTATTGTTTTAAATAGACAAGATCTAGAGGATGGTATTTATGAAATATTACATTTTGTTGGGTATGAAAAAGAACCAACAGATTTAGATATCAAATCTTTACAAGAAGAATTGAATACTGATGAAAGTTTTGGTTTAATTAATCTTGGTGATAATATGATTATTATTAGAGCATCTGAAGAAACAGTAGAAGAATATAGAAAAATAGTTAATCCAGATAAGTTATTAGAAGGTAAAGTGGAAGATGTCGAACACTTAGGTCACGGTTTAAGATTTAGAAATGAAAATTTTCCCGGATATAATCAACCTAAGAAATATGAAGGAAAAGGAAAACATAGATATAGAGTTTTAGCAAAAGAAGGTGATAAAGTAAAAGTTATCAATTTTGGTAAAAAAGATCAATCTGGAAAAGAAAAAATTACCAGATTAAGTAAAAAATATTGGGAAAGGTATTGGAGATAATGAAAAAATTAATGAAATTAAACGAATATTTAAAAATTAATGAAGATGGTGAAGGTGGTGGTGCTTCTTGCGGAAGTGGTGATAGTAGTGGTGTAGCTTTTGTTGGAAACAATCAGAATGGTATGGGAAATATTACTATTGCATCTGCACCAAGTGTTGCTGGATCTTTATGGCAAACAAATTCTTACAATGTTGCTCCGGGTCAAAAAGCAAATCCTATTGGTAGTGGTGATTCAACTAATCAAAAGAAGAAATATAATGACGATGATAAAGGAAAAAGTAAAGGTAAAGGAAAAGATAAAGTAAAGAATAAAGGAAAATCGTTATTTAAACCAATGCTAAAATTTTCTCAATTTGTAGGACCAAATAAATAAAAAATAATTTAATAAGTGATGAAAAAATTCAAAGAATTCGTGAACGAAATGAAAAAAGAACATCCATATAAAAGTTTAATTGATAATGATTCAATTGTTCATAATTTACCAGCACCATATATGAATAAAAGAGATTTTATAAATTGGTTAACAGAATTACATTCTAAATATGAATCTGAACAATGGGATTGGATATTAAGTACAATGGTAAATGATGATGATGGTGGTGACGAAGAAATAGAATCTTATTTTATTGAAAATAATCTTCCAGCAGAACTAGTAAAAGAATTACTAAGCAAAAGATCAGAGTTCTTGTGTTATGGTTTAATTATACCAACTGAAGAATATTTATAATTAACTTCCATTGCTTCCATTAAGAAACGTTGGATCTTTTTTATGTTCCTCTAATAATTGATCAATTTTATTTGCATCAAATATATACATACCATTCTTTGTAAGATTTTCATTTTTGGTTATTTGTGGCTTGGATGATTCAGCACCCGATGTATTTACTTCATCTTGTTTTAATTCATTCTTTAATTCTTTATAAAAAGTTTTCATTTTTGTTAATAAATCATAAACCATTTTATTTGAATCTCTGATTTCTTTTTGATAACTTCCAACAGCAACGTGCATTTCAGAATCATTTAATCCAACATCTAATTGTTTCATACAATTAATTAATCCTCTTTTAGCCATTGATATTGAAAACTTTATGTTTTCTATAATTTCGGCATCATTACGAATAATATTACTGATGTTTTTTTCAGTCATTGTTTTACTATCCAAGTATAAACTACTAATACATTCTAAGGTTTCTTTTGTTTCTTCTTTAATTATTTCTAAATCTTGTTCATAATCGTGTTCTCTAGATTCTAATTTAATACCGGGTAATAAATCTGCTGGTGGTGTAATATTTTTATCCATTTCTTCGAGAAAAGATTGGATATTACTTTTCAAATGGTCCAGTTCTCCCATTTTTTTATTCTTGTCAAATTCAGTTAATTCTATTTCTCTTAATTCATCACTTTCTTTTCTTTTGTTATACATATAATTGTTTGTATTTTTTGATATATATAAAATAGGACTATTCCAAAAAAATATATAGTAAAAAATAATAACTTTGAATATGTTTGATGATAAAAATTATTCGCCAAACGGGTTCAATGTTCACAAGTATGAAAATGAAAATGTGAATGAATTCGATGTTACCATTCGTGGTAGTATGTTCGGAAATAAAAATGACCCTTATCCGGACTACAAAGAAAGGGACAGATTACAACAAGAAGTAAGAATCACACCGGTAGAAACCAATTGGGATATAGAAACTAGAGAATCTCAAAGAAGATTAAATGAAATAAAATCTCAAGATCCGGGTGTTTTAATTAACAGAAATGAAGAAGTTATGGATCCTAATGCTTTCTTTAATAACTCTTCTCAGATTTATTTGTTGTATAATATTGGTGATAAAATGAAGAAATAAAAAAACCGCATTTACGGTAATGCGGTCAACCAAGTCACCCGCTCCTCGAGTGGGGTCATATTTTTATGCTATCTAGGAAAATCATCTCCTCTATATGTTATATGTTGATTATATTTTTTTGTTTCGAAAACATTTATGAAATATTCACTTACTTTATCTGTATCAAATTGTTTGCAAGAAAAGACATCAATAAAAACGTATTTTTTTAATGGGAAAGTATGAATTGAAATATGACTTTCCGCTATAATAACAATACCGGTTATTCCTTCATCTTCTGGAACTAATCCTGAATACGGAAATACATATGGTTGGGTTATTTTTGTCATTCCTATCTTGTCCGGTAGGTCGGATAAAATGTTAAAAATTAATTTATAATCATTTAATTTTTCAACATTACATTCATTTAGGTCCAACATCAAATGTGGTCCAAATCCGGTTTTGTTCATCGTTATTAAAAATTATTATTTTTACATTAGTCCATAAAGGTCTGTTGATTGTTTTTTAAAATAAAGAAGTATATATTATGGAAAAAAATTGAAAAAATTCTATAATTATTCTGTTATATCAGACCATTTTTCTTTAACAATATTGATAGATTCTGGTGGTATCTTTTCAAATGTCATATATCTACCAGATTCTTCATTTATATCTTTATACCATTTGTTATCTGTTTTACTGGTTGTAATTCTAAGTAATACTTCTCCAAAAAATAAATTGTATTTATTTGATACAAATATAACTGCTGGATAATCTAATTCAACTCCCCAAAAAGTATTTTCTTTTGGTAATAATCCTTCTTTTAGAATTTTTTCTAAATTAGAATTAGATGTAGCATGATAATAATATTTATCTGGTTTGACTCTTTCAGTAATTATATCTTTATAATAAATTTTAAAACCATATCTAAAAGCTCCAAAAGATAATAATATATTTTGGTTTTTTAATTTTTTTTGGTGTTTAATTAATATTTTTGTTATTTTATCTTTTATTTCATCTGACATTAATTTAAATGTAAGTAAATCTAGTACCATATATGTATTTTTATTCCAATCGTTAATTATATATCCTATTTTACCTTCTTCTGATATTTTAAATGTTGGAGTTTGAATTGAAGTATTTACTAAATTATATAATTTAGATATATCATTAAGAATATCTTTAAATACACTATTTGCATATTTCTCATTTTTTATCCTTTCAAATATTTTAAATTCTTTAATCATATTTTGACAGGATTCATTTTATCTACAAAAAATATAGGAAGTGGTGAATTTAGAGATGTTATTTGATTTTTCAATAATTCATATCCAAAACTTATATCTTGTTGTTTATTTAAATATTGATTTGGTTCAAATGTATATGTATTTATTGGATTTTTACTACTATCATCTTCAATAATTGGTGGATTATTTAAAATATCTATTCTTATACAATATTTTTTTAAATCTAATCTTCCATTTATAAACAATTTATCATTTATAATAATTTTTTCTTCTCTTTCTTCTGTATCTGGATTACGCATATCGAAATACGGAATAATTCTATATTTTTGTGATATTTTATTACCATCTAAAGTAATTCTACAACATTGTTTTTCTAATTTTAATTCGTTAGATTTCATATTAAAATTTCTAGTACAAGATATATGGTCTCCTATTGGTCTAAGGGATGGTTCTCTTTCATTTAAAATTTTATATAAATTATAAATAGATGTAAAATGATAAATTACACCAACTTGTTTAGATTCAAATATTTTAAATTCTTTAATCATCGAATTCTTTTTATTTCTTCTATTAAATCATCCCACCAATCATCATCTATCTTCATAATAAACGATGAATAGTTTTTAAATTTTATTACATTTAAATCAATATTATCATGATTATTTTCATTTAACAAACTTAAAATTAATTTTTTATGATTTTGTTTTATTTTTTCTTCTGATGTTTCAAAAGGTGTTTTAAAATGATCATTGAAAATTATTTTATCATATTTTTTTCCATCTATATCTACATTACTATTTACATAAGTTGGAAAAATGACAAATTCATTTAAACCAGATTTATATGGATTGTTAATAATTATTTCTTTTAATAAATGAGTTCCAGAATTTTCTTTTTCTTTTGTTGGTGAAATTAACATTATCATTCTTTTAGGAATGAACATCTCTTCAAAAATGGCATAATATTTATAGTTATCATGACCACCACCTTTTTTCTGTTGTTGTCTGGGTGGTGATATTCTTATATCTGTTGTGGATTCAAATATTTTAAAACTTGTTATCAAGTTGACTTATTATTTTTTTCAAAAAATGTTCGTAATTATCCATATTTCTATTATCAATTTCACAAGTATTATTATTAAACCAAAATACTATGTATTCACCATCTTTTATTTTATCTAAATATTCAATATTCATATAAAAAGAATGATGAAAATCACAATCTCTAGCAGTTTCAAATGTCCAAGTATCTATTATTTCTCCATCAGTAGAATCAAAAATACCAATCCAGAATGGTTTACCTTTCCAAGATACTGGATTTTTATTACTAATTTTCGATTCAAATATTTTAAAACTTGTTATCATTTAGTTAAAATTATTTTATCTTTATATACATATACAAATTCTATATTAGTATTTTTCAACTCATATTTTAAACTGATATTATCATCATAATGTCTTATCACTTTTTTCTCAAGTAAAATTTTCTTTTTGGATAAGTTATAAGTAAAAACTAATTCATCGATTGGTAAATTATATTCTTTAACAAATTCCATTATTGATCTTCTCATCCAATTCAAAATTTCATTTCTTGATGTTACAATTATGATTTTATGACCAGATCTATATTCTTTTCTTAATATTTCATGTATGTTTTTAGCTGGTTCCCATTCCCACCAATTAAAAAGTTCAGTTGGGTCTAAAGTTCCGGGGTCTGTACTAGTGTGTAGAACCCCGTCAAAATCAAAACTTACTGTTGTTCTATCAGAAGAAAATATATTATATTCTGTTATCATATTCTTTCTAATATCTTATTTTGTATAGAATTTATATCTCTATTAATATTAGACTCCCATAAAAGTATATAATCCATTTCATTTTCCTCAAAATATTTAATTTTTCTTTTATCTCTTTCTAAATTTTTTATTTGAGTGTTATTTAATTTAGATAAATCATCAAATCTATTTGGATTACAATGCCAGTAATCACCAAAACATTCAATTATCAAATTATTATTAACGAAAAAATCTACAATAAAACAATCAATCGGATATTGTTCAATAAATAATAAATTTAAAGATGTTAATAAGTCTCTAATTTTTAGTTCTATTTTTGTATTTTTCTTTTTACATTTTTGTCTACAAATTTTTAATTGATTTTTTAGTTTTAACCAATCTTCATCGGAATAATTAGAAAACATTTTTTTTCTTGTTTTAGATATGTTTTGACTCATTGATTCAATTTTAATGTTTGTTTGTTTGTTTAGATCTTTATTCCAAGGTAATTTACCATACATACCATTATTTTTTCCAGATGTATTTCTTTCTCCATTTTTATATTGTATTTTAACAATATTGGATATTTTTTGAGAATTCTTTTTTAATGTTTCATCCGTTTTTTTTGTTAAACCTTTATTCCATGATTTTTTCCCAAACATTGCATTTTTTTCACCACTATTTAATCTACTTTTTATTTCAAATATTTGTTGTTTGGTATGTTTCAATTTCAATTTCACAATTTTTGTGGATATTCCATTTTTGTTTCTATCAAATTTTTGAATAAATATAGGATATAATTCAGTTAAGGATAATCCCCTTTTCAAATATAAATATTTGATAAAATCAATTTCTTGTTCAGACCACATTTTTTTCATATTTCTATATATAAATTTTTTTATATCATATAGCTTTTGTATCTTTGTGGTATCAATTAAATAAACCAAAACGATGACAATAAAAGAAAACATATCATTTGAAAATATTACATTATTATCCGTTTTAAAAGAGATCAAGAAGAATGGATTTGAACCAATTCTTATTGGGGGTTGTGTTCGTGATAAATTTATGGGAATTGAACCAAAAGATATTGATGTAGAGGTACATGGATGTACAATTGAACAACTTGAAAAAGTTCTTTCTGACTTTGGTAAAGTTGATCCTGTTGGTAAGAGTTTTGGAATTTTAAAATTTAAAAAAGATAATTTGGAATTTGATTTTTCAGTACCTCGTAAAGAAAATCGTATTGGTGTTGGTCATAAAGGTTTCGAAGTTATTCTCGAATCCATGACAAAAGAAGAAGCGGCTCTTCGTAGGGATTTTGATTTTAATGCGATGGGTTTTGACCCACTTACCAATACACTTTTTGATTTCTTCAATGGTTTGGAAAATTTAAAGAATGGAATCATTCATCATACTTCTGATAAATTCAAAGAAGATTCTTTAAGAATTTTAAGAGGCATGGGGTTTCAATCTAGGTTTGGGTTTTCGGTTGCTCCTGAAACTTTTGAAATTATGAGGGAAATGTCATCTGAATTAAAGGATCTTCCAAAAGAAAGACTGTCAGAAGAATTTATGAAGTGGGCAAGTAAGGGAAAACATCCTGAAATGATTTTTGATTTTATGAGAGAAAGTGGTTCAATGGTTATTATTCCAGAACTTGGTCTTTTAAAGGATACAGAACAGGATCCGATTTGGCATCCGGAAGGAAATTGTGAAAATCATGTAAAACTCACTTTAATCAGGATGTTAGAAATTTGTGAAAGAGAAAACATCGTTGGTGAAGAAAGAGCAAAGTTTATATTAATAATGTTGTTTCACGATATTGCAAAACCACAAACTACTGAAAAGGAATTTGTAGAAAAGACTGGTAGAATTTGTATTACCAGTAAGGGGCACGAAGGTCTTGGTGCTACAATGAGTGAAGATATTCTTAACAGAATTGGTATTAAACCGGTATTAGCTGAACAGATTGTAAAGTTAATTAAGTTTCATTTGGCTCATATTAACATTTTCTCTATCAATAGTTTGAGTAGTAGAAAAAGAGCTCTTCTGAGACTTTCAAAGAATATTCAACCTGCAACTATTAAGGATCTTCTTCTGGTTATTGAATCTGATGCTCTTGGTAGGGATAATGTTGATGAAGCAAGAAAGGAAAAGGTCAGAAAGGAAATTGCCGAAGTTTGGAAGATTGCTGAAAATCTCCATGTTACAACAGAAAAGAGGAAGTCAATTCTTATGGGTAGACATCTTATTGAAGTTGGTATTAAGCCGGGGATTGCAATGGGTCAAATTCTTAAGGACGCTGATGAAGCTCAGGATAATCTTGAATTCACTACATTAAGAGGTGCTAAACTGTGGTTAAATAACAGGTTAAATCCTAGTCTTAAAACTAAAATGATGGTATGGTTGGGGATGCTACTTAGGTGGTAATCCCAACCATATTTTTTTATTTCATATAATTCATCTAATTTTGTAGTATCAAACAAAAAACATATGATTTATCTTTTCGATGGTTCAAAATTCAAAGAAACGAAGTATTATACTTCTGAAGAACTTATAAAAGGTTTAACTAATATACCTAAATACACTAGTCATAAGGACAAAGATGGTGTTAATTGGGAAGGATTTTTCATTGAAAATCAAGAGGAACTTGATAAAAAATTAAGAAAATGTGATAATGTTTATTGTTGGATTGAACCATATGTGCCCGGTTATTCAGATGGAGAAATGATATATTGGTTTAATTCACCAGAAGAAGCAGAAAAAACTTATTATCAGTGGCAAGAAGATATTTAAAAATAAAAAATTAAAAAATTATGGATAAAATTACATGTATGAAAAAAGAAATTAAAAAATTCGTTTCTTTCTTTTATAAAAAAGAAGTAGAAACAAATGATTCTATTCATTACGATTGTTTCTGTGACATTTTAGGAAAGGGATTTGAAGATGATGGGGACACTTATCCACAGCAAATTATACTGGGGAAAAATACAACTTGGGGTCGTGAAGTGGACCATATAAAAATTGATAAGGTAATTAAAATCCTTCAAAACCTCAAAAAAAGTGGTTGTAATTATGTTGAAATTATGCATCATTGTGATCACGGTTCTTATGTTTTTAATGGTATTTTTGTAAGGGAAAGTACACCAGAAGAAATTGAAGTGTTTCAAAATCTTTCACAAAAAAAGAAAGAATTTCAAAAAAAGATGGATGAACTTGATTTACAATCAAAAAAACTAAAAGAAGAATATTCTAAATTTATTAGTGCTTAAATTTTTTTATTTAGTATAGTTGTTGTATCTTTGTATTGTCAAACTTAAAACAACAAACCAAATGGAAAATTCAGAAAACAAATCAGCAGAACAGGTAAATTACGAGAATGATATTCTGGCTCAGATTCAGGGTTATCCTGACTTTGCAAGTGCTCCCAAAGGCGATCCGACAAAGGATGCCGAAGAAATTATTCAGCATATGAGTGATCAGCTTAATACCATTCCGGATGAAGTTTTTCTTGCTTATTATGATGAGCAAATGATGAGGGCTATTGAAGATCCTAATCATCAGGAAGAAGCTATGAGGCTGGTACAGTTTTATGGAATTTAAACAAAAATTAACATTATTATGGTAAAGAGAAAGAAATCACCCTCATTATTAATCAACAGTATTGGCGGTGTCGACCTGATGGTTGAAAGGGATGCTGGAAATGAAGTCCGCATTTTAACTGGAAATAAAGCAAATAGTCGTTCGTTCTGGCGTAAAATACAAAGGTTGGCAGATCGTGCACTGGATGAAATGTCAAAAAAATAATATTATGGGAAATTTTCTAATTGTATTATCAATCGTATTATACCTTATTTATTTTATTTGGTCTATAAAACTCGTTCGATATACCAAAAGGGCTAAAATAACATTCATTGATGTTTTTATGACAGTATTATTCTGTTGGATTATTTTACCCCTTTTAATTTGGAATAAAGAACGAAATGATCCATTTCGGGTATGAACGAATATTTCAAGTATTATTCTAAAACAAAGGTTATACTGAAGATATTTCTTCTGTATATACCTTTTGTTTTTTTATTAACTTGGTTTAATTGGTTTATATCTACCAAATTAATTGGAATTATACCATTTTATAAACCATTTATATATTCTTGGTATCAAAATTTAGAATATTTTATTGTACAGTATGTTTATATTTGTATTATGTCAGGATTGATATATTATTTATATAAGGCAATTAAAAAAAATAAAGATTTCTTTTTAATGTAAAGATTATGTGGAATTTATTTATTCTTTTCATAACAGTCATTATTTTTGGTTCTCTTGTATTTTTTGTTAAATACAACCAAAAGAATTTGAAACTTTTGTTATCATTTAGCGGTGCTTTTTTGATTGGTATTGCTTTTATGGTATTAGCACCTGAAATATTTTGTAATTCATTACCATATTTAGGATTGTTTGTAATGATAGGTTTTGTTATTCAGTTGGTTTTGGAATTGATAACAGAGGGTGCCGAGCACGGACATACTCACGTTCATTCGGATGGTGAAAAAATATCACCTTTTTTACTTTTGATGGGTTTGTCGATTCATGCTTTTTTAGAGGGAACACCATTAATATCTCCAATTGCTAAAAATATTCAAAATTCATTAGTTTTGGGTATTATTGTTCACAATATTCCTATTTCTTTAACTTTGATGAGTTTGTTCTTACATTATGGATTATCTAAATATAAATCTATTCTGTTTTTAATAGTATTTGCATTAATGACACCACTTGGTGCAATATTTGGTAAATTTGTTATTACGGATGGAATTACAAAATATTTTCCTTACATAATGGCAGTAGTTATTGGTATTTTCTTACATGTATCAACATCGATTCTTTTTGAAACTGGTGAAAATCACAAATACAATTTACAGAAATTTGCAACCGTTATTTTTGGTTTAATAATGGCTTTTGGTGTTTCACTTATCGAATAATGGAAAAAGAAAAAAATATTAGTTTTCTTGACTTATTGACAATGGGATTGTCAATTTATGTTATTATCATTTTTGGAATAGATGAATTTGTTAAATTACCATTACAAATATCTATTTTATTAACATATATTGATGATTGTATTTGTTTTATATTTATATTTGATTTCTTTTATCGTTTATATTTATCAGAAAATAAATTAAAATTTTTGAAATGGGGGTGGATTGATTTAATTTCAAGTATTCCTGCGTTTCCAATAATGAGAATTGGTAGAATTTTTAGATTATTCAGATTGCTTAGAATTTTTCGTTCGGTTAAGATTTTGATAACATATGTATTTAATAATCGAATGAAAGGAGTTCTAAAAGCAGCTCTTACGATAGCTGTTCTTATTATTATTGTATCTTCTATTGGAATACTAATTGTTGAAAAGGACCCAACTAGCAACATTAAAACAGCAATAGACGCTATTTATTGGTCTTTGGCTAGTTTAGCATCTGGATATAGTGGTAGATTTCCTGTTACCGCAGAGGGTAAAATGATTGGAATTGTTCTTATGTTTACAGGGGTTGGGTTATTGGGCACAATAACCGCATCAATTGCTGCTTGGTTTATAGAAGAACACCAAAAATCAAATATTAAAAAGAGTGATAAGGTTTAAAACCATTATCTTTTATTTGTGGTTTATTTAAATTACCTAAAACTTCTGATAAATCTTTAAAAGGTGCTGATTCACTAATATATTCAATTTCGTGATGAAATTGAAACATTTTTTGATAAACCATATCATTTATTGCTTTTTCAACTTCTGGTTTTCCTAAAAAAACATCAGTGTATTCATATAATTCAATTAAATCTGAAATTACTTGATCTTTTATTGTTTTTATATTAATTGGAGTTGATTGAGTAAAATTTGCTACATTTTCAACAACTTTTTCTGGTTCTTTTACAGTTCTTTCGTTTATAAAATCAGAAAATCTTAAAAGTTTCTTTTCATTTGGTTGTACAGGTGCTGGTTTTTGTTGTGTATCTTGATAACCTGTTTTTACACC
>Ga0209083_1001026_pt1 | contig 34623 bp, 27 predicted proteins | sample AM7aDNAmetaG_FD_184132 | JGI IMG/M metagenome (GOLD analysis project Ga0209083, IMG submission 184132) | Freshwater microbial communities from Finland to study Microbial Dark Matter (Phase II) - AM7a DNA metaG (SPAdes) (version 3) | ecosystem: Environmental > Aquatic > Freshwater > Lake ... | reverse complement strand
TTGGCGGCCAACCGCTTCCCAGCCGCTGGCCGCCGCCATTCCCGCCACTGCCTCTAATCATGCGTTTGGGCAACAGGCCCGTGAGCCGTGGGGATAAACGGGTCGAAGGACAAAAGCCCCGTCAGGGGCGACAGAAAACGCATCCGTCGATGAATGATTTCTTTCGCCCCTGACAGGGCTTTCGTTTTGCGTCACGAGACCCACGGCTCACGCCGTGGGCTACTATCTGGCGCCGCTCCGCGGCTGAAACGGCGGATCGTAGACACCCTCGGACGCTGCAGCGCGGCGTCCCCACCCCAACATTCCGCTCGTTCTTCCGTTTTTTTCATCCACTTTCCGCCGGTTCCCGCTAAACTCTCCGGCCATGTTCACCAGACTGAAATACCTCGGGATCGCGGCGACTCTTTTGGCGACAACCGGCATGGCCGGCGAATGGCCGGCCTGGCGCGGGCCGCTCGGCAACGGCGTTTCCGACGAGGTGAAAGCTCCCATCCACTGGAGCGGCACCGAGAACATCGCGTGGAAAACCGCCATCCCCGGCGTGGGCCATTCCTCGCCGGTCATCTGGGGCGACCGCGTTTTCGTGACGACCTACGTTCCCGAGGGCGAGAAGCGCGATCTGCTCTGCCTCGACCGGCGCAGCGGCAAGACGCTCTGGGAGCAGACCGTGTTGACCTCGCCGCCGGAGAAGATGAACAAGCTCAACAGCTACGCCAGCGGCACGCCCGCCACCGACGGCCAGCGCGTCTGGGTCGCGTTCCTGCAAACGCCCAACATCGTCATCGCCTGCTACGACATGAACGGCAAGGAGCTGTGGCGCAAATCGCCCGGCACGTTCGCCTCCAAGCACGGCTTCTGCAGTTCGCCGGTGCTTTACAAGGACCTCGTCATCCTCAACTGCGACCAGGACGACGTCGCTTGGATCGTGGCGTATGAGAAAAACACCGGCGTCGAACGCTGGCGCACCGACCGCCCCAACCGCACGCGTTCCTACTGCACGCCGGTCATCGTCCAGGCCGCCGGCAAGACCCAGATGGTCCTCAGCGGCAGCAAGTGCGTCGCCAGCTACGACCCCGCCACCGGCAAGCAGCTCTGGATCATGGACGGCCCGACCGAGCAGTTTGTCGCCAGCCCGGTTTTCGCCAACGGCATCTTCTTCGTCACCGGCGGGTTCCCGGAGCATCACTTCGTCGGCATCCGGCCGGATGGCACGGGCAACATCACCGAAACGCACATCGCGTGGCACAACAAGCTCGATGCGAAGGTCGTCTCCTACGTCCCCTCGCCCATCGCGTGCGGGCCGTATTTCTTCATCGTGTCCGATGCGGGCACCGCGAGCTGCCTGGAGGCCAGGACCGGCAAGTGTCTCTGGCAGGAAAAACTCGGCCATCATCACTGGCCGTCGCCGGTGCGCGTCGGCAACCTGCTCTACTTCCTCGACGACGACAGCAACACCTACGTCGTCAAAGCCGCGCCGAAGTTCGAGCTGGTCGCCACCAATCCGCTCGGCGAGGACAAGGAAACCTGCCACGCCTCTCCCGCCGTCAGCCGCGGCCAGATCTTCATCCGCACCCTCGGCAATCTCTACTGCATCGGGAAACCCTGAAGGTCTAAACAACGTAGCGGCTTCGTCGTGGCACATCCGTGATGTCGCGCGCCGGAATTCGCAGCCGTTTTTGCCCCATCTTCGACATTGGCAGGGATTGCCACTAACGCGGGAAGAAACCGTAGCGACCAATATTGGTCTTCGTGAAATGATGTCGAGTGAATGGGCTCTTCAAATCTGAAGGCGGGTCTTCGTTCTCAAACACGATTACCTGACCATCAGCCAAACCGGCCGCAAGCGTGCCGTAAAATGCCTCCTTCACTCCAGCTTGACGTAGCTTCTGAGCCTCTCCGTCGGCTGAGTCAGGTTCTTGATATGCGACAAGGGGTGAATCCAAAACAACCAGTGACGGATGAGGTAATTCTTTGCTTCGGCAATGTTTCATGATGCTGAGAATAAATGCGGCACAAGTGAGCGCACGAACTCCCTTCCCGTGCGAAGCGCGAGAATGCCCGCCAATAACGAGGTCTTGGTCTGTCTCAGAAAATATGACACGGCCGGGACTCGGATATTTCCAAGCGCCAAGAACGGCTTCGACCATGCGGGCGAAGGAATCCATTTCGGCGGTCGTGGCGGTCGTGGCAATTTTCGGAGAAGCGGTTTTTCCAGCAGCCCTCAGTGATTCGAGGTCCGCTACGTAGTGCTGTAATTTTGCGATATTCTCTGTGATGCCTTTTGCTCGCAAGAGGACGTCTCGACGTCCATTTTGAACCGCTAGGGTTTGAGCCGACTCCGTAACTCGCGGCGTCAACTCTTGGTTAATCTGAACCTGAACACCAGTCACAGCAGCAATTGCGGCATCAGCTATACCCCGAAGCTTATTTCTTTCTGCAATGAGGTCGTTCAGGACGCGGCCGAGATCTTTTTTCAAAGTCTTAACCTTTTCGGATTCCCTAAGCGCAGCCGCCTGCACGACCGCAGGCTGAAACTGTTCTCCTCCATGATCTAGCCGATGGGCATCAGGTGGAGCTCCGCAAACAGGGCAGGACTTGTTCGGCAGAACCGTGAGAAGAGACCCAGTTTCTTCAATCGTTGCAAGTCGGTTGATGTTGGATTCGTAATGCGTATCGAGTAACTCAAACCTCTTGATTAACCCCTCGACAACAACTAGGCGCGTCTGCGCCTCGCGAAGATTACTTGAATGCTCCTTCAGCGTTTTTTCCAATTCTGTCACGCTGAGCCGTGCCCGTTCATAATCGGCCAAGGCTTTTCCTCGCGTTTGCTCAATCGCAGCCAACTCAGTATCGAGTTCATTCTCTTTCAGTTGAGTCTTTTTGAAATCAGCCTGTGCACTCTCGATCATGCTCGCGACAAGTTCGAGTTTGGCGTCGATACTTGCTATGTCCTCCTTACCGGGGACAACCAGCACCTCTCCACTTTCGTTGCCTGTGATGAGCATTCGAAACACCTCGCTCTCCACAGTTCGCTCCGTGAAGCTGTCGGAAAGATGGGGCGGCCGTTCCGCGATAATGCGTTCTTCGTCCACTACGCAAAGGTAGGCGACATCTCGAAAGCTTAATGACCTGCGCTCGCCTTTCGCGTTCTTACGGACCTGACGACCCCACAATTCAGTCAACTGAAGAAAGACTCCAGACAAGGTGTTCGCGTCTTTCGCGTTGTGCTTAAATGGAATTATCGAGTCTTCAATTGCGTTCCCTGCGCTGTCCTTACGAACAACTCGAACGTCTCCGCCTGCCAGTGCCCGCTCGACAATAAGCTGCTCCCGATTTGCTCTGGAGGTCAGATGGAGTGAGACGGTTCTATAGCCTGTTACCTCTGGAATCCCACGAGGCGCGTGGCGTGCGCCAAACGCAAAATCGATACAACTCAACGCAAAGGATTTACCAGTGTCCGAAGCTCCCGACACCACATTGAGGCCATCCGTGAAAACAAGCTCTGCATCTGGTTTTGCTGGCCCGCTTACCATGAGTTTGTTGATGAAAAATCCCCACGAGCTGGCACTCATAGTTGATCCTCCGGTTCATCCACAACAAACTCGGTCTTCCATCTCCCGATGGTTTTTTCAAGAAGTGTTGCTGCGTCAGCGTCAGGCAGTGCGCCAGCCGTCTCAACTGCCCATGCCGCGCGACTGCGAAGAGCGGCGCCGTAGGTCGAAGTGAACGCGTCGAGAAATGCCGCTGCGAGCTCTTCGGCTGCATAAGAAATGCCTGCCTCGTTTGCAATGCGAGTCACGAGTCCTTTTGTTGCAAACAGATGTAATCCGTCTTCAATCAATCCCCTCCGCACAGAAACTTCCCCGGCGCGCAGCGGACTCGGTGGATGAAGACTTTCTGGACCGCCTTCCAGATCCCCTGAGTGCACCAAAAGGTAATCCAGAATCACGAGCCGCTGAATGTCCAACGGCTTTGGGTGCGATTCAGCGAGAAGCATTAGTGCGCGCAAGCCAAGTTCAACCGGACTGTTAAATACAGATGAGGGTTTCATGGCCGCCATTTTACGTTGGGATTGTCGTTTGCAAGCTGGTGGCACATACCACCCTTGTCGGTTGTTGTAACACGTGTGACCAAAGCATTTGATGCAAGAGATAGACCTTTGGCCTGTTTGACCGCTGCAAGGACTCTCTCTACGGCGTCGGGGTGCGACGCTTGGACCACATCAATGATGCCGCTATAAACCTCATCGAGGAGACCATCAAACGTTCCGGGCGGGACATTATCTTTCGAGAATTCTCGCAGCGATTCGGCACAATAAAATTCACGTCGAGATCGGTGCAAATGGTCAATCAGCAGCACGTCAACTAGATCGGCAATTGAAGCAAGCTGGCATTTCAAACGATCTTCATACGCATTCAACAGGGCACGGATGTATTGAGTTTCGCTGGCCGCAATGGATGGCGGAGGCGTTGGAATTGGCGGTCGGATTGGAAGCCCACCACCGAACCGCGCCGCGTGCCACGGTGTTTGCCTATGTTCTTCAATGACTGTCAGGGGCGAGATTGCGCGAATTCGCGAGAAATCGAGCGCGTCTATATGCGCTCGCAGCGATGCATCAAGCGGGATTTTCCGTGTTGAGGTAATGTTTGTTTTGCATTTACCGTCCCATGCATCGAGCAGCCCTTGCCTTAGTAGCATTGGAGAACGAAGCAGCTTTGACAGTTTGTTTCCTGCCCCTTGCGGCGACACAAAGTGATACGCGTAGGGAAATGTGTATTCGCCAATATGAGTGTAATAGCAGAGTTTCCCCAGCTCACACCAGACATCGGTGGGAAGCAGCGGGTGGTCATAATGTTTGCACTGATAGTTGTCCCAAGGGTCTGTTTGCCCACGGGTTTGGTACGCAACCACATCACGCCCCATGTCGCCCGCGCCGCCACACTTCTCCACCAGTTGGTATTTGGATTTTAATGAATGCGCCCATTCGAGAATAAAATCTTCCCATTCCGCTGGGCTCATGATGCGAAGGCGCTCAAGAGATGGAATTGCTGGACCTGCCTGAGCCACATCAGCCATCAGTGGCCCGGTTGGCGTCGGGACTTGAGTGAGTGGTACTGTGCTAAGCGGCATACAGCAGTGAGTTCAGTTGGTTGACGACGTTGCGGATCTGGTCTGCGGCACCGCATTTGCCGATGATTTCGTTCAAGTTGCCATGGTGAAAAATGGGCAGGAGTTCCAGCACGTCGAGGAGCTTGAATTGGAGTTCGCCGACTGTTTGCAGCATGGGCGCGACGCATTGGCGGCAGGTAGTCACTTCGCTGACTCCGCCAGCCTGATGGGGTGGTTCCCGATAGTGCATCGCTTTCCTCGGTTCATTGCGACAGCCTTGGTGGGACGGATAGTGCCAGCGGCAGTCGTTTTCCGCAACGGGTAAAACAACAGTGTTTGAAAGGGCCGGTCCTTAATCCTGCGCGGTGGAACTGGCTGTTGGAAATACAGAGAATTTCTCTTTACACGGCGGGGGCAATTCGCTAAACTGTGGCCGACGATGAAAGGAGACGAAGTAGAGAAGACAGAAGTCAGATGTCAGAAGACGGAAGGAGCAGAATGCAGAAGGCGAAAGGCGAAAGATGGAAGTTGGGAGCGGACGGGCAGGCGGAAGACAGATTCCATCCGTGGCTCCAACGGCATCGCTCCGGCTGGGACCTGTGGCCCGAAACCGGTTGTGCAGGCGCTACGGCAAATTTGCGAAACGAACCCAAATGATGGTCGCGATTAAAACCAAAAAACCTCGTTTTCCAATGGAAAATGAACATTTCGCGTTGGAGAGGTTCCGGTGAGAAATCACTTTTTTGCGAAACGAACCCAAATCGAGAAAATCAAGAAGCGTGATTGCAGTATGTTATGAAAAACACCCGACAGATGGAATAACAAAGCGAACCCAAATGAATCGGTCGAAACATGTAAGACCTTGCACCACAGGCAGTTGCATCCAAGTCCAGAACGCCGAAACCGGCTCCCGGAAAACGCGGCCATCTGGTTCGATCCGGCTCAATCCGGCTGAATCCGACCGGCCGTTTTCCCCGCGTTGAAACCGCGGGGACAACGGGTTAGTCTTTAATCCCATGGACAAGGCGAAGGTAGCTGAAATTCTCGGTGAGATCGGGACGCTGCTCGAGTTGAAGGGCGAGAACCCGTTCAAGTGCCGCGCCTATCACAACGCGTCGCGGTTGATTGACGGTCTCCAGCAGGACCTCGGCGAGCTGATCGAGGCGGGCAAGCTCGGCGAGCTCAAAGGCATCGGCGAGGCGCTGACGGAGAAGATCACCGAGCTGTGGAAGACGGACCGGCTCGGCTACTACGAGGAATTGAAGGCGTCGCTGCCCGCCGGGCTGATGCAGATGATCGCCATTCCCGGCTTCGGGCCGAAGCGGGCGCAGGTCGTCTATAAGAGGCTGAAGGTGGACTCGGTCGAGAAGCTGGAGGCGGCGTGCAAGGACGGGAGCGTCGCCGCGCTCGAGGGCTTTGGCGAGAAATCGCAGGAGAAAATCCTCCAGGGCATCGAGCAACTGCGGCGCTTCGCCAAGCGGCATCATTATCACAAGGCGTTCGCCGCGGCGCAGCCGATCCTCGAGGCATTGCGCGGCCATCCGGCGACGATCCGCTGCGAGGCCGCCGGCAGCCTGCGCCGCCGACGCGAGACGATCGGCGATCTCGATATCTTGGTCAGCGCGAAGGAGAAGGACGCGCCGGCGCTGATGGAAATGTTCGTGAAACTGCCCGGCGTCGTCGCGGTGAACGCGAAGGGCGACACGAAGTCGTCGGTCGTGCTCGACGGCGGCATTCAGGCGGACCTCCGCGTGGTCGCCGACTCGCAGTTCCCGTTTGCGCTGAATTATTTCACCGGCTCGAAGGAGCACAACATCCTGTTGCGCGGCCGGGCGCTCCAGCGCGGGTTGTCGCTCAACGAATACGGCTTCAGCAAGGCCGGCAAGGAGAAGGACGCGGGCGGCGCGCGCGACGGCGGCAGCGTCGTCAAGTGCCGCACGGAGGAGGAAATCTACAAGGCGCTCGACCTCGATTACATCCCGCCGGAACTGCGCGAGGACAACGGCGAGATTGACGCGGAGGAGGAGGGCGAGCTGCCGGAATTGATCGAGAAGGAAAACCTTCGCGGCGCGTTGCACAATCACACGACCTGGACCGACGGCCACGATACGCTGGAAGCGATGGCGGAGGCGGCAATGGAACTGGGCCTGGATTATTTCGGCACCGCCGACCACAGCAAGAGCGAGTTCCAGGCGCGCGGCCTGAAGGAGGAACAGATTCCCGATTACCTCGCCGATGTCCGCAAGACGAACGAGAAATTCAAGAAGCATGGCTTTCGCGTGTTCGCCGGCATCGAGGCCGACATTCTGGAGGACGGCTCGCTGGACTTCAGCGACAAGATCCTGGAGCAGTTCGATTACGTCGTCGGCGCGGTGCATCGCGGCTTCACGATGGACGAGAAGAAAATGACCGCGCGCATCGTGAAGGCGATGGCCAACCCGCTCGTGACGATGCTGGCGCACCCGACCGGCCGGCTGTTGCTCTCGCGCGAGGCTTACGCGGTGGACATGCGCGCCGTGATCGAGGCGGCGGCGCGCCACGGCGTCATCATCGAGATCAACGCGCATCCCTTCCGGTTTGACATGGACTGGCGCTGGTGGAAGTTCGCGAAAGAGCGCGGCGTCAAGTGCTCCATCAACGCCGACGCGCACAACGTCCACGGCCTGCAATATCTTGCTCTCGGCGTCGGCATCGCCCGCAAAGGCTGGCTGACCAAAGCCGACGTGATCAACTGTCTGCCGGCGAACAAAATCGAGGCGGCATTGAAAGCGAGGAGGAAGTGAGCTCGGCTAGTGGCCGGTTTTCAGTGGTCAGTTGTTTCATCTTTGAATCCGCCGACCTCAACCAATTGAATCCCATTCACTGACCACTGACCACTGACATCTGACTTCTGTATTCCAATCTCCAATCTCCAATCTCCAATCTCCAATCTCCAATCTCCAATCTCCAATCTCCAATCTCCAATCTCCAATTTCCAATTACCAATTACCAATCACCGAGCCCTCCATGTCCACCCCTCACTACCTTTCCTCCCTCGCCCGCCGCTCCAGCGACCCGGCGATTTCGTGGTTGATGAAACTGACGCTGGACCAGCCGCATCTGATCTCGCTGGCCGCCGGTTTCACCGACAACGAAACGCTGCCGGCGGCGGAAGTTGGCGCGCTGGTGGGCGAGTTGCTGCGCGACGACGCGACGGCGCTGCAATACGGTTCCACGGCAGGCGACCCGGAACTGCGCAAACTGACGCTCGACCGCGTCTGCGCGCAGGACGGCATCGCGCCGGGCGCGGCGCTGGCGGCCGACGACGTCGTCGTCACCAACGGCTCGCAACAGTTGCTCTATCTGCTCAGCGAAGTGCTGTGCGATGCGGGCGACATCGTGCTGGTCGAGGACCCGACCTACTTCGTTTATCTCGGCATCTGCGAGGCGCTCGGCATTGACGCGACGCCGGTGCGGATGGAACCGGACGGCATTGCGCTCGACGACCTCCAGCGGACGCTGCAGCGATTGAAGGACAGCGGCGCTCTCGGCCGGCTGAAGTTCGTTTATCTCGTCACCTATTTTCAGAACCCGACCGGCTGGACGACGAGCTTCGAGAAAAAACGCGAGGCGCTCGCCATCCTGCGCCACTATGAAGCCGCCGCGGGCCATCCGTTGTTCGTGCTGGAGGACGCCGGCTATCGCGATCTGCGTTTCGCCGGGCCGGACACGCCATCGCTGAAATCGCTCGACGCGGCCAATGAGCGCGTCGCCTACTCGAACACCTACACCAAACCGTTCGCCACCGGCATCAAGGTCGGCTACGGCGTGCTGCCGCGGCCGCTCGTGCGCCACGTGTTGCGCTCGAAGGGCAACCACGACTTCGGCTCGGCGAACTTCAACCAGCGGTTGATCGCGCTTGCGTTGCGCTCCGGTGTTTACGACCGGCACCTGCCCAAAATGCAGGCCGGCTACCGGCGGCGGAAGGAACGGATGGGCGGCGCGCTGACAAAATATTTTCCGCCGGCGGCGAAGTGGCAGGAAACCAGCGGCGGGCTCTACTTCTGGCCGGAGCTGCCCGCGTCATGCAACACGAGCCACGACGGCGCCATCTTTCGCGCCGCGCTCGACGCCGGCGTGCTCTACGTGCCGGGCGACCTTTGTTTCGCGCCGTCGCCGTTGCGCCCGAAGCCGAAAAACTGCATGAGACTTTCCTTCGGCGGCACGCCATCGGCCCAGATCGAGGAGGGCATCCAGCGGCTCGGCGCGGTGCTGCGGTCACAAGGAATGTAGGCGGCGTGAGCCGGGTTCTACGACTTCTTGAACCGCCGACAAACGAAGTGCAGCACCAGTTGTTCCGCCGCCAATGCACACAGGCTGGCGATGGGCGAGATGCGCGCGCCGAGCGATGGCGCCGCCTTCACCAGCGTCGTCACCGCCAGCACGAGCGTGGTGATGTTGAGGAGCTTCGCCGCCGTCAACACGCGGCTGTGGCCGGCGGCGAGCAGTTTGCCGTTGCGGTATTCGTTCCAGACGGCAATCAGCGGCATGAACATCGAGATGCGCAGGACATCTTTCACCAACGGCAGCAGCGCCGCCGGCGCTTGGAACGCGTGGAGCAGCAGCCAGTCGCCCATCGGCGTCCATGCCAGCAAGCCGATGATCACCGTGGCGCCGACGCCGGTCTGCACGCAGAACCAGCCGACAGTGCGGTCGCGCCGGTCGTGCGGATGCGCCCCGACCAGCGGCGCGCTGAAGAACAGCGACACTTGGTGGATCATAAACAGCGGCCCCATGAGCAGATACGTGACGACGCTCCCGATGGCGGCGGTGGCGATGACGCTTTGCGGATGGGGAATGCGCGAGAGGCCGGCGTTGATGACGGACATGGTCATCGCGCCGGTGATGGCCGCAACCACCAGCGGCAAATAGAACACCGTCACGCGGCGGAACGTCAGCGGCGGCGCCGACGGTTCGGTGCGTGGCGCATGTTGCGGCAACGAATGAAACCATTTTCGGAAGCTGCTGAACGCCGACACGGCTTCGACCGCCATGCCCGCGAGAAAAATGACGCCGCCGCGCATGCCGCTGTCGAGCCAGCCGGTTTGCGTGAAGAACGCCGCCAGCGCGAGCATCACGATCACGCGCAGCGCCATCCCGAGCGTGACCCAGAGCGTCTTTTGTTTCACCAGCAGCACCGAATGGAAAATGCTGCGCAACGCCGAGAACAGCGAGACGAACATCAACACCCGGAACGCATTGACCGCCGCGGGAAACATTTCATCCCGCGCGCCCATCCAGTGGTGGATGACCACGTGGGCCAGCGGCGTCCACGCGATGGCCAGGCAGAGGAGTTGGTCCACCGCGGCGGCGAGCAGCGCCACGCGCATGTAGGTGGCCCAGCCCGCGCGGTCGCGCACGAGGGCCGCGCCGGTCTGCCGCAACATCACCATCGGCGACTCCGCGAGCACGCAAATGGAGTTGGCCACGGCGTAGGAGGCGATCGACGGCGTCGGTTGCGACGTGCGGTTCAGCGAGCCGTTGATAATGGCGTGGCTGATCGTCATCATCGCGTTGCTGGCCGCCAGCGGGGCGTAGAACTTCCAGAGCGTCCATTGGCTGACGCCGCACTCCGGCGGCGCGCCAACCGGCGTTGCGACCGGCATCTCCTCGTTGTCAAAAGGCTCGCTCACGTTCGCATCGCAGTGTGCGGAGTCGCGGCGGGAATTTCAAGCGAACGGCGGCGGTTAAACAAGATGGGTGGAGTTCAACGCAAAGGCGCAGGGGACGCAGAGATTCGCAAAAGCTCTGCGGCTCTCCGCGTCCCCTGCGCCTCTGCGTTTCGTTCCACCACCGCGCTGTTTACCGCGCCGTCAGCCTTGCCGCCGCCGCCATGGTCGCTTATAAGGTCTGCATGACCACTGAATTCGTTCGTCCTGACAACCGCCGGCCCGACCAGTTGCGCCGCGTGCGCATCCGCAAAAACTACGTCCGCTCCGCGCTCGGCTCGGCGTTGTGCGAGTTCGGCAGGACGCGCGTCATCTGCGTCGCCAGCATTGATGAAGAGGTGCCGCGCTGGATGAAGGTGCAGAAAGTTTCCGGCGGCTGGATCACCGGCGAATACGCGATGCTGCCCTACGCCGGCGGCGACCGCAAACAGCGCGAGAGCACGCGCGGCAAGCTCGACGGCCGCACCGTGGAAATCCAGCGCCTCGTCGGCCGCGCCCTGCGCGCCGTGATTGACCTGGAGAAGCTCGGCCCGCGCACGATCTGGGTTGACTGCGACGTGCTGGAGGCCGACGGCGGCACACGCACGGCGGCGATCACCGGCGCGTTCGTCGCACTCTGCCTGGCGCTGCGCAAACTGGAAAAGGAGGGACTGATCACCAAATGGCCGATCAAACGGCAGATCGCCGCCGTCAGCGTCGGCATCCTCGAGGGCACGCCGATCCTCGACCTCTGTTACGCCGAGGACTCGAAGGCCGCCGTGGACATGAACGTGGTGATGACCGATACCGGCGAGTTCGTCGAGATCCAGGGCAGCGGCGAGGAGGCGACGTTCACCGCCGCGCAGCTCCAACAGATGCTCGCCCTCGCCGAAAAAGGCGCCCGCGAGCTGATGGTGTTGCAGAAACGGGCGATTGGGTGAAGATCAGTTAAGAGTTAAAAATGAAGAGTGAAGAGTTTCGGAAAGTTCGGTCAGTGGCGCGCGTCCTCCGCCAACTCTTAACTCTTCATTCTTAACTCTTAACTTTTGATAAAACGATGTTCCGCCACTCCTTCATCCAAATCCACGGCGTCGGCCCGAAGCTGGAGCAGGCGCTGTGGCGCGAGGGCGTCACCGACTGGCAGACGGCGCTCGATGTGCCGCTGGAGCGGATCGCGCACGTCAAGGCCGACTGGGTCAAGCACGGCTGCGAGGCGGCGTTGCGCGCGGCGGAGCGCGGCGACCTGGCGCACTTCGCGCAATGCTGGCCGTCGCGCGACGCGTGGCGCTGGCTGGCGGAGTTCGCCGACCGCGCCGTTTATCTCGACATCGAAACCACCGGCGAGCCGAAGGAGATCGGCGACATCACCTGCATTGGCCTCTACGACGGCCGCGCGCCGCGGATGCTCGTCCACGACCGCGACCTCGACCAACTGCCGGAGGCGCTCGCGCCATATTCGCTCGTGGTGACCTATAACGGCGGGCCGTTCGACCTGCCGTTCATCCGCGCGAAGTTCCCCGGCATCCGCCTGCCGCCGCTGCACGTGGACCTTTGCCCGTCGCTGCGACACGTCGGGCTGAAAGGCGGCCTCAAGAGCATCGAGCGCCAGGCTCATCTCGACCGGCCCGAAGTGGTCGAGGAAGCGGACGGCTGGACCGCCGTGCTGCTCTGGCGGCGGCATCTGGCCGGCGACGACCGCGCGCTGCCGACGCTGTTGCGTTACTGTGCCGAGGACATCGTCGCGCTGCAACCGCTCGCCCACATCGCCTACAACCGCCACCTCGACGCGCTCGCCGCCAGACCGCCGGCCGTGGCGCGGTTGCCACAAGCGCCGCGCCCGTGGCTCGACATGCCGTTCTCGCGCGAACTGCTGGCGGAACTGACAGGCATTCATCTACCATCCGCCCCGTCGGTGGTCCGCGAAACGTCGCCGCCCTGGCAGGCGCTGGTCCGGCCGCTAGTGATGCATTCAGCGCACGAGAAGGCGATGGAGTGGTTGAAAAAGAAAACCGAAGAGAAGTAAGATGTGACGCGCCGATGCGGCATCGCGATGCAGCCGAAAGGAGAATGTCCTATGAACAAACTCGCCATTTCATTGGTTCTCGTCTTCGTTGCTTGGCTGTCATCGCCTCGCGCTTTCGCCTCGAGCCGCGTGCTGGCCGAGAACTGCAAGAGCGATTACGCCATCCGGCTCTGCGCGGAGCCAACCGCTGCCGAGCGCCACGCGGCGGAGGAGTTGCAGCGCTTTCTCAAGGAAATCACCGGCGCGGATCTGCCGGTTCGCGAGGCCGGCGCGCTGCCGGAGCACGCCATCCTCGTCGGTCGCGACGCCGAGGCGGAGCGCCTCGCGCCGGGCGTGGACTGGGCGAAGCTCGGCGACGAGGGACTCGTCGTGCGCACGGCCGGGCCGCATCTGTTGCTCGCCGGCGGACGGCCACGCGGGACGCTCTACGCCGTGTATTCGTTTCTGGAGGACGAACTCGGCTGCCGCTGGTTTGCGCCGGATTGCAGCCGCATTCCGAAACAAAAGCGGCTGGTCGTGCGCGACCTCAACCGCACCTTCGCGCCGCCGCTCGAATACCGCGAGAGTTATGAGTGGAGCGCGCTGGATGGCGATTGGTCGGCGCGCAACTTCAACAATGGCCAGTCGCCGAACCTGACCGGCGCGCACGGCGGCAAGATCATCTACGAAGGCTTCGTCCATACGTTCTACCCGCTGCTGCCGCCGGACAAGTATTTTGCGCAGCATCCGGAGTGGTATTCGGAGCGCAACGGCAAACGCACCTGCGACCGCGCGCAGCTTTGCCTGACCAATCCCGAGGTCGTCACAGCTGTTACCGACGCGGTGCGGGCGCGGCTCCGCAAACATCCCGAGGCGACGATCGTTTCCGTTTCGCAAAACGACTGGCACGGCTGGTGCGAGTGCGCCAAGTGCAAGGCGGTGGACGACGAGGAAGGCAGCCAAAGCGGCACGTTGATCCGTTTCGTCAACCAGGTGGCCGAAAACATCGAGAAGGAATTCCCGCATGTGGCGGTGGACACGCTGGCCTACCAATACACCCGCAAGCCGCCGCTTCATATCCGCCCGCGGCTCAACGTGATTGTGCGGCTTTGCAGCATCGAGTGTTGCTTCACCCATCCGTTGGCGAGTTGTCCGCAAAACAGGTCGTTTGTCGAGGACATCGTCGGCTGGTCGAAAATTTGCCGGCGGCTCTACATCTGGGATTACGTCACGAACTTCGCCCACTACCTGCTGCCGTATCCAAACCTTGACGTGCTGGAGCCGAACATCCGCTTCTTCATCGCGCATGGCGTGCGGGGCGTCTTCGAGGAGGGCGCCTACCAGACGCCCGGCGCGGAGATGATGGAACTGCGCGCCTACATGCTGGCGCGGCTGCTGTGGAATCCCGCTTATGGCGCTGCCCGCGCGCGCGACGAATTCCTCGACGGCTATTACGGCCCGGCCGCGCCGCCGATCCGCCGTTACCTGCGGCTCATTCACGACAAGGTGGAGCGCGAGAAGATTCACCTGCGTTGCTACGTGCAGCCAAGCGCGCCGTGTTTCACGCCGGAGTTGATCGCGCAGGCCGAGAAGCTTTTCACCGAGGCCGAGCGGCTTGCGGCAAAACAGCCGGAAATCCTCAAGCGCGTTCGAGTCGCCCATCTGCCGGTGCAATACACCATGCTGGTCAACGGCCGCGCGTGGGCGCGCGCGGCGAAGCGCGCCGGCAAGACCTCCGGCGCGTTCGGCGCGGGTTGGTCCGAGAAAGACGTTGCCGACAAGTTTCTCGCCACCGCCAAGGAGATTGGCGTGAAACACACAAGTGAAGGCGGCCAGTTCGCGCCGTTCAAAGAGAAGATTCTCGCCCGTGTTACCGTGCGCCGTTCCAACGCCACGCCGCCTCCCGGCACGGAGAAGCTGCCGGCGGGACGCGTGATTGACGTGCAGGATGACGAGTTCGGTTTTTACAAGGAAGGCACGCTCTGCGGCGTCCGAACCGACGACACCGCCTCCGACGGCGCGTGCGCGTGGCTCGACGGCTCGACGAACGAATGGGCGATTCAGTTTCATCTGCCGCTGAACTACTTCAAAACCGGCAAACATTACCGCGCCTTTGCCGTCGTGAAAATCCGCAAGCTGGCCGACACCGGCAACGCCTTCAGCTTCGGCCTCTACGACACCGCCGCGAAGAAGAGCATCACCAGCCGGCGTGTGACAGCGAAGGACGCGACGACCGATTGGAAGCCTTACGACCTCGGCGTCTTCGATCCGAAGGGCCAGCCTTACGTGTGGTTTGCCGGTTGCAAGAATGACGCCGCCGTGCCGGAGATTCTGATTGACCGAATTTATTTCGTGGAGGAAACAACGAAGCGCAGCAAGGCCCCCTGAAGGCGGCTAAATACTTTTCAGTGGCGAACACCACCGTCACATTCTCCACTGGCGCTGCTTGCCGCGATCAGCACGAAGCACCCGGCCCGCCTGCCGCCACGCGATCCTCGCCAGGCCGCCCAGTGTGGCGCGCATGGACTGCCAGCGGTTGCACTCGTTGAAACAGAGCGTGCAGGGCTTGGCGGCAAGCTCGGCGCGAAACTGGCGTGCGGCGGGCGAGCGCCAGAGTTTCCGCGCGTCGAAATCGAACTCACGAAGGTTGCCCAATTTGCGGCCGAGCACGAGGCACGGATAAACGTTCCAGTAAGGGTCAATGTAACCGAACGCCGTCCCGGCCATGCAAGCAACGCCGCTTGCTGGATTGCGCAGCCATTGACGGTGGCTCTCGATGAAATAATTCTGGCCGAAGCCGGGATGCTTGCGTTTCAGTTCCTCGAGGATGCCGGCGAGTTCCTCGCGCGCAGCAACAGGCTTCAAGGTCTTCTCGTTCCGGTAGTAGTGCGCCGACGGCAGCGCGCCCATGAAAGCGATCTTGTCTGGCGACACACCTTCCTTGACGAGCCACTCGACCAGCGCGGGAAACTCGCGGTAGTTGGCGGCGGTGAGCGTGCTGGAAATCTCGGCCCGGTAAAACGGGTATCGCCGCTCTTGCTCGCGCGCCCACTGAAACAGCCGCCAGGCACGGGCGAAGTTGCCGGGAATGCCGCGCACACGGTCGTGGATCTGCTCGATGCCGTCGAGCGAGACGGCGAAGTGGCGCAGATGACGCCCGCTCAGGCGCGAGAGGAGAAAACGTTCGCGCTCCAAGATGAGGTCGGTCTCGATCGCGTTGGTGGCGCAACCGGTGCGGTGACCGCGGCGGTCCAGCGCCAGCCAGAATTCGACGATGTCGCCGCGGTTGAACGGCTCGCCGCCGGTCGTTACGATCTGGGCCAGTTGCGTGTTGCGGTCGAGGAACCGCTCGAACTCGGCGAGCGTCATCTCCTGCGAGGCCGCCTCCGGTTGCTGAAAATAATTCGCCCAGATGTTGCAGTGCGAGCAACGACTGTCGCACCGGTAGGTGACGCCGACGAGGAATTGCGCGGGAAACGCCGGTGTCGGGTTCGTGCCGCACCGCAGCCAGCGCCGCGCGTCATTTCGCCACGCAGCCACGAGCCAGCGCGCCCACAAACGCAGGCCGTCGCGGCCGATGGTGTCGAAGGGAAGTTGAAAAGCCATGCTCCGGCGATGCGTGGCGGCCGAGGCGGCGACCGCTGCCGCGCGATTATTGTGCGGCCGGTTTCTTCTTCACGGGTTCAAAATCAATATCGGTGGACGTTTTCTTGGTGGAAGCTCCGGCCGTTGCCGTCATCCCGCTCAGCGGCGTATTGAAACGGTCCCACTCGTTTCTGGACACCGGCGTCAGTTTGACAGCCATGTCCACGTAGGTCTCGGTGTATTGGTCAAAGTGGTAGAACTGCGAAAGCCAGGCGATGGCAACGAAGTTGGCGCCGCGCACCGCAGGTTGCTGGGCGTTGGCCGTGGCGTCATAGGTGGCGAGCAAGGTCAGCACCGACGCGGGAGACAAATCGTGCCACGCCACGGGCTGTTCGGCGCGTTCCTGGGTGAATACGATTTTGCCAGCGTCGGCCCTGGCCGCTTTGCCGGCCAGCCGCACATTGGCACGTGTCGTCAGGTCGTTGCGGACGTAGGGCGATTGGGCGACGCCAGCGATGACCTGCGCTTTGAGCGCCGTGAGCCGTTGGTAAATCATGGTGCGATCCTGGGCGACCTGTTTCACGTCGGGCGATCCCATTTTGTCGGCGGCGGCGGCGTAAGCCTTCGCCAACGCTTCGAAGTTGCACTCGTTGATGGCGGCAGCCACCGTCCCATCCACCTGCTCCAGCGATTGCTTGTCGAGAGCGAATTGCTCGCGCGTCTGCTTGGCGTTCTCCTCGTTTTGCAGTTCTTTCGCGGTCACGGCGATGGCGGCATCAATGGCAGAGAATTGGGATTGCAGAAGCGGTTGTTTCACCTGCGCTTTGAGGGCCGTGATTTTCTTCATGGCTTCCCCTGCGTTCCTGTCCGCGTTCAGTTTTTTGGCTTCCGCAAGGCCCTGGGTCAGCAAATGAATTTGTCTGGCGATGGACTGCGCATGCGGCTGATAGAGCGTGACCCAACGCGGGTCCAAGTCGGTCTTCGCGGCGACATAACTGTCAAAGAACTTGGCGGCGTCCGCCAGACGGCCTTCGCCCAGCGCCTGGGTGCCGAGGTAAAACTGCGCGAGAATCCACGCGGGCGGCATCTGTTTCTTGAGCGCCGGCTGAACCTCATCGGGCCTCAAACCGCCGCCGATCAACTGACCCAGCACGGCGGCAAAATTGTCGCGCGTAATTTTTTCCGGCAACACGCCCAGATCCGTTTTTTCGCCGGCGGCGGAAAAGGATTTGCGGGCGTCGTCGGGTTTGCCCATCAGATACAACGCCGCGCCGACCTGGCAATCGAGGACGATTTGCCGGGGATTGTCCGCGAGCTTTTCGCGGGCTTTGCGGTAACCTGCGATGGCCTTCTGGTATTCGCCGGCATTGAGGTCGTTGTCGGCGACGTCCCAAATGTCGATCCAGCTTTGTCCCTCCGGAGCGGCGGGCTGAGACGCCGGCTGTGACGCGCCCGCAGATGTTTCACCACCGCCGAAAATCTTGTCGCGTTTCACCCAAAGAACGGCGCCGCAGGCGATGCAAACCGCCAGCACCACCAGCGTGGCCACGACGCCCTTCCAGGAGCCGGCTCGTGCGGCCGGCGTGGCGGCGCCAGCCCGCGGTTTGCGTTTGTTTTCCGACATCTCCTGCCGGCGGGTCGCGATAGCGCGTTTCGCCTCTTCGAGATCGTCTATCAATTCCTCGTAGGAGGCGTAGCGTTCCTCGCGGTTTTTCCGCAACATCTGGCCGATGGTCTGCATGGTCTCGTCGCAGATGTCCGGCGCAAAAGTTTTTAGCGACAGCGCCGGTTCGCGCAGGTGCTTCAGCACCACCTCGGTCGCGGAGTTCGCTTCGAACGGCGCGCGGCCCGCCAGCGCGTGGAACAGCGTGCCGCCGAGCGAATAGATGTCGCTGCGAAAGTCTTCGCGCTCGCCGCTGAGTTTCTCCGGCGAGATATAATAGGGCGTGCCCCAAATGCCGTCTTCCTGCTTTTTCTCCTCCTCGGCGCCGGCAAACTGCGCCAGCCCGAAGTCCACGACCTTGGCCTGGCTCTCGGCATTGAAAAGGATGTTGCCAGGCTTGATGTCGCGATGGATGACGCCGCGCTGGTAGGCTGCCTTGAGGGCGCAAGCGACTTGAATGCCGATGTTGAGCACATCCAATTCCGCAACGCGCTTGTGCGTCTCGATCATATGATCGAGGCTGCCGCCTTCCAGCAATTCCATGACGATGTAATACTGGCCGTTGGTCTCGTCGGTCTGGCCGAAGCTGAGGATTTGCGCGATGTTGGGATGATTGAGTGCAGCGGCCGCGCGCGCCTCGCGGGTGAAGTCAGCGACGAATTCCTTGTTCGAAGCCAGTTCCTTCTTCATCAGCTTCACCGCAACGAACCGTTGCAACGCGGAGTCGAACGCCTTGTAAACCGTTCCCATGCCGCCGCTGCCCACCGGCGTGAGGAGCTGGTAGTTGCCGATGACCATCGGCACGAGCAATTTGGTGCTGCACGCCGGGCAGATGGCGCGGCTGAACGCTTGCAAATCCGTCACGTCCAGATGCTGGCCGCAACTGGAGCAGGCGATCTTAATCTTTTTCTTTGATGCTGGATCAGACATGGTCAAGGGGAGGTATTTAACATGCGCCGGCCCGCCACCGCAAATGCAAAGCCATCGCTCATTTTCATAAAGGCGCATCCGGGCACACGCATCAGAACGACCGGCCCCTGTAGCGCAAACTTTCCAGTTTGCAGGAATGCCCCCAAACCCGCATCGCGTTGTAAAACGGACCTTCGCGTCCGTTGAGCTTCGGTTTTTAAGCAGAACGGATGCCAGTCTGCCGGACTTTGATTTCGGATTTTAGCCGGTGTGGAATCGTGCATTTGCAATATCATGGATTGAGTTTTCACCCGGATTTGGTCGGATTCAGTCGGATCAGGTCGGATCGAGCCGGATTGGGGTCTTGCGGTTGTAAAAAAATAATAGGCGGAATCACTTTGACTAGCTTTGACTGACTTTGACCAAGGTTTGACCAAACCGGGTTGAACCGGATGACCGCGAGCCGGAACGACGCAATGGCCGCAACCCCTCACCCCGACCCTTTCCCCGCTGACGCAGGGAGAGGGGGAAATTCTTCGCGTGGAGCGCAGGCAAACCGTTGGGTGCGTGTGATGGCAGAAGCGATCGATTTCCCTTTCCCCTCGCTGGCGATGAGAGAGGGCCAAGGTGAGCGGCGCCGTCCATGGATTGTAACTGCGTGGTTCCGGACAAGATCCAGAAACTGGCTTCGACTGCTTGGGCCTCCCATAGGTTGATCTGCTGAGACCGTCTCAAGACGGGCTTGGCCACCGTAGAACGGATGTCCACATCCGTTTGGCAACGGGCTTGGAAGAACGTTCCACACGACCCCATGCGCTCGTTGCGGAAATTTTGAGACCGTCTCCGCTCGCGAATCCCTCGCGGCAGCCGTGTACTCTTCCCGTTGCGTGTCATACATGCCTCCTGTAAATGTTCGGGTGGTCGTCAGCGTCACTTGGCCACCGTCCACTGATTTCTGTTCACTGTTCACTGGCCGTGGGCACACCGCGCCCAAAAGAACTGGCGTAGCAATTACACACGGGGATTTTTGGGCAAGAAAAATCACTGCGCTAGCGCAGTGAAAAATCAGCCAAAAACGCGTGTTTTTCGGAAACCAAAACATGCGTTTTCCAATGGACTGCGCTAGCGCAGTGCTAGCGCAGTCCTCGGAAAGGTCTATTCCGTGAAAAAATGGCACCCGCACTACGATCAAGTCCATTTCAGGACTTGGTGCGGTGTCCAGACGCGTCCTTCCGATGACAATGCCGGAATCGCCGGCGGCAGCGGCTTTTGTTGAACCGCCCGCCGGTGTCGGCTACACTGCCGCCACCTTGAGGAACATGGATGGCGGAATCAGATGATCAACTAAATACCGGCGCTGGCGCCATTGCGGTGCCCGAAGATGTGGCGCAAATCGAACGCCGCGCCTTTCGGAAGGCCGGGATTCTGTTTGCCGCGCTGCTCGTGCTGTTGCTGCTGACCTCGCTGCCGCAGGTCCGCCACTTTTTCACCGAAAATCTGCCGCGGCTCAAACAGTTCATTCAGGACTGCGGGCCGTGGGCGCCGGTCGTGTTTATCCTGATCGTGGCGGCGCTGGTCGCGGCCGGCATCTCGCGACTGGCTTTTCATTTTGTGGGCGGCGCGTTGTTCGCCTTTTGGGGCGGTCTGGCGTGGAGTTTGCTCGCTGCCATGATCGGCTACTCTGCCGTCTTCCTGCTGGTGCGCTGGCTCGGACTGAGCGAGTCCATCTTGCGCAAGCACCCCGCATGGCAAAAACTCGCCACCAGACTCAAACACAACACCGTTCCCGCCGTCATCATCTTCCGCCAGCTTCCGCTGCCTGGCATCGTGACCAACACCGTGCTCGCGCTCTCGCCCATCCGCCGGCGCGAGTTCTTCCTGGGCACGGCCGTCGGGCTGGTTCCCGAAGCCGTGCCGGCGACGTTGATCGGCGCCGGTTTCCGCAAGGAGCAACTCGGCCTGACCGCCGCCTACATGTTCGGCGCGGTCGCGCTTTTCGTCGTCGTCTGGATTGCGTGGGGCATCTACACCCGCCGCGCCGCGGCCAAGGAAGGGATGCTGGACCAGAACATGGACGCCGGTTAGGCCCACAAAGCGTAGAGCGAGGCGAGAAACCTTTAGCCTTCACATTCCCAACTCTTCACTCTTAATTCTTAACTCTTCACTCGCCTCCCCTTCCCTCCTTCCATTGCCTTTCCGCCGCTCGACCGCTACGCTATTGCCATGAGCGCATTTCCCGTCGGCCCGGAAAAGGAAACCCAGCTTGCCCAGCGTATGAACGCGCTCGGCGTGCGCGAAGCCGACATCGAAGAAACCTTTGTCCGTAGCGGCGGTCACGGCGGCCAGAACGTCAACAAGTGCGCCACCTGCGTGCAGTTGATCCACCGTCCCACGCGGCTCCAGGTCAAATGCCAGACTACGCGCCAACAGGGCCTCAACCGGTTCCTCGCCCGCCGGCTCCTGCTCGACAAAATCGAAGCGCTGCAAAAGGGCTTCGTGAGCGCAGAGCGCGCTGCGGCGGAGAAAATCCGCCGCCAGAAACGCCGCCGCAGCCGCCGCTCCAAACAGCGCATGCTCGCCGACAAATCCCACCAAGCCGCCAAGAAAGAATCCCGACGTTCTGTCGCGCCGGAGTAGGTCAACCGATTCGCTCAGAGACAAATCGAACGTCCTCGGCGACTAGCTGCCGCCGTTGACCTTCGCGTTAGCAGGATTCTCACGCAGCATTAACATTTGCTTGCCGCTGGCAAATGGGGCGTGTTTGGCGCATCTTCTGGGGATGGCAAAGAAAAAGAAATCGCAGTTCCATCGTGATATTTCGATATTTCACCGGGTTGCGGCTCGGAAAACAAACCCGTTGAAAGGCGTCAGCCGCAAGACCGCCCCGACGAAACCGCCGAAAATCGGCTGATCCCGAAAACCGAAGTTGTGCCGGCAAGGATGCCGGCGCCACGGTCAACTTCGGTTATTGGATTGATTGGTCCGCACATCCATGAGTACACCCACACCCGCTTTGCTTTCCGCCAACGAAGTAGCCCTCAGCTTCGGGCTTGAGCGCGTGCTGGATGGGGTGGTGCTGTCGGTGACGCCGGGAGAGAAAGTGGGGCTGGTCGGGCGCAACGGATGCGGGAAGACCAGTTTGTTAAAAATCCTCGCCGGCGCCAACCAGGCCGATGCGGGAGACATCTCGCGGCGGCGCGGGCTGCGGGTCGGGTATCTGCCGCAGGAGTTCGAGCTGGATGGAGGCAGGACGGTGCGGGAAAACATCGAGGCGGGGGCGAGCGATTTGATGGAGTGGTTGCGCTGTTACGAGGCCGGCCACCGCAGCGACGCGGAGATGGCGGATCTGTTGCACAAGATCGAGATGGCGGACGGCTGGAACTTGCAGGCGCGGATCAAAGCCGATGCGACGGCGCTGGGCACGCCGCCGCTGGACGCGCTGGTGGGGCCGTTGTCGGGCGGCGAAAAGCGCCGCGTGGCGCTCTGCCGCGCGTTGGTACCGCAGCCGGACTTGTTGTTGCTTGATGAGCCGACGAACCATCTCGACGCGGAGACGATCCGCTGGGTGGAGGAGTTTCTCCAGAATTTTCCGGGCGCGGTGATTTTCGTGACGCACGACCGCTATTTCCTCGATGTGCTCGCGACGCGGATCGTGGAACTGGCCGATGGCCGGTGCTTCTCGCATCCGGGCAATTACACGGCGTATCTGGAATCGAAGGCGGTCCGGCAGCAGATCGCGGAGCAGTCGGAGCGGCGGCGGCAGCGGTTCCTGCGCGTGGAACTGGAGTGGGTCCGCGCCGGCGTGCGGGCGCAGCGGTCGAAGGCTCGACATCGAATGGACACGTTTTACCAGGTGGCCGGGCTGGAGGCGCCGCCGGAGGAGCGGGAGATGGATTTGTTGATCCCGCCCGCGCCAGAGCTGGGCAACATCGCGGTAAACGTGGCCGAGGCGGGCGCGAAGGTCGGTGAAGACGCTGGCGAGCGCTGGCTGTTTCGCGGGATGACGTTCGCGTTGAAGCCGGGCGAATGCACCGGCGTAGTGGGCCGCAACGGCGTCGGTAAGACGACGTTGCTGCGCATCTGCATGGGCGAACGCGCGCCGGACGAGGGTGCCGTCACGATCGGGAAGAAGGTGACGTTCAACTACATTGACCAGGCGCGAATGCAACTCAACGGCGCGAACACGGTGCTGGAGGAGATTTCGGGCGGCAGCGAGACGATCCTGTTTGGCGACCAAAGGCTCAGCGCGCGATCCTACCTGCGACGGTTTCTTTTTACTGATGAGCGCGTGAAGGAACCCGTGGACCATCTTTCCGGCGGCGAACGCGCGCGGTTGATGCTGGCGAAGGTGCTGCGGCGCGGCGGCAATGTGCTGGTGCTGGACGAGCCGACCAACGATCTCGATCTGCCCAGCCTGCGGATGCTGGAGGAGGCGCTGGCGGATTTTGATGGCAGCGTGCTGGTGGTGAGTCACGACCGCTATTTTCTTGATCGTATTTGCGACCAGATTGTGGCGTTCGAGGACGGCGGCGTGTTCGTGCAGCCGGGCAACTATTCGTATTACCTGGAAAAGCGGAAGGAGCGGGAGGCGCGCGGGAAGCGCGCGAACGACGCCCCGGCGAAGGTTCTTTCATGCGAGCCGGAAGCTGCGGCGCCGAAGCCCGACCGCTCGCGCAAGCTGAGCTTCAAGGAGCAACGGGAACTCGCGGGCATGGAAGCGGCGATTCTGGCGGCAGAGAATCGCGTGACGGAATTGGAGGCGACGCTGCACGATCCCGGCTTCTATGCCACGCGCGCGAAGGAAGCGCCGGCCCTGATCGCGGATTTGGAGGCGGCAAAAGCGGAAGTGGTCCGGCTTTACGCGCGCTGGGAGGAACTGGGCCGGATCGGGAAGTGAAAACGCCCGCCGTTAGAGCAGCAAATCGCTCTACGCATCCCTTCCGATTTTATCGCCGGCCTGCGTCCAGCAGGGAAACCGCCGCTACTTCATTGGCGAGAAGTCGGTCGGCTGCATGAAGACGGATTTGACGCCGCCTTCCTTCAAGGTCAACGGACCGCCGGCGGCCTTCTCGGAGTCGGCCTTTACTTTAACCCATTCGGGATTGGCGCGGAACGCTTTCCATGATTCCGCGGCGGCGTCTTTGCTCTTGTGGGCGACGATATAGATGAGCGTGTTGTCTGCGCCTTGCTTCGGGTCGGTGGGCGTCCAGTAGGCGACGCTGGTGATGCCGTGCTTCTCGAACAGCTTGACGGTGTGGTCGCGGAAGCGCGCGAGGAGGTTGGGCAGGTTGTTGGGAGTGGCCGTGTAGGTGCGCAACTCGAACGTGCGCGGCGCGGCGGCGCAGCAGGGTTTCACCTCCGGCGAAAAATCGGTGGCCTTCATGAAGACGCTCTCGATCTTCTCGACGAGCTTGCCGTTCTCTTCCGTTTTCTTGAAATAGGCCTTCCGGTCGGGGTCGTCCATGAACGCCTTCCATGACGCCGTGGCCGCGTCGCGGCTGGGGAACGCCAGCACGTATACGAGCTTGTTGTCCGGGTTCTCCACCGGCACCCAGTAGCCGATGTTGGTCATGCCGTATTTCTCAAAAACCTTGCAGGTGTAGTCGCGGAAGCGCGCCACCAATGCGTCGAGTTTGCCCGGCGGGGCGTAATAGGTTCGCAACTCAAAGCAACGCTCGTCGGCGGCCTGGCCGGCGGCGGCGGTGAAAACAAGCGCGAGTGAAAGGGATGCGAGGCAAAGGGAGCGAGTGATCGGTTTCATGATGGGCAATTTCTAGCAGCGAAGACGGGACGATGGGAAGAAGTTTCTGTAGGTTGCGGCTCCAGCAACGTTTGCAGCGCCTGTGTGTGGACATGGTGCGGCGGGTTTGCTAGCCTCCCGCGGCTGATCGGAGGCAAACTTATGTCGCCTTTTCTTGCGGAACTGCTCGGCACGATGCTCCTCGTCATCCTCGGCGACGGCGTGGTTGCCAACGTCGTCCTCCACAAGACCAAAGGCGAGAACGGCGGGTGGATAGTCATCACGGCCGGTTGGGCGTTCGGCGTGGCGGTGGCCGTCTATGCGGTCGGGGCGTTCAGCGGCGCGCACCTCAACCCGGCCGTGACCATCGGGCTGGCCTCGATCGGCAAGTTCGAGTGGACCTCGGTGCCGGTTTATGTCGCGGCCCAGATGACGGGCGCGTTTCTCGGCGCGACCGTCGTCTGGCTGGCATATCTGGCGCATTGGCCGGTGACGGAGAATCAGGGCGCAAAGTTGGCGGTGTTTTGCACCGCGCCCGCCATTCGTAACACCGTGGCAAACCTTCTCACCGAAATCATCGGCACCTTCGTGCTCGTGCTGGGCGTGCTCGCCATCCTGACGCCGAAGAACCTCAATCCCGCGCACGGCTGGGACGTGGGATTTGGCCCGTGTCTCGTCGGTGTCATCGTGTGGGCCATCGGGTTGTCGCTCGGCGGGCCAACAGGTTATGCAATCAACCCGGCGCGCGATCTCGGCCCGCGACTCGCCCACGCCGTGCTGCCCATCGCCGGCAAAGGCGGCTCGGATTGGAGCTACGCGTGGGTTCCGGTGGTTGGGCCGGTCATCGGCGGCATCGTTGCGGCGGTGCTTTACAAAATGTGCTGGCCGGCTTCGTAAAGAACCGCCGTCGGTAAAAGGTCTTTCATGAAACACATCCTCGCTCTCGACCAAGGCACGACCAGTTCGCGCGCCATCGTCTTCGACGCCGCCGGCAATGTTGTCGCCGCAGCGCAGAAGGAGTTCCGCCAGATTTTCCCCAAGCCCGGATGGGTGGAGCACGACGCGCGGGAAATCTGGGCCACGCAATTGCACACAGCCACGGAGGCCATCGCGAAAGCCGGCCTCAGCGCCACCGACATCGCCGCCATCGGCATCGCCAACCAGCGCGAAACCACCGTGGTTTGGGACCGCAAGACCGGCGTGCCGGTTCATCACGCGATCGTCTGGCAGGACCGCCGCACCGCCGCCGCATGCGACCGGCTCAAGGCGAACGGGCTGTCGCCAAAGATCAGGAAAAAGACGGGTCTTGTGGTGGATGCTTATTTCTCCGGCACAAAACTGGACTGGATTCTGCGCCACGTGCCGGGCGCACGCGCCAGGGCAAAGGCAGGCGAACTGGCGTTTGGCACGGTGGACTCGTGGCTCGTGTGGAACCTCACCGGCGGGCGCGTCCACGTGACCGACGCGAGCAACGCCTCGCGAACGATGCTGTTCAACCTGAACACGGGCGACTGGGACGATGACCTGCTGGACCTGCTCGATGTGCCTCGCGGCATATTGCCGGCGGTGCGCTCGTCGAGTGAGGTCTATGGCGAGACGACGCTCTTCGGCGCGGCGATACCCATCGCGGGCATCGCCGGCGACCAGCAGGCGGCGCTGTTCGGCCAGGCGTGCGCGCGGCCCGGCATGGTGAAGAACACCTACGGCACCGGTTGTTTCATGTTGATGAACACGGGCGCGAAGCCGATGGCGTCGAAAAACAACCTGCTGACCACCGTGGCGTGGCGCATCGGCGACCGGACCGAGTTTGCGCTGGAAGGCAGCATCTTCATCGCCGGCGCGGTGGTGCAATGGCTCCGCGACGGCCTCGGCATCATCAAGTCCTCCTCGGAAATCGAATCGCTCGCCGCCCGCGTGCCGGACACGCACGGCGTCTATCTGGTGCCGGCGTTTGCCGGGCTGGGCGCGCCGCATTGGGACGCCTACGCGCGCGGCCTGCTCGCCGGCATCACGCGCGGCACGATGGCGGCGCACATCGCGCGCGCGGCGCTGGAGGGAATCGCGTTTCAAGTGGCCGACGTGTTGCGGGCGATGGAGGCCGACGCAAACATCCGCCTGAAGGAACTGCGCGTGGACGGCGGCGCGTCCGCGAACAATCTGCTGATGCAGTTTCAATCCGACCTGCTCGGCGTGCCGGTGGTGCGGCCGAAGGTCACCGAGACCACGGCGTTGGGCGCGGCGTATCTCGCCGGACTCGCCGTGGGTCTCTGGAAAGACCGGCAGCAGATCGCCGCGCAGTGGCAGGCGGACCGCCGTTTCGAACCCACGATGAAGCCCGCGCAGCGCCGGCAGCACATGGCCGGCTGGCAAAAAGCCCTCTCGCGGGCGCAACACTGGGAAGACTCGGGCGACTGATTTTTTCAATGTCGTTCTCCCCAACGCGGCGAAGCCGCAACCCCACTGGATGACCGCAAGAGAACGCAAAGATCGCAAAGCGATTCTCTCTTCACTCAGCGTTCCTTGCGTTCTTTTGCGGTCAAGAATCCTGCCAGGAAAACAAAACCTTGAGGGATTGCAATACGGATGAAACGCCGATGGGCGGGGCTGAATCATTTGGGTTTGTTTTCGAAAAAAAGCTTTTTGATTTCCCCACCCTTGGACACCGAAACAGACGATTTCCGGTGGAAAATGACGTTTTTCAGTTTTAACCGGGGCCATCATATGGGTTTGTTTTCGAAAACAAACCCATCTGATTAAGGGAGAGGATGATCGCCTCGCCAGCGGCAGCCGCCGTCCATATTGGGGGTGAATTCGCCACTCTCGGCGGCCGGGATGCGATGTGCACGCCAGACCGGCCACGATCGGCTCCGCCAGCGCCTGGCGGCTGGACGCCGTTGGGCGCGTTTCCGCGCACTCCATGCAATCCGCGGATTGTTTCCGGTTGCCCTTGGGGGCCTCCGGCGGGACGGCTTCTGCCCGCATGACGGCGGTCTTCATTGCGGGTTGAACAATATGGTGAATTCTCTATTATGTCAAGAGAAAATTGCTATTATTTTCACAAGACCGGCCTGGCGGAGGGGCCGCTTCACGGGCTTGGGCGGGAGGCGGCGCGACGAAGGCCGGAGGGGAAGCCACGGATGAACCCAGCGTGGCGGAGCCGCAACCTCCGTCAGCCGCCGTTGGTCTTCGCCAGCGGCAGGCCGTTGAGTTTCGCCTGCAAGAAGCCTCCGCGCAGGTTGGCCACGTTCTCGAAGCCGTGGCCGTGCAGCGCGCACGCGGCGAGATAACCTCGCAGGCCCTTCTGGCAATACGCCACCATCCGGCCTTCGCGCGGCAACTCGCCCAGCCGGTCGCGCAACTCCGCCAGCGGGATGTTCACCGCGCCGGCAAGTTTGCCAAACTCCTCCAACTCGTCGGCGTCGCGCACGTCGAGCAGAAACTCGCCGCCGGGCTGCCACGTCTCCGGCGCGACGGTGGCGACGTCGCCGCGCGCAATGTGGCTCGCCACAAAGCCGGCGACATTGACCGGGTCGTTCGCCGAGCCGAAGGGCGGCGAATAGGCGAGATCGATGTCCTCGAGGTCGAACACGCTCATCTTCGCCGTGATCGCCGTCGCGAGCACGTCAATGCGTTTGTCCACGCCGTCCTCGCCGAGCACCTGCGCGCCGAGCAGGCGGCCGGTGCCGTCCTCGGCGACGAGTTTGATCATCAGCGGTTTCGCGCCGGGATAGTAGCCGGCGTGGCTGTTGTCGCGCGTGAGGCTCGTGAAGAAACTGAAGCCGGCCTTCGCGGCCTGGGCGCTGTTGAGGCCGGTGAACGCCGCGGTCATGTGCAGCACGCGCACGATGGACGTGCCGAGCGCGCCGCGATATGTCAGCTTCGCGCCCGCCGCGTTCGCGCCGGCGATGCGGCCCTGGCGGTTCGCCGGACCGGCGAGCGGGATGCGCACGCGCGCGCCGGTCAATGCATGGATCGTCTCCGCCGCGTCGCCGACGGCGTAAATGTCGGGATCGGAGGACTCCATGCGGCCGTTGGTTTTCACGCCGCCGGTGACGCCGATTTCCAAGCCGGCGGCCTTGGCAAGTTCCACTTCCGCCTGAACGCCCACGCTCAGCAAAATCAGGTCCGCCGGCAGCGTGTCGCCGTTGTCGAACTCGACGCCGCGCTCTGTGAACGCCCTGGCACTGACGCCGGCCTTCAACTGGAACTCGTCGCGACGGACCTGGTTTTGCAAATGCTGCGCCATATCATCGTCGAGCAACGGCAATATGTGGGGGTTGCGCTCGACGATGGTGACGTGCATCCCGCGCCGGTGAAACGCCTCCGCCATTTCCAGACCGATGAAGCCGCCGCCGATGATCACCGCGCGGCGCGGCTTGCGCTCGTCGAGAAACGCCGCGATGCGGTCCATGTCTGGGATGTCGCGCAGCGTGAACACATGCGGCAACTCCACGCCCGGCAGCCGCGGCACGAGCGGCTGAGCGCCCTGGCTCAGGATGAGCTTGTCATACCGCTCGTCGCGTTCGCTGCCATCGGGGGCCTTCACACGCACCGTTTTGGCGGCGCGGTTGATCGCGACGACCTCGTGGTTGACGTGGGCATGAATGCGCGAGCGCGACCAGAACGTCTCCGGCTTCATGATGATCAACTTCGCGCGGTCGTTGATCTCGCCGGCGATATAATACGGCAACCCGCAGTTGGCAAACGACACGTAGGGGCCGCGGTCGAAGATGTGAATCTCGGCGTTCTCATCCACGCGGCGGGCTTTCGCGGCCGCCGAAGCGCCGCCAGCCACGCCGCCCACGACAATAATGCGACGGGGAGTTTTCATGGAGTCCGGTCAGTGTTTCACTGTGCAGCAGGTATTGGATTCGCAAACCGCCTGGCGGTTCCAAGGCATTTTGGCGAGCAGCATCGCCAACCCACAAGTGCCGGTGAGTCCCGCGAAAAGCAGGCCGCAACCGGTGAACAACGGGAGGATGGCAAAAAGCGGATTCACCCACAGCGCCGCCGCCGCGCCCGACCCCGATATGACGCCGATCACAATCTGGACCTGCCGCATCAAGGGCAGCACGTTGCTCTCGCCGCGCTCCACCGGAAACCCGGCGTCCACCCACGCCTGCGTGCCGCCTTCCACGAGCACACAGCCGTTAAAACCGGCGCGCTGGAATTTTTCGATGGCCTTGGCCGCCCGCCCGCCGGACTGGCAAATGACATACAGCGGCCGGCTGGCGTCGCCGCGCCCCCGCAGGAACGCCGCCGGGTCGAGCTGGTCGAGAGGCACGAGTTGGACGCCGGCGATGTGAACGGCGGCGTGTTCCGGCGGCGTGCGGACGTCGAGCAAATCGGCCGGGGCGCCCTCCGCCAGGCGGCGTTGCAGTTCCCGCACCGGGACGCTGTTTTTATCATGGACAGAGTTATTATTCATGTTATAATCATATAACCATAAGGTTATGTATTATGCAAGTTAAAAACAACCCGCCGTTGCCTCCGGAGTGCCTGGAGCGGATTGCCGCGCGCTTCAAGGTCCTCGGCGAGCCGATGCGACTCCGCATCCTGCAGACGGTTTGCAAGGAGCCGCACAGCGTCAACGACATCGTCGCAGCCACCGGCTCGACGCAGGCCAACGTTTCGAAGCACCTGTCGCTGCTGACCGCCGCCGGCGTTCTGCAGCGGGAGAAGGACGGCCAGCGCGTGTTTTACGGCGTCAAGGACAAGCTCGCGGTGAAGCTTTGCGAACTGGTGCGCGCGCAGGTCATGGAGTAGCGGCGCGGGCCGGCGGCAAAGGCGTGACCGATGAGCCATGGGCGTCGGTCGCGAAGAAATACTCGCTCTCCAGGTTCGAGCCGCGCCGGATTTCCAGCACGCCGACGCCGTGCCGGAGCAGGATCTCCAGCACGCGGGCATTGGTCTCCGCTGCGCGGGCCGTTTCGTCGAAGAACTTCACGGTCAATTCCGCGCCTTCGAGCGCCTGTTCCCACGTCGCGCCCGGCAGCGCCTGCTGCAATTCCGCCATCGGCAGCGGCCGGCCGGCCGGTTCCAGAAAATACGTCACGCGGCGGCTGCGGCGGGTGAGGCTGTCCATGCTGTCCTGCCGGACCAGCCGGCCGGCCTCGATGAACGCCGCGGCGTCGCACAACGTTTCCAGTTCGTGGAGGTCGTGCGAACTGATCACCACCGTCTGCGTGTCGTGCCGGCGTTTGAGGATGGCGCGGATGCGCGCGGCCTCGCGCGGGTCGAGGCCGCTCATCGGCTCGTCGAGCAACACCAGTTCCGGCCGGCCGAGAAACGCCTGCGCGATCGTCAGCCGCCGCATCATGCCGTGCGAGAGCGTCCGCACGGGCGAGCGGCGCCGGTCGCGCAGATGCACCCACTCCAGCACTTCGTCAATGGACTCGCGCAACGTGCCCTCGGAGAGTCCTTGCAGCCGGCCGTAGAACCAGAGCAAATCCTCGACGCGCGCGTGCAGCGGCAGGCGCGAGTCCTGCGGCAGCAGCGTCACGCGGCCCGCGTGCCGTTCCGGGTCGAACATCCCCTCCCCCAGCAGGCTTACCGTGCCCGCGTCGCGGCGCAGCAGGCCGACGCTGACGGCCAGCGCCGTCGTCTTGCCCGCGCCGTTGCTGCCAACGAGGCCGAAGATCGCCCCGCGCGGCACGGCGAGGTCAAGGCCGTCGAGCGCGCGGCGGCTGCCGTAGGTTTTCACCACGCCTTTGAATTCCAGCGCGCAGTTCACAGGTTCCTCCGCGAAAACGACACGTAGCCCGCCAGCGCATAGGCCGCGCCGAGGCACAACACGAACAGGGTCCCCGGCAACGCGTGCGGCACATCGGTCAGCCACAGGTCCATCTGGTGCCCGCCCGGCAGCAACATGTCTACCGTGTCGAGAATCGTGCGCCACGGTTGCATCGTCACCCAGCCCGCGACGCTGCTCAGGATGCCGACGGCCACCATCGCGACGAAACCGAGCGCGGTCGCGACGTTCGGACTAGCCACGGCCTGTGAAATGCCCGTGGCCAGGCCGAGGAAGGCAATGCCGTAAACCCATGCCTTCAGCGCGAACAGCAGCAAGTCGAGCGCGTTGGGCAGCGGGGCAAAGAACGCCATGCGGCACCAGCCCGTCACCCACGCGGCCAGCGCGCTCAACAGCAGCGCCACGAGCAGTTGCAGCGCCTGGCCGGCGAACTTGCCCGCGCACCACGACAGCCGCGACGTGCGGAACATCACGAACCGCACCGACCCGCTCCAGATTTCCTCCGAGATCCGCGACGACGACATGAGCATCACCAGCAGCGGCGTGAACGTGAACGACAACCAGCCGTAAAAAAGAGCCAGCGGCGTGAAGCTGAGCAGCCGTGTCGCGGCATCGCTGCTGCCGACGAAGTGGGTCAGCATCTCTTTGAACTGCCGGTTTTTCCACAAGGCCGAGGTGGTGCCGCCCACCCGCTGCGCCTCCGCGACGCCGACCGCTTTCTCCAACTGGTTCTCGATTTCGTGCAGAGCCTTCACGAACAACAAGGTCGCGGCCACCGCGCCGAGCACGTAGAGGATCAACAACACAATCGCCCGCCGGCTGCGGATGGAATCCGCCAGCTCGTGCAACGCCACCGTCCAGGTATTGCGAAGAGTGGAGCGCGCCACGCGGCCTCCCGGCTACTGGTCCTCGACGCTGATGCTGGCGCCGTTTTGTGACCGCCCGCCGCGTTGACGGCGGTTGAGTTTGTCCTGCACATCCGCCAGCGGCAGCGCCACGGCGGGATCAATGAAGTTCATCAACTCGAAATCGCCCCCGGCTTTCTCGCGCCAGCCAGCCGGCAGCGTCTGATCCATGTCGCCGTAGGTTTTGGCCAGCACACCGCTCAACTCGTTCATCATCTTGATGCCGTCCTCGCTGCTCATCTCGTCCTTCTGTTTCAGCGAATCAGCCCATTGCTTGATGCCCTGTTCCAATTGCGAGTTCATCACCGCCATCGTCCCGTCAAACATGGCGATCTGCTGAACGTTCAAACCAAGGTTGGTGATGAAACTGTTCCGGGACATCTCCACCCGCGTGTTCCACAAGTCCATCTCCTTCTTGAGATTCTCGCCGAACCGCTCCGACGTGTTGGTGTTCCGTGTTTTGTCAGGTTCAGGTGTTACCGACGGTGCGCTGGCGTCCGCGGCGGGACGGAACGGCGTCGTCTTTTTGGGAGGCGAAGATTTCCGCGCCCTCGAACGCGCCGCCGACATTTCGTCGTCTTTCACCTGCAACATCGCCTTCACCGTCTCCATCTTGCCGGTGGCCGCGCCGCGTTTGCGCAGTTTGGCTTCCATCTCCTTGATTTGATCGCGCGCCTGGCGCAAATCCGTGCGCGGCCCCCAGCCGCCGAGCGCCAATCCCACCAACAACGCCAATACCACTGCGATTCCAGTTTTCATTGTGCACCTCTGTGGCACGGCCCAACGCCGTTGATGCCGGCCTCCAAGCCCTACGCATACCGCCTCCCATCCATCGCGGAAAGAAGATTCGACAGCGAGACGGGGAGCTTCCGTTGAATCATCCATTCCGCTACTCTCGCGGCCGTGAATTCGCGGCAACTCATTGTGATCGGCGGCGGGCCGGCGGGCATCTTTGCGGCCATCGCGTGCGCCGGGGCGTCGCCGGGGGCCAGGATAACGGTGCTGGAATCCGGGCCGGAGTTTCTCGCCAAGGTCCGCATCTCCGGCGGCGGCCGATGCAACGTCACGCACGCCTGTTTCGAGCCGCGCGAACTGGCGGAGCGCTACCCGCGCGGCGGCCGGGCGCTGATTGGACCGTTCAAACGGTTCCAGCCGCGCGACACCGTCGCGTGGTTCGAGTCGCGCGGCGTAAAACTGAAAACGGAAGGCGATGGCCGCGTGTTTCCCATCAGCGACGACTCGCGAACGATTGTGGATTGTCTGCTGCGCGCGGCGAAGACGGCGGGCGTGACATTGTTCGCGCGGCGCGGCGTGGAGCGCGTGACGCGGCGGGCGGCGGGCGGTTTCGATCTCACCCTCGCCGGCGGTGACACGCTGTCCTGCGACCGTTTGTTGTTGGCCATCGGCGGTTGCCGCACGGCGGCGGCGGGAAACCTGGCGGTGTCACTCGGCCACACGCTGGAGCCGCCTGTGCCGTCGTTGTTCACATTTCACATCGAGACGCCCTGGCTGCGCGCACTGGCCGGCGTGTCCGTCGAATCGGTCGAGGCATCGGCTCCGGGCACGGGACTGCGCGAGCGCGGCCCGTTGCTGGCGACGCACTGGGGCTTGAGCGGGCCGGCGATTCTGCGGTTGTCGGCATGGGGCGCGCGGGAGTTGCACCGCCTCGATTACCGTTTCCCGTTGCACGTGAACTGGCTGCCGCACCTCGGCGCGGAAGCCGTCGCGGCGGCGTTGCAGTCGCGTCGCGTCGGGCAGCCGGCTCGGTTGGTGGTGAACACGCCGGTCCCTCCGCTGCCGGCGCGGCTGTGGGAGCAATTGGTCCTCGCCGGCGGCGTGAATCGCGACACGCGCTGGGCGGCGCTGACGCGCGCGGCGCAGCATCGGCTCGTCCAACAACTGATCCGCACGGAATTGCCGGTGACGGGCAAGAGCATGAACAAGGAGGAGTTCGTCACCTGCGGCGGCGTGCGGTTGAACGAGGTGGATTTCAAAACCATGGAGAGCCGCGTTTGTCCCGGCCTTTATCTGGCCGGCGAGGTGCTCGACGTGGACGGCATCACCGGCGGTTTCAACTTCCAGGCCGCGTGGACCACCGGCTGGATCGCGGGCCGCGCGATGGCGGGCGAATCTGAAAATGGATGATGTCAAAACTCTTTAGAAATGTCCCCTTGTTAACTCACGAGAGAATGTCCCCTTCGTTGCTTGTTGTCTGCGACCCTCTTCAGCCCGGCTGGGGGTGCGGGACGGAGGGAGGCCGAGCGAAGCGAGG
>Ga0209083_1001023_pt1 | contig 34639 bp, 62 predicted proteins | sample AM7aDNAmetaG_FD_184132 | JGI IMG/M metagenome (GOLD analysis project Ga0209083, IMG submission 184132) | Freshwater microbial communities from Finland to study Microbial Dark Matter (Phase II) - AM7a DNA metaG (SPAdes) (version 3) | ecosystem: Environmental > Aquatic > Freshwater > Lake ... | reverse complement strand
CAGAAATACCACTGTCGCCAAAAATACCACTGTAGCCAGAAATACCACTGTAGCCAGAAATACCACTGTAGCCAGAAATACCACTGTAGCCAGAAATACCACTGTAGCCAGAAATACCACTGTAGCCAGAAATACCAGAGCCGCTGTAGCCAGAGATACCACTGTAGCCAGAAATACCACTGTAGCCAGAAATACCACTGTAGCCAGAAATACCACTGTAGCCAGAAATACCACTGTCGCCAAAAATACCACTGTAGCCAGAAATACCACTGTAGCCAGAAATACCACTGTAGCCAGAAATACCACTGTAGCCAGAAATACCACTGTAGCCAGAAATACCAGAGCCGCTGTAGCCAGAGATACCGCTGTAGCCAGAGATACCACTGTAGCCAGAGATACCGCTGTAGCCAGAAATACCACTGTAGCCAGAGATACCGCTGTAGCCAGAGATACCGCTGTAGCCAGAAATACCACTGTAGCCAGAGATACCGCTGTAGCCAGAAATACCGGATCCACTGTAGCCAGAAATACCACTGTAGCCAGAGATACCAGACCCACTGTAGCCAGAAATACCACTGTAGCCAGAGATACCAGAACCACTGTAGCCCGAGATACCAGAGTATCCAGAGAAACCAGCGGTACCCATAATTGAGTCTACCCACTGGCAACCATCAATGTCACAGTAATAAATCTTTAACTTACCATACACATCATCCCACCACATTGAGCCTGCGCCTGGGGATGGGGGAGGTGTTGCGCCGATGTAAACAGATCCTGATAAACCAGAGAATCCAGAGAATCCAGAGAAGCCAGAGTAGCCAGATACACCAGAGCCTGAGTACCCGGAGATACCACTATATCCAGAAATGCCAGAAAAACCAGATTTACCAGAGTACCCAGAAATACCAGACGCGCCACTGTAGCCAGACAGACCACTGTAACCAGATAGACCTGAATATCCCGACCACCCGGATACAGGGCCGACAACTTCTGTTGATCCGTCGCTGTAATAAATTGTTAAATAACCCGTTGTTGAGTTATATATAATGTTGGTAATGAGTTTGCCGGGCGAGGCTGCGTTAGCAATCTGAGAAACAGATGCTTGTTTTGTTACACCTTTTTGTACAACAGGTACCTGTTCGTCACCCGTTAGCGGGGTAGCGATTGGTAACTGTGTTATTGACTGATCGGCCATGTATTATGTTGTGTAAGTAAAGGCACCATGTGAGGTGCCAATACCAAACGGTGATATTACTGAAACGTCAACCAAACCAGTTACCGGGTAAGCTGGGGTAAACGCATTAATTTGAGTAGAGTTAATTAATTCAAATGATGCCAAGACGTTACCAAATCTTACAGTGTTTACAGCTGTAAAATTTGCTCCGGTAATGGTCACAAAAGTACCGCCGGTTTTTGCACCTGTGTTTGGTGATACACCATAAATATATGGATTTAGTACTGATGGCGATGGTACCACATTACTGTTTTTGTTTAAGTCGCCCGTGTTATTTGCGTATGTTCCATTGGTGCCCTCAATAAAAACTGAATTTCCGTTTTGAAATCCGTTTTCAGTCATAATTTGATTGCCGCCAATTGGGCCTGTAGCAATAGAAACATCCGGACGTGGAAAACGTAACGCAATGTTTTCAGTCTGTAGCGCAGGTAAACGCCAAGGATCAAACTGATCTAAGTCTTCTTTGCATACCCGCATTCCCGGAAAATTTGGATCCGGAAATAGGTCGACGTAAGCCATCTTTCTGTTGCAGCGATCGCACACCGCAACAGAAAGAACAGAATTACCTCGGGTATCAAGATAAACAGGCATTTAGGTGCCTTAGAGTGCTGAAGGTAATGCTTGACCGTCGTTTTGGATCAAGAAACATTCAACTGCAACACTAATAGCCGCTGTACCAGTACTTGTCGAAAATTGAATTTGAAGGTCTGTTTTTTCAGTAAAAGGACGGGGCATTACACGCTGTGCTGCATAGAACTGGGTAAACGGAGATTGTTGTGTTACTGACACTACACCAGATGAAGAGACGCTTTGATTTCTGTACGTTACATAGTTGGCATTGTTACCATTGAACGAAGTATACGCGTTAACTCGACTTAAATACAAAGTATAGCCAGCTGGTACAGTGTAAATAGCCATTTGCGTTCTACCGATACCAGCATTAATCTGTGCGTATGTTGTAGTATTTGTTACATCTTTTAATGTAACTGCGCCAGATGGGTTTGATGCGCTACCAGAAGTTACAAACATGTTATTAATTCGGAAATATTTGTTTACTGTTGGTACAGCAGTCGCGCCGCTTAATGTTAGTGTTTCAGATATTTGCAAATAATTTGCATCTAATCCATCAATGGTAATTTTAGCAGTATCGCCAGAAGTACCTGCTAAGTTCATAGTAATAGCAGAACTTGGGTATGTATAAGTCGTTGCGTTTTCCCATAAAGGAATAACTGATGTTGTTACAGAGGTTTGGTAACCATAAATATTTACGGTGCTGTGGCCCATAATTTGAGTACGAGCAACTTGAAGGTCAAAAGGCTCATAGGCCCCGACTTTAGTTACCGACTCAATTGCGTATGGTGTTGCTTGTAGATTTGTTACTAAAGACATAATTAATTTCCTTTAATGTTGAAGTAGGGGGCCGTAGCCCCCGAGGCAATTAATTATTGGTGTAACCTTGGCCAACGTTGATGATAGAGCCAGTGTAGTTACGTGCTGTGTAGTCTACAGAGATTGTGCCACCCAAAGTACCAGTGTTAGCAGAAACAGTAGCTGCAGAGAATGACAATGAAGCATCCAATAAGCCAATGTTTTCAAGGATAGCTGCAGTTGCTGCAGTTGCTGTAAATACACCAGCAATGCGACCGCCAGCTGCTGTTGGGGTAATTGTACCAATTGCTGTAGTTGTCACAGCGCCAGTTGTTGGGTTTGTGATGTTGATTGAAACAGTGATTACGCCACCAGTCAAGCCAGTTGCAGCTGTATCTTGATACAATGCAAAACTTTCAATGATTGCGCCGGCCGGCAACTCGAATGGAACTGGAGTTGTTGTGCCTACAGGGGCAGTTGTAAAGGTTGTAGCACCAGAAGTTGTGCTTGTAATTGGGTTGGTAATAAATGCTTGTTGTGATACACGGGCTGCGCCTGTGTTATCTGGAGCGATTACACCGTTGTTTGTTGGATTGTTATACTTGTAGATCCGGACTGGACCTGTGAAAGATACTGACATTTTGATTTCCTATCAAGAGGGAGCCCACACTAGATACTTGATTATCTCACCGGGTAGATTACGGGAGCTATGTATGGACGGTTCTACCTATACCTACTAATGCAAAAAATAGGTTAAATCCGCCCTAAACTGTGAATTTGTTAGATTTTTTGACATTATCTGAGCCGGGAATGACTCTGAGATTGGAAAAGACATGCAAGCCCGATACTTTACGGCCTTGAAGGGGGATAATGTGGTCTACGTGGTGTTCAATGCCAGATGCTTTGGTGAGCATAGCGGCTAGTTGGTATTTGGCGATAATGAGGTGCGCGTCTGGGTCCCATGCTGGTGTGCGTTGGAGTTGTGATGCTCTACGTTTACATTCTAAAGCGGCTTTAACGGGCTTGTTGTTTTTGTTCCACTTCCTATTGTATGCGTTGTGCTGTTCTAAATTAGAGTCACGATTTTTGCGATGAATTGCATATCGTTTTTCTGGATTAGCTAATACCCAAGCTTTAGCCCGCTCTTTAGCTAATTCTTTATTGCGTAAATACCATTCACGCGCTAATCGTTTTTGGTTTTCTTTTGTAGTTGCCATTCTGACATTATACATGAAAAAAGCCCAGCTTTGTGGGCTGGGCTTTTTATTACTACCAGACTTGGATTAAAGTCCAGGGGTGCCGTAGATGTTGCGAGCATCGTGCCATCCAGTTGCGTAACGTTCTGTTGCTTTGTAACGCATGCTGTCTGTTTCGAAGTCTCCCTCCATCGATTTTTCCATCGGACGACGCATTACGAGCATGAGACCATTCTCAGCATCAGTCTGAACCCACCAGGCTTTGCTAGAGGACAAACGTGTAACCACGTGTGTACCTTTAGGCAACATGCCTGTTGATTTGATTGGGTTCAAATCGTTGTCAGCTGTACCAGAACGGAGTACAGATTTGAGGATAACCTCTGCCTGAAACTCGAGTGCTGGAGGAACAACTAACTGTTCTGCTTTCAAGCGGATACGCTTACCGTTGTTGTCGATAGCTGAGCGGATTTGAATCAACATCTGTTCAACAGAAGTTTGGCTCAAAGAAGCAGCTGTAGATAACTGGTTAGAGTAAGAAGCGCCGTTAGCGATTGGGTGTGCTGTATTGATCAAAGTTACGCCATCACCACCAGTGTAACCAGCTGTGAACGCGAAGTTCAACAAGTTAGCACACAAAGTTTCCTTAGTTTCAATCATAGATGAAGCTAAGTGTTTAGCGAAAGTTGAGCCGATACGGATGTGATCGCCGTCTTCCATCAAAACTTTGGTCAAAGCATAAGCCAAGCCATAGATTTGGTAGATGAAACGGGTGATGTACAATGTACCACCTTGATCGTAGCTAACTGGAGTGCCGTCAGGCATTGCAGGAGCTGCGTTCATACCATAAAGCATTACTTCTTCGTGGTAGTTACGTGGGATACCTTGGATCTGTTCTACGAAACCTTTCCACTCGTCAGAGCGTTGTTCGTATACACCATCAAAGACTTCGTTGATAATCGGTTCGACTACCGCACGAAAGTCGGTACTGCGCATTGGGGTTGCCATTTGCTATTCCTTTTCTTTCGTTATTGATTAAACCGAGATCGACGGAGCGACCAATTGGCTGTTAGCGATCTGAACCTGAACGATTGTGTAAGCATCAGCCCAAGCATTGGTTTGCCCAGCTGGGAATGCTGCTTCACGTCCGAGTCCAACAACTTTAACTTGGCCTTGAGCACCGGCAGCAACAGGAGAAGCTGCTAATGCTGTTTGGCTGAAACCTGCACCGCCGTTACCGATAGAGTAACCTACCGTTGCGTTGTTGGTTGAGTCAAAGTTGTACTCAAGTCCGATAGCTGAAGTAGCTACAGAACCGTTTACTTGTGCTTCGTAAACCAATGCTGGATCACTGAATACCCAGAAAATGATTTGTGTAGAGGCATCTAAAGTGAGCTTAGAAGCCCATTTAGCTACAGAGCGACGACCTTGTGAGTCTGTGAATTCAACACCGTCGAATACACCAAACATGCGGCTTGTTGCTGCTAAAGTAGCAGCTGGGACTAATTGGCCAGATGAGTTGATACCCACTGGTTGATATTGGTAGAAAGCCTGACCAGAAGTGAGTCCATAAGGTGCGTTGTATGTGTTGTCAGTAGCAGCTTGGAAGCTGTTTGTGCCAACAAATTGAGTCGCACGGTCTAGACCACTTGGGTGGTAAGCCGGCTTCAGACCAAAGGGTTGGTATGTCGTAGACATTAATGTTTCCTTTGTTTTTGAAGAATGTTATTGAAAACGAATATTACTATTCGCCTTAGCGGTTTCTTTTTCCATTTCCAAAATGCCACCTTCAAGAATAGATCTGCCACCTTTACCTTCTTGTGCGGTTGAACGCACTTGAGCGGTAATGTTTTTCTGATGCTCGAGAGGATCCTCGAGATGCAGCATGCGCATAACTTCTTGATAGATTTCTTCTGGTAACTTGAAGAGAACCATTTCATTACAGCTAACACAGCCTTCAAACTTGCCCGAGCTCATCTTGCCTAAGTTCTCAAAGCCTTTTCCTAAATCCGAGGCTTTCACTGGCTCATATCCCAATGCTAATCGTTTGTCGATACTGTCATAATTGTTTGTGGTGGATAACCAACACAGGTGAAACCCGGGAATTACCCCGCCTGGCAAGTCCGGTAAAGCCGAATTTTGCCATTTATCACGGAACGCAGCTACACGCTCCTTTTTGGATAATACTGTTGGATCGTTGTTTTCGATCCGCTCTTTCGTTTCTTCAACTCGCTCTTGTAAGCGGTCTTCTAAGTCACGTTTGATTCTTGGATTTGTTGCCATTTTAATTAACCTTTATTTTGACGATCATACAGCGCGTATGCGCGGATCATTTTGTTTCGTTTTTCTACATCATCCCATGCACCAGCATCTTTAATTGCGCTAACACGTTCACGGCTTAGTGTGATGGTGCCAGGCTTTTGTGCTGCAGTGCTTGCTGATCTGCTTGAGGCTGTTGGGCCTGCAGATCGTCTACCTTCTTTGCTACCCTTACTGGTGTAACGGTGCGGAAGGCGGGATTGTAAACGATTGTCTAACTCTTCCCAATACTCAGGATCACTTGGATCCCAACCATCAGAAACGAGCTCTTGGTCAATTACTTTAGCAATCTTACTATCGACATCGCGGGCTTGTGGATCGTACCAAGAGTTCTTTTTAAGCCATTTTGTGGCGTTCTGTTGAACTTCAGTAGTGATCGGGTTTGGCACGTTTTGCTTAGGTGCCTGCGCGTTATCAACTTGTTGTTTCTTAAAATGTTGAGCTTGGTTGAGGCGCTGTTTAGCGTCTGTCAACTGCTCTAAATACTCCATCTGAGCTACAGCATCGCCGGACTGAGCTGCCTGTACCATTTTCATCTTAGCATACTCAACACGGGTGGCTTCGTCTTCGATAGCCTTGTCCAGTTGTGCAAACTGATAAGATGATGTTGTACTTTCAACTTTTGCCAAGCGTTCTGCTAGTTCCGCATTGCGGCGCTCAAGTGCAGTAATCTTGTTCTTTGCGGAGAGATCGCGTTGTTTCTTTAACTCTTTTTTGAGTCTGCGCTCTTCACGACGTGCTTCTCGGATTGACTCCCGCTCTTCGTCGGTTTCACCTTCTTCGGCAGCTGCATCATCGCCGTCTTCGTGACCGTCATCTTCGTCGTCGTGTTCTTCGTCTTTTTTATGTTTTGGTTCTTCGTGATCTTCGACTTCGTCTGGGATCTCTATTTTGGCTAAAACCGAGCCATCTTCACGTTCCTTAATGGGAACATCTTTATCATTATCTGCCATCTTTGTCTTTTCTACAAAAGTTATTAGTCTACAAACGATTTCATTTTCTGTGCAGCTTCAAATGATTTGATCTTAGAGATCACTTCACGCGCCTGGAGTGTAATAAACACTACAGCTGCGCCATCATCGTCAGGTTGCACAACAAAACGGTCACCGCCGTACTTAATGGTGCGAACTAAATCGCCAACTTGGCACCAAGGGCCTTCTGGCCATGGAGTCAGATCATCTGGGCTCTTATATGCTAAGGGACCAATGCCACGTACTTTGGCTACAGTCTCGTTAAACTTTAACGTCTGCCTGGTTTCTTCCACGAGGAAGATACCGCCTTTACTTGTTAGCTTTTCACGGCGCAATTGCACCAATACTCGGTCACCAAGAATTTCAACACCGGGGTCAACGTCTGGAAAACACTCTGTTTCTGTTCGTGTATCCGGCTCGTCGCCTTCTCTAATATCAATCGCCATTCGGCAATCCTTTCTGAGCTCTACAGCTCTTCGTCTTCCGTCAAAAGTTCGTCAATAATGTCCAAGACGGCTTGAAACCCTTCGTGACGCCCAATTAAACGTTGGTAGTCATCAAAAGTATTAACATTGATACCTGAAGCAATAGCTGCCGCAAGTTTCTGCTTTTCATCTCTCGTACGAGAGATAATTTGGGACAAAAAGTCTTTCATACTCTTACTAATGCAACAATATGAAAGAATCCGCCCTAAAATTAATAAAAGTTACCGCCGCCGATATCGTTAAGGTTCTTATCTGGTCCAACTTTGCTTGATTTAGCCATTTTATTCTGGTTTAATACTGCATTGTTTGAACGCTTGGAACCCGAGTTACCTTTGTCGATAGTTTTCTCGCCAGGGCCGCCGCCGGAGCTTTGTTTACCCATTTGTTTGTAAGTTTGGCGAAAGCCTAATTCGTCTGCCATGATTATTGCCCTTCAGTAGGTTGTGGTTGTGCTGCTTGTTGTTCTTGTTGTTGCTGTAATGCCTGTTGATGCTGCTGATCTGCTTGCATTAACTGTTGTTGATGCGCCTGATCGTTTTGTTGTAGTGTTTGCTGATGTGCTTGTTGCTGTGCAATCAAATCTTGCTGTGATTTTTGAGCTTCAATCTGGTGTTGAACCTGTTGAGCTTGTTGATCAAACTGTTGTTGCTGAACTGCTAAGCCATGTTGGCGAATATCTTGCTGCGCTGTGTTAATTGCTTCCATTGCGGACTGATTTTGTTCCGCATCAAGGGCAATTTGCTGCTGGCTCATGTTGGCTTGGGCTGTAATCATAGCAACGCGCTCTTTTGCGGCGTTATTGATGTTAGCCATAGCGATATCCGTAGCATTACGCTGGTTATCGATGCTAGTTTGAGTTTGATACTTAGCTTGTAGCTCTTGAACCTTCTGTTGTAGCTGAGCAATTTTAAGTTGATACTCTTGTTCTTGCTTTTTAGCATCAAGTTGCATGTCGGCTTGAGCTTCTTCTTGCTTACGCTTGGTTTCTGCCATCTGAGTCTGCATGATTACTGCGGCAGTTGGGTCAGACATCATTGCAGCTTGTTGCTGTTGCTGTTGTGCTTGAGCAACTTTTTGAGCCAGAACTTGAATTTGTTGAATATATGGAGCCAAATTGGTTTTAGCATCGTTATCGACCATGCGAGAAGCCATAGCAAGTGCTTTTTGTGCTTCTGCATCCAAAGGCTTCTCTTTATGCAACTCAAATTCGTCTTTACCGTTGGCTGCTTGTGATACATAGCCACGCATCTCTTGCAAATAGTGTAAAGTTAAGTGTTGCTTGATGTGTTCTAAAGCATGAGGTGCAAAAACTGGTCCAATAACTGGACTGTTGCCATACGCAGGGTTGTTTGCGTACTCTAAGTGCACCTGAATGTGTGCTAAATGGTCTTGATCTGGGAAAGCAGCAGCTGGTTGGCCCATAGTCATTGAAACGTTTTCAAGGGCCGGGTTAGATTCTACAATTCCTATTGGATTGGGTAATACTTCTCCAATTGCCGGAATCTTAAGTTGGCTTAAAATGCGCTGATAAACTGCACGAATGTTGAACATTCCTGGAGGCGCAGTCGAAGCCATTTGTAAAAGGGCTTGATTCTGGGCCAAACGCTGTGTTTCAGAGAAAATATTAGGGTCTGAAACTGGGCGAACGTCTGAATTGTACGCAAAATCACGTACTTCAATCTCTTCGCCAGACTGGTTGTCCATTTCATCCAAGTACCAATGATTGATACGTGAGATGATTTGTAAGGACTTAGCTTGTGAACGATGTAAGCGAGCATGAATTGAAGAGAAAACCTTGGCGCCTTGCTCAATCAGAGCTTGGGTTGTTCCAACTGGCATGTTGTTTGTTGCGTCGCCAATCTTTTCTTCTGCAGTTGTTACCACACCTTTAGCTGCGTTTGTTAACCAGCCAAGTAAATCAAACAAAACGCTTGACGGTGGGTTAAACGGCATTGGCATTGCGATCTTACGAACGTCATCAACACCTGGTGCCCCTTCAATTTCTACAACTTGGGTTGGCTCAATTCGGTCAGACTGTCCTCCAATGCGTCCACCTTTGAGTTTAAGCATTGTCTGGCTGTTGTTGATATGAGCAGCATCAAGCAGAGCGCGCAAAGAGCCAGTAAGAGCAGCGGAAAGACCGCCAATAAGGTGAGGCAATCCAATAGCGTAAGCTCCACGCCATGGAATAAATTTAAACTCCACATACCAATCCATTTTCTCAAGTTTTTCATCGCCTGATTCCCAGTTACGATACAGACCGATAACCTCAGAAGTGGTTTCGTCAATGGTTAAAATGTATGGTGCGCGGCGACCTTCAGTTTCAGGATCGTCTTCTAAACGTAAAAAACATGTAATCTCATACACACGGCGCAGGCCGTCAATGTTTTTAGATGGGTTTTGTTTGCCTTCAATTTTGTCGTTGGCTTCTTGGCTGCGGGTTTGATCAGTAAGCGGAGCATCAGAACTGTAAACTGAGTCAATGTCACGATAGATACCAGTTTCTACACGCTGTAAGAAAATGTCTTCTGTGATGTCTTGTACTTCTGTTACGCGTTGAGCTGTATAGAAGTTTGATGCTGCATAAGGCAGGAGGATCGCGTCAATCGGTACCCATTCGCATGTTGGACGACGTTGCTCGTCATCGTAGCGCCATTTAAGGAATTGGGAACCGCCGAGTGGGAGTTGGGTCAGCAACTGCTCCATCTCGTCACGGTATTCTGGAATTTGCTCTGTGAGCTGCCAGTTCATAAAGGTTACTTTACGATCGGCTGTGTCTTCTTTTTGTCTGTCTGAGTTACCTTTGATGTTCGATTTGACAAGGCCGTCTGGTGGTAGTAACTCTTTGGAAGAGGAAGCCGCGAAGTCAACGCAAGCCTCGGCCATGACGGGATGAACAACTTTAGAAGCACCGTCGAAAGTAGCACCACCAGGAGCGTCCTTACCAAGGCCGGTCCTACGAAGCCCTTCCTCGTATTGTTTATCCCTTTGTTCACGTGCTTCTTTGTCGACATCGATCAAATCCAAATATTCGATGGCCAAAGACTGAAGCGTTTGGTCGTCAAACACTTCTGCTAAGTTTGTGTAAAACTCTGGATTCTTTTGTGGGCCTTGTTTTTCTTGGAAGTTTATAACAACGGAACCATCATCTAACTCGATGACTTCTTGTTCAACTTCGCTATCGTCTAGGTCAAATTCTTCAGCGTACGCTTCCATCTCAGCGTCTTGGTCTTCCTTTTCGTGAAGATCTTGTTCGCTTTCGAGATTTGGCAAGTTACTGCCGATATTAATTGGTAATTGTGGTTGGTTAGCCATGTGTTTTTAAAATCCAATTTGCAAATTGAACTAACTGTTCTTTAGTTGCGTTATTTTTCATTGTGTTTGCTAAATGGGAGACCCATTGCACGTTTCCTCTTACATATCCTTTTTTAGGATCAATTCTATCCAAAGAGGGACTGTCAAAATTGGCTTGTTTTTTAGCTTTACCCCAACTTAAATTGCAGTTAAATATAGGGCATACTTCAGATGGTATGCTGAATAAATATTCGGCATCTAAATCAAATTCTAAATTTTTTAATTTTGCTCTTGTTTTTATTTGATCTAAATTTCTTCTTAGATGCCCATTTTTTGTACAATGGTACTGTTTTTTGTATTCTTTTTTGTCAAACATTTTAACTCCCACAAGTTGAATAGGTGGAAACTAGGTTGGGTGTGGGCCCAAACAGGCGCTGCAGGCGCTTTTCGTGTTCCTATATACACTAATGCAAATTATAGACTAAATCCGCCCTTTACTGTGCGTAAGGATTGGCAGTTCTTTTTCTTGGGTCTTCGTCTGCGTAGTCATAATCGCGGGCTGGGAGCGGATCAAGACGGATCCAACCAGAATCGCGTAGGACGCGCAGGGCTTGTGATAGAGAGTCCACATAGTCGTCATGGCCTCCCATTTCTGGAAATGAACAGACTTGGCGCAAGAAACGCTTGGCCCATTCTGCAAACTCACCCTTTTTTGTGGGTTCTTCGGGGATGTAGACTTTTCCCTTAGCAATAAGGGGGGCCACAATGTTAAGGCGCTGGACTTTATCCGCACGGCCCGGGTTGTAGGCGCGCACAGGGGCTCCAGATCCTTGAAGTTCCTGGATTAGTGAGATACCTGCGGACTTATCCTCCATCAATATGAGGTCTGCTTTACGGCCTTTGGCAAAGGTGTTGTCCGCACCGTAAACAACTTCTTTGAAGTCTTCAATTACTTTACGCCGCAATTCCGGATAAGAAAGGTGGTGATCCCACGCATCGAGGAGGATGGCACAGGTACCTACATCCATGTTTTCAAAGATACCCCATACTGTACAAGCTGTTGGGTCGTTGTGTGTCTTTTCGCTAGTAGCGGGGTCGTATGAGGCAATAACGTATTCTAGCTCTGGGGTTGGCTTGTTAGCTGGCCACAGTTTAAACATCTTACGTTTGATAATACCAGCCTGCTCTGGATCAAGAATCTCACCGTAAATCTCCTGCCGGCCAATGTCAGTACCATCGTATGTCTCTAGCTGTTTAAAGAACGTTTCCGACAAATTCGCTCTGTTGTCGTATGACGACGCATTTGCGACGTACACGTCACCACCGACTTTGCCTTCGTTGAGGTCAACGATAAGTTCTTTTGGCTTGGGGGTGGTTGTAATGATTTGCTGGACTCTAGGGAGTCTTGGATCTCGCAGACGTAGGGTAAACTGTACGCCATCGTATGCGTCGTCAATATAATCGAAAGCGCACAGCTCATCGAACCAAGCCCCGTGGTATTGTTTACCACGATATCGTTCTGGCTCGGAGCCGGGGATTCCTTGAATAAGGCTTCCGTTTGTAAGGGTAATCTCAAAGAGGGACTTGTTGTAATCTCGGATAAGACTCGCGGGTATGATATTAAGAAGACCGGAGTCTCCTTCGAAGCAAGTTGCACGGATATCATTAGAGGTTGGGGCGGTGACCAACCAGCGTGTGTTATCGTACATCCAAGCGCGAATGCCGATCCAATGAGAAGCTGTGTGAGTCTTACCGGATCCACGACCAGCCAGCATAAGAAACGTGTCATATTCTCCATCCTCTGGTTCTTTTTGGTGTGGTAGGGCTTGTAGTTTCCATTTGATTTGCCAAATAGCGGCGTCAAGCTGGGGCTTAGGCCAGTGTTGGTTTTTGGTTATAAAAGCTGTTAATAGCTTTTCTTGTTGCGGGGTTAGCATACGGCTATAAATCCTTCTCCGACCAGGTAACTATTATCAGCTCCTTCGGTTTCAATGTGAACACACAATTGCGGCGGCAACTTGGAAATTGCTGTGATATACCTACGTCCTTGATGTACTAAAGGTTTTGGGTGTGGTATTTGGTTATTTACTAATTGTAACTTAGATCTGAAAATAAGTATATAGCTTTTACGCTGTTCGTTTACTTCCAGGATTGTTTTGTGCCCTAGTGATTCCACTAAAGATTGTATCTGTTGGACAATTGGTAGATGCTGGGTAGAGAACCGGAATAGACCGGTTTTCTTGGAGTAGGTCTTGGGTTTGGCGCACAAGATACCTTTGAGCAATTCCAATCGCTGTTCAGAAGAAGAAAGCAGGTAGTTGTTTGGAATGCGGTGCGGTAAGTCAAACGATAGGTGTGACTCAATGGTTGGGTGTACAGAAAAGTACCGTTCTCCATTTGAATGTTTACCACGCTCAATGATGCTGTACCCGGCACCCTTAAAGACATCAGTTAGAAAATCATGGTTTCCTTTAGAGAAGTGCATCCTACGGTTACGGGTTTCGTGTGTGAAGAACCAATAGCCGAATATAAAGGAAGGGACCGGTAGGGTCTGGTGGGGAAACTGTAGGGGCTTGGTGGTGGGTATGGAAAACGCATGGCCCCCATTGTTTTGCTTTAGGTTGTCAGTCGGAAGGTCTTGAACCTTACGAAACTTTAACGGGCGCTTGAATTTAAACTTACCTTTGTATTGGTTTAGGCGGTTGCGGTACCGTTGGTCCTCAATCTGAAATCCAAGGTGCATATCGCCGGCCACAGTAAGGTGGTCGTTAAAGTAAACTTGGTAGCAATCTGTGGCTCGATATTCTTGGACCAAGGTTACTTTTTGAAGGTTGCCCTCTTTGTCAAATACGTAATCCCCAACTCTTAGGTCGTGGGCTGTCTTCCAATAGTCAAGCGTTAGTATTTTTTGGTTTGCTAATATTGCCAAAGTTGTTAAGTACCCATCTATCTAACCAGCGCCCTAGCGGCGCTCTAATGCTATTCTCCACTGTGGGAGGTAGCTTCCTAACATCAAACCTTTCGGTGACTTTTAATCTAAACTCGATGTACTTAGCCGTTTCTTTTGGAAACACCTCAGCTGGAACATCGGCAATATCTAAAAAGTCCGCGTTACCTACCAATACCCGAAAACCACAAAATTTTCCTTCCGCATTTTCCAATGCGCCTTGGATTTGGTAGGCATACTTAGTCATACACTAACTAATGCAAAAAAGTAGGTGTTTTCGCCCCAAACACTACATCTAGTGTTTTTTCCAGGGTCAACCACTAAAAAGTGACAGGGTAGACAGGGTAGACAGGGTTGTTTTATCTTTTTTTAAAAAAAAAAAAAAAAAAAAAAAAAATCTAGGAAAGAGTAAACATACCCCCGCTACCCCCGCTACCCCCGCGAATTTTTCGGATTCTTTTTTATAATCAAACACTTAACGACTAATAATCAGGGTCCCAGGGCGACAATCTTTGTAAGTACTTGATTTTTATAAAAAAAAATTTACGGTGGCGAAAATTATAAAAACTCACGGTCTGTGGGGCCCCCGGCCGGGCACCATGGGGGTCTGTTTAATTGGGGTATCGACTTTTGAAAAGCCCCCCTTAGCAAAAAGGAGGGGTATCATTCCGCATTATGAAACCCTATCCCACAATGCGGTATGCACCACATTGGTGCACTAGCATAATGGGGACAGAGTGATGCACTACATTGGTGCATTGGCATAGTGGCTCGTTGGTAATGGGGACAGAGTGAATGCACCACATTGGTGCGTTGGCATAATGGGGGTAGAGTGATGCACTATATTGGTGCGCTGTGTTGCGGTGCAATATGGCGGGGGGCTATGCACCATGCGGGTGCGAGTGGCGGGGTGGGGGATTGGACAAAATACAACACTAAGTCATATAAACTATCCATCAACATGACAATCTAATCTAAAGCGTTTTAAGCCCCTTTTTAGCCGTTTGCCTGAGAGATGGGGTATGGGTATCAGAGGGGTTGCGATCTTGATTTTCGAGGGTAAACCCTTAGGGGTAAACCCTATTAGGGAAAGCGATAGGTAGGCAAACAGGCACAAGGGCAAAAACTCTATATAGTTATCACATGGCAAGCAAAACACCGCTACCATGTTGCACCGCAACATAATGATTACTAACCTACAAGGAATAGAACAATGAATACAGACCGCAAACGAGAGTTAATCCAAGAGTGGGGCTTTAGCCCTGTTGAGCATGGCACAGGATTATTCGAACGCAATATATACAATGCACAGGGCTACAAGGAATTTTGGGAAGCCCACAATCCTGACCTGATTCAGTTTTATAAGGGCGCAGAGCATACCGAAGATTACAAAATCGATTGGGCTTTATTTAACTAATTAACAGGCGGGGGCAACCCCGCCATGATTACTAACCTACAAGGAATAGAACACCATGCAAGCACTAAACAGAGAAGCATATTTAAACTACATAACTGACACCTATGCCCGCCCCCATTTCAAGGCTAAGGGCTACACAATCCCTGATAGGGTGCGTATGTCATGCGGGCAAACAAGCACCAAAAAAGCAATAGGTGAGTGCTGGTCAAGCGAAGCAAGCGAAGATAAACATTGTGAGATATTTATAGCACCCCGCTTGTCAAAATCATTTGATGTTATTGACACCCTTATCCATGAGCTATGTCATGCCACAGTAGGCAACAAAGCGGGGCATGGTGCAATTTTCAAGAAGTGCGCCAATGCCGTAGGATTAGAAGGCAAAATGACAAGTGCGGGGGCTGGTGCTGAATTGAAAGCCATTATCCAAAACTGGATTGCTGAAGCGGGTGAGTATCCCCATGCTACCCTTTTATCATCTAACCGCAAAAAACAAGGCACTCGCATGCTTAAATGTGTATGCTCTCATTGTGGCTATCAGGTATATACAAGCAAGAAGTGGATTGAGTTAGCCAAACCGACCTGCCCTGATGTAGATTGCGAAGCATTTGGGTGGGATATGTCAGTAAACCTAACCGATGATTAAGACCAAAGCGGGGGGCAATCCCCCGCATTGTTTAAACGCAACCAATAGGAAAACCAATACCATGACAACCAATTACACCCAAAAATTGACAGGCAAAGACCTTGAGCAATACATTAAGGCACGATTTAGCAAACCCGAAGATGATGCACCTGAACCCGAAGATCAAACCATTACCATGACCGAATCCGAAGCATTAAGCCAATATGATGATATGTTAGATGATTGCTACCCCATGGCAGAGATTTGCGGGTATCAGTATCAACCTAGTAGAGCATTGAGAGAATTAGACCCTATCGCCTATCGTGTTGGGTTTAGTGATTATTGCTCTAGCTTATCCGAAGATGGCTACGAAATTGACTATAACTAACAGAGAGAACCTAAACCATGAACCAACTACAATTAAAACCAATCGCTTCTAATATGAACCTATTAGAAACCCCGAAGCATATTGTTTTATTCTCATATGCAACACCAGTTGCAAGTTTTGATAAAGCTACCTATTCATTCCATCGAACCACTAAAAAGTGGTCTAAGACCACCACCCGCCACATTAACAAGTGGATTGATGGGGTAAAAGCAATCGACCAACCACAGGATTATTTTGACAATTTATTAAACTTAGGGAGTGTTTAAACCATGTCAGACCATCTTATAGGATTTATTTTAGCCATCGTTTTAGTTGCCATTCTTTTAGTGGGGACAACGCTATGATTAACGAATACTTTAAGCAAGGTGATCGGGCTATATGGTGCGGGTTTGATGAGGTCGAAATAGTCGATATATCGGGTGAATGGGCTACGATTCGTTTCCCTGATACCCATTCAACCACGATCACCAACACCAAACATTTAGGGGAGTGTTTAAACGATGTCCAAAGATGACCTATATTGCACCATTTTGTTATTAGGGTTATTACTTATATTTTTATTTGCCCCTGATCTGTATATTCCTAGTTATCAGTAGTCTTACAATCAACCATGAGAGGACACACCAACACCCCAAAGCGAACCATAGACCCGCCTAGAAAAGCGGGGGCAGTAATCCCTTACAACCAAAGAGGTAAAGCCATGTAATCAGTTTTAAACCCCTAGAAAAAGGGGAGTAGTTTAAACATCACCATAATTTAATTGAAAGGCAACACCATGTCAGATTTATACAAGTCGCTATCACTTAACGACACCGCCAACCTAATTTTAGCCGTAGGCGACACAACCACAGTATTAGCACAAGGCGAGATGGGGATAGGTAAGTCCTCTATTCTGTCCATCTTGAAATCTAAACTAGCCGATACTCATCACTTCTGTTATGGTGATATGACAACCAAAGATGTAGGGGATTTTCTAGTCCCTAAGATACGCAGTTTAAACGGCACAGAAGTTTGTAGTTTTATTCCTAACGAGGAATTTGGTTTTCACTTTGATAAGCCCATTGTCTTAATGCTTGATGAGATCGGCAAGGCATCAAAGGCAGTAATGAACGCTTGTCTTAGATTGATGTTAGAACGCAAGCTAGGCACATTTGAATTGCCCGAAGGAAGCATTGTATTCGCCACCACCAACCTAGCCAACGAAGCTATTGGGGATAACCTACCACCCCATGCCCGCAATCGTATCTCTGTTGTGAAGGTGCGTAAGCCCTCATCAGATGAGTGGATTGAGTGGGCATTGGACAACAACATCGCCCCCGAAGTTTTAATGACTGTAAAACAATTCCCGCAGATGTTGGCATCATTCGAAGATTTTAATAACGCATCGGATAATGAATACATCTACGACCCACGCACACCCCGCCCCGCATTTTGCACCCCACGCAGTTTAAACAGGGCATCGGACATCATTAAAAAGTCCAAGCATTTAGGCATTGACATCATGGCACACGCATTAAAAGGCACGATTGGAAACAGAGCCACATACGATATGCTCTCCATCATTCAATTAACAGATGAGTTGCCAACATGGGAAGCCATCATTAAAGAGCCAAGCAAGACCAAAGTGCCTAATAGCCCAAGTGCCGTATGTATGCTAGTTTATTCCGCTATTCAGAAAGTAGAGAAGGACACTATCAATAAGTGGGTAGAGTATATGGGCAGACTATCTAAAGAAGCACAAGGGCTATTCGCAACATCAGTAATGCGAACCAGTAAGAAAACAACAGTAGGCACTAATCAAGGATTTATCAAATGGGCTACCGAAAACAATTACTTATTCGCACAGACAGTTTAAACGCTATGCACAATATCCCCAAACGCAGAGCCAAGAAGATCGAAGATGAGATTCTGAGGTCTATGCAATACCGCATGAGCCAAGCCAAGACCCCCGCAGAAAAGCGGGCAGTAGTGGCAGAGGTAAACCCCCTGTTCTATGTGTTCGGTGAGAAGCGCAAGGTGTTTAAACCATATCTAACATACGAGGAAAATTATGGAGTCAAGTGAAATCTTTTTGATGGTGTGGGCTATCGTTGCCACCATTTTGGCAGTAGTGTTTAAACATCTCGCCAACAGAGCGCACAAAACCCTATTGGTTTTCCAGTTGGGCTTAATGTTACTGGCAGAGGGTAGGGCGACTGTTTACAAGGATGGTGATAAGGTGGGGATTAAATCGTGCTAAAGAGGGGTGTAATAAACACGGGTAAAGTATCGGATGCAATAGCAGAGATTGAGGAGCAATTAGAGGAAGCAGAAGCCGAGATCAAGCAATTAAAATATGAGAACGAAGCCCTTGCAGATGAAGCATACGAAGCCCGAGAGGTTATGAAGTTTTATGACTGGGTTAGTAACGCATACCCTGAACTTGTGTGCATAGCAGAGGCACGATATAAAGCAGTTAAAGATGTCGAAAGGAAAATATAATGGCACTAACCGCAGAGCAACGCATTGAACGGGCGCACATTGACCTAATGAAGTCCCCGCAGTTTGTAGCCTATTCAGGTATTTTGATGATCGGGGAAGTTAAGATCAAAGACAATGTGAGAACGGCTTGCACCAATGGTAAGAATGTTTATTACGGGCGCAAATTTGTCGAGGGCTTATCCGATTCAGACTTACGGGGTGTAATCATCCACGAAGCCAAGCACAAAATGTATAGGCACTTACTGACATGGAAACACTTATCTAAGATCAACCACACAAAGGCGAACTATGCCTGCGATTATGTGATTAACTTGGAGATCATGGATGAGGGCGAGCGATCAAACCAATTCGTAACCCTACCTAAAGGATGCCTTATTGATGCCAAATACAAAGGCATGGATAGTGGTCAAGTGTTCCATCTATTACCTGACCCACCCGAAAATGATGGTAGCGGAGGTGGGCAGTTTGATGAGCATGATTGGGATGGTGCAGAGGAGATGAGCGCAGAGGAAGCCGAGGAGTTGGCAAGCGAGATTGACCAAGCCATTCGTCAAGGTGCAATTCTAGCGGGCAAAGTGGGAGGCAGTTTAAACAGATCGTTTGATGATCTTATGTCGGCTAAGGTGAACTGGAAAGATGCCTTGCGTGAATTCATTTCGGCAGTATGCGCTGGTAAAGATGATTGCACATGGCGCAAACCAAACCGCAGATGGTTACAGCATGACATTTATATGCCTTCAACCATTAGCGAAACAACAGGGCGCATTGTGGTAGCCGTTGATACATCGGGTTCTATTCAAGGTGCTATTCTCAATCGGTTCTTATCCGAGGTGAGTAGCATTATGGAGAATGTAAACCCCGAGCAAGTGGATTTGATTTACTGGGATAGTGAAGTAGCGGGGCATGAGGTGTATGGTTTAAACGAAGCCGATAAAATGCGAACATCTACCAAACCTAAAGGGGGAGGTGGGACAACACCATCGTGCATTACTAAGTATATGCGTAAGCATAAGATCGACCCTGTATGCGCCATTGTTTTAACAGACGGCTATGTAGGCAACGATTGGGGAGGTCAATGGAGTTGCCCTACTTTGTGGTGCATTGTAGATAATAGGGAAACCAATTCCCCTATTGGTCAGACTATCCATATTGAGGAGTAGATAATGCACAAAGTAGCCAAAAAAGTAGCGAGTAATAGAGCAGAACCGCAACCAAGACGCATTTATTTAGCCGATTGGCTAAGAGAAGCATATCCTGACATTTACAACCAATACGAGGCAGTTAAGGATATTGAGGAATCCGTTATGGATGCTGATATATCAAGCAACCCCCGAATAAAAAAATTAGTTGAAACATGGGAAGCGTTTGCAAAGGAGCAATCATTATGACACCCGATGAGTTTAGATTAGTTTATGATATGTTTAAACAATTCAGTATGACTAACGAGCAAAGGCAGTATGACTACTCTGCTACAAGAATGGCAGAGGAAAATCAGCATTGGCTTAGGTTTGCTTACTGGGTTAAAACCGCATACCCCGAAGTGTGGGTAGCATGGGAAGCCACCCAAGATATTGGGCGGGGTGTTTAAACATGGTCAGATTAAAAGTAGGATGGTGGGTAGTTGATTTCTTAGGTGATTATGGTCAGATTACCGAGGTGATTTACAGATACCCCAACAGGCGAGCTAATGCCATAGATGTGGTGTGGGTTATATGGAAAACATTAAGGGATGATGGTGGTTATCAGAACCGACCTTTAAGGGTATATAGGGATGAACTGTTTGCAACATTCACCACCGAGGAAGTGGCGATTATCCAAGCAAGTGTTCAACGAGAAAACAGGAACAGGGAGTATTAAGAATGAGTGATACACACGCTATAAAAAAGGGCGATTGGGTAGTCCTACAATCAGGCAATATTCAGCAAGCCGAGAGGGATTACTCACCACAATGGGTGGATAGTGTATGGACAAGCAAAGAGGTAGCCGAGATTCGTTCGGGCATAGTCAAACACGACCAACGCACCACACTACTTACACCACAATCAATAGCAGATCAGGCATTGATGGTGTTGGAGGAGGAGTTGAGTAAATCACGCAAAAAACTTTTAGAGGAGTTAAACAAATGAGTTTTGGATATTACAATTCACGCACACCTTATGAGGTGCAACGGGACAACGGAGGCAGATTCGATTTTGCCAAGATCAAAGAACGCTATGAGAACACCAAGCCAATTCAAAGTAAGCAACGCAAACACCTCGATGTGCGACCCATTGGCGAACGAGATCGAAGCCGTGAGCGCATTATTAAAGTTAATGAGAATCAATACTATCTTACCTTTGATGCGTATAGCTGGTCAGACATCCACCAACCCGATAGAACACACACTAAGGCAATCTCATTTCACTTAACTGGTGAGATGGAAACAGTAACAGTACACACCCCACGCACAAATTGGAGTGCAGAAGATAAACTATATCCGAGAGCATTAAGTAGCCCCTCTGTTTTCTACTTTTATGATTTTAATATGCCAGTGGGATTGACTATGCACAACCATAAGTCGGCTAAGTATGTTCGCTTAGATTGTGAAGTAGGTTATCAATTCTATACCCTTGAAAAGGGAGATATTACTTTCACCCGCAAGGTGGTTAATAAATACTGGATACCAATGGTGGTTCATAGAGAAGTAATCCACAATTTAGATCGAGCCAAAACTAAAGAGTGGAGAGCCACCGCCAAACCATTATTGGAGTACCTTGATGTCATGGTGGATATGGTAGAGCCTAAGTATCTTAGCTATTGGGAAAACGCATTAGCCTGTTCAACCAAAGACATACCGCAAGACAAAGTGTTTAAACTAGTTGATGGAAACGCACCTGAGCATTGGTTTACTATTGCCGAGCATTATAAGAATCGTATCGAAAAGACTTCATTCCTATACGATAAGGTTTTGGTGAACGGCAAGCCCGAATACAGCCACATCCGCAAAACCGAATACGATAAGAGCAAACTAAAAGCGAAGTTGTTTAAAGACCTTTATAAACTGGTTAAGCCATTTAAACAGATTGAAGTCCCCCTTGGCACAGTATGTAAAGACCTATATAAATCTTGGTTTTAAGGAGAAAATAATGAGCGATGATTTAAAAGTAACCTATGCCCCCTATGCGGGTGAGCAGTTTGTAGATACCCGATTGATTGACCTATGCGAGGCTATGCTAAAGGACAACCTTAGCCTAGTATATAAGGGCGGGGACAATAAGCTGAACTACAACATACCCGAGGAGTGCAAACCGCATGGTGTATTTCACAGATTAGATATCTATGATACAACCGACCCACACCAAATAATCGGGGTAGTTGATATAGAAAAGTATGGTAAGAAGTATTCCATCTCTAATAAAAATATTAACGATGGTAGGAGGAATTACTCTAACTTAGGGCAATATAAGCAATCTATCAATGTAAAGAACATCATTAAGATCGCCAAGAAAACCTTAAAGCCATTATCTATATTCCAAGTGATAGGTACTCACAAGCGGGAGTTTGAACAAGAGATACAGGGGTTACGCAATAAGTGGGGATGGAATGTAGATCATCATACAAACCACGCATTTAGTTTAGGTTACGAGGATATGATTTACCTACACGAATCAGGCTACAAACCCAAGTGTGAGAAGTTTTCACAAGCGATGGAATACTTAGCCAAGCACAAAGAGAACATTGACCGATACGCTAACTACAACCCCGAGTATTGTTTTGTGTGGATTAAACCCAATAGCGTGGAATGGGTAGCAAAAGACAGTAAAGAACCCAATGTAGTAGCGAGTTTAAACGACTTGCCCGAGCATATTCGAGGTAAAATGTTTGTGTTAGATATCACAGACGAGAAGCAGTTTATAGAAGATGTGGGGTTAAAGAACAGTAAGTCTTGCTATTGGGTGATGACATGACAGAAAAGCAATATTACTTGATACCTGAAGATACGGACATACACCCAAAGTATCGGGGTAAGTTGTGTTGTGTCGCAGTATTGAGTAAGTATGAGAGGTATTCATTCGACATGGTGCGAGTGAATATTAAGGACACAAGGAATAGGTTTACGATCAGTCAGAGCAGACTTATTCCAGTAACCAACGAAGTAGCCGACATTATGGAGGGATACAAAATTGACGATGCGTAAAACTTATGTAACCAATGAACGGGATATGGTGGGGTATGCTGACCTACCTGAGTGGCTAGATTTTAATGAGAAGCCCCCGAGAAGTTTTGAAGTGATATGGATTGACCAAACAGGTAAGCCGTATATGAAGTCCATGTCATCAACCGCAAAAGTATCACCCGTAACCAAAGAAGTATCCGACATTATAAGGAGTGCTAGATATGCCTAATAGAGATTATTTTAAAGATGATGAGGAGTATGAGGACACCAAGTCCTATATGTATAAACTCAAAATCATGGAGGAGTTAAGTTTTGACCGCGGCGAGGAAACATTTATCGGCGGCGACGAAAATGGCGAAGATTAAATCGGGTGCGTGGTATGTGGATGGCGATGTGGTGTTCCAAGTTTTAGGAATAAATGCTAATAAAGCAAAAAATTACCATTACGATTTGTATAACATAGAGTATGTAGGTATTAGGCGAGAACCAATCCCCTCTAATATGTTCGCTGACAAGATTAGAACTTGCACCCAAATAACCAAAGAGGTAGCCGATATCGTGCTAGCAATAACATGAAGATTAAGTATGACGATTTCGGCGCAGTTGTGTGGCAAGAACCGAAGCGAAAGAGAATCAAGAAACTAACATTTCTGGATGCGTTTAAACTACTTGGGGAGGCTACAATGTGAACTATGTAGGAGCATACATTGTAATATTTGTGGGATGGGGTTTGCTTGAGGAATTCACCATATTTAAGTTAGTGTGGTTTATGGTGGGTTTAGTTTTATGCGACCCCAAATTCGTTAAATCGAGTATTTGCACCATTTTGGGGCAGAAATAGGCGAGTATGGTATAATCGGGGTTCTAACCACAAATAGAACCCCGATGATTGATAACGATATACTTAGTGATTACTTGCAGTCCCTATACGGGATTGAACCCCTGACAACAGAGCAAGAACACGCATTGGCTAAGCGAATAGCGCAAGGAGATGACGAAGCCCTTGACAAGCTAGTTACCCATAATTTGCGTTTTGTTGTTTATATTGTGCGTAAGATGACCTATTGGAATCATGGCAAGATGCCCGCCGAGGATATCGTGGCACTTGGTAATGAGCAGTTATTACTGTGCGCTAAGAAGTGGAAGCCAAAAAACAATGCTAAGTTTGCCACCTATGCCAAGTCGTTTATTGAAAAGGGTGTTCGTAGAGAACTGGACAACCTATCCAATATCATTCGTCTACCCATGAATGTAGTCGAAGCCCTCAAAAAACTAAACTACAACGACAGAGCATTGTCCCAAATTCTAGGGCGCAAACCCAAACCCGCAGAGTTAGCAAAAATTATGGGTATTAGTGAACGCAAACTAGCCCAGTTGCAGTCTTTTATGACAAGAGAACCAATTTCAATCGACCATTTAAACACAGAGAGATTTAGCGATGAGCAAGACGATTGAATTTACACCCGAGCAAACAAGGGCTTACAACCGATTTATTATAGCGCGGGACAGAATTTACAAGCGCAACAAAAAGTGGGTACGCGCTTCGGTCATTTCTCATACAGTAGATGTAGCGAGTTTAAACCACCCCCTGTATGTCATCAACGACGAGTATTTAGAATATGTGGAAGCGTTTAAACAATGGCTTGAAGTAGAGCCAAAATCCCGAGAAGCCGAGCGAATGAGGTCAAGTCGTGGAGATTACGGCACACCTGATAATTGGGATGAAAAACCAAGCAAAGTTAAAGAATTGTGTCGGACCCGCCTATAAAAAAATTCGTCGGACCCGCCTATAAACACTAGAAAGAGAAACAATGACTAAAGTTATACCAACCGATGTATATGATAAGGACGGTAATCTAATCCGTATTGATTTCCACAATCTGACAGGGGACTTTGAAATCCAGTCTAATTGGGATGATAACGATGAGCAAACTAGCGATAACCGAGAGCAGTTCAGGGAGTGGTCATACAAAATGATTAAGCGCCTAGATTTTGAAGTTATGCTATGAAGCCAGGAGATTTTGTTATCTGGACTGACAGGGTCGGCGAAGTGGTTACAGTCTATAATGATGGGTTAAATTTAGTAATAAGGGCAGAAGTCCAAAAAACCCTAACACCAAAAAAGAACATTGAGTCCTTTAATAAGTATGAAGTCTTTACTGTATCTTCCAATGACGCCACAGTGATTACCAAAGAAGTAGCTGATATTATGAGGTATCCATGAAGTATGCCACTTTAAACGAATACCACGTTAATTATGATGCACCGCAACACACCCTATTTAGAATCCTACCTAAAAGGCGCGTTGAGGGGGATACTGAAATAATGAGATGCGTAATAGCTAGACAAAATGACGAGGTTACTGACCTTGTTGTGTACGTCTTTAACCCAGAAGAGCTAACTGAAATCACTGATGAGGTAGCTGACATTATGATGAGTGTGGCATGAGAGAGTGGGTTCTATACAAAAATATGGCATGTCAAGTAATCAATAATGCCTCTTTTAACGCTGAAAATGTCAGGGTAGAGTTTAAGGAAAAAGGCTGGATGGGTGAATACCGCATGCGAAAGGAATGGGTTCCAGTAGCCGAGTGCACCCCCATTACCAAGGAAGTAGCCGATATTATCCTCTCAAATGCCTAAAAAGTAGGCAAATAGACAGGGTAGACAGGGTAGCGGGGGTATGTTTACTCTTTTCTTAATTTTTATTTTTTATTTTTTAAAAATAATAAAAAAGATAAAGTAACCCTGTCTACCCTGTCTACCCTGTCAAATACAAACTTTTAGTTATACCTACATGACAAAAAGTTATATATAAGTTTTGATATTTATGATGTACAATAGCGGAAATAGGAAAGGAATCCGTAATGTCAAAACCTGAAGCACTCCCCGTTATATTTGAAAACGTACCAATGGAGCTTAAAAGAATCCCACGCTGGGTTCTATGGAGCCACACAGAGGTAGGTTCAGACGGACACAAACGCTGGTCTAAGCTCCCTATCCAAGCAAACGGCCAATCAGCCTCCTCAACAAACCCAACAACATGGGCAGACTTTCTCACAGTCCAAGCTGCCTATCAAAACAACCCAACCCGCTTTTCTGGTGTCGGTTTTGTCTTCAGTGAAGATGATAACCTAGTCGGTATCGATTTAGATGATTGCTATGATGCCGACTTGTCCTGTTTCACAAATGCTGCAATGCAGCAATTAGCCCAGTCAGTAAACGGCTATATGGAGATCAGCCCATCTGGAACCGGAGTAAAGATATTCACCCGTTCAGACTTTAAGACAGCCCACGTCGACCATTCCATTGGGTTCGAGGCATATCCGCATGGTCGTTACTTCACAGTAACCGGTCAGATCATCTCAGGTTCGATTCCGACGCAGGAACAAGACCTATCAACTATCATACCAACTCGCACAGTTCACATCACAGGTGACGACTTTGCGGACTACAAGCCACCGGTGCCTGAGTATGACTTAGCCCGTGTGGAAACTGACATCCTAGCACACCTACCATCGACTGACTGCGGTTATGCAGATTGGATGGCTGTCGGTTATGCACTACACCATCAGTTTAGAGGAGACCCCGAGGCATGTGAGCTATGGGATCGCTGGAGCTATAACGACGGAGCATCGCCAGAGTATCAAGAAACGGGTGAGATGTCATGCCACTACAAGTGGAATACCTTTAAGACTGAGCGTGGTTCGACTGCCACACTGCGCTCGCTTATTTTTAAGGTAAACATCCAAACCAAACAAGAAGCACTGGCACGTGGTGAGATTATCCTTGATACCGGAACAATGAATCATGCTCGCACATTCTTAGGAAATCTATTCTCATCTGAGGAAGGTTATACCTTAGTACACTACGCGCAAGACTTTTTTATATACGTGGGAACTCACTATGAAAATATTGAAGAAGCAACTATCAGATCCAAGCTCTATGCTTTTTTGGATAAATGCAAGAAAACGGGACGCAAGGGTGCGCTCGAAATGTTTAACCCTTCTCCAGCATCCGTATCGGCCGCGCTTGATGCTGTCAAATCAATCACGCATCTTCCTAATCACCCAAATACTAAGCCTCCAATTTGGCTTGAGCAATATGCCACTGACAAACCAGATTCTTCTGATCTTATTTCCCTCAGAAATGGAATATTCCACCTTAAAGACTATGTTATGATTCCGCACTCATTGGGATTTTTTACACAGAACTCACTGCCGTTCGAGTACAACCCACAGGCACAATGTCCTGAATGGATGCAATTCTTAAACTCGGTATGGGGTGATGATCCGCAGTCTATTTCAGCGCTGCAAGAAATGTTTGGTTACATTTTGTCAGGTGAAACTAAGCAACAAAAATTCTTTAACATTATCGGACCCCGCCGTTCAGGTAAGGGGACAATTAACAAGATCTTGGTATCGTTGTTAGGACAACACAACACGGTAGCACCACAACTGGAGGAACTCTGTGATACATTTGGTCTGCAGCCTTGGCTGGGTAAGCTCCTCGCTTCTTTTACTGACGCAAGAGCACCTGAGAGAAACAGATCTGCTGTTGTATCTCAGCTTCTGCGTATTGTGGGTGGTGATACCATTACTGTCAACCGGAAAAACAAAGAGGCTTGGTCTGGTTATTTGCCTACTCGCATTGTTGTTTACTCTAACGAGGTTCTTCAGCTAACTGAGAACTCCAACGCATTGACAGGACGTATGGTAGTGTTTAAGATGACCAAATCGTTTTATAATAACGAAGATACTGAACTGTCTCTCAAGCTGGATAAAGAATTAGCTGGTATATTTAACTGGGCCATGGAAGGTTTGAAGCGCAGACTAGCACGTGGTGGTCACTTTACTCAACCGGAATCAGGTAAGCAGCTACTAGAATTGATGGCCGAACTAGGTAACCCAATCGGTTCGTTTGTTGACGAAGCCTTAGAGTTTGACCCCATTGGAATGGTATCAAAAGATGATGTGTTTACTTGCTACAAGCATTGGGCGCTCAAAAAGTCTTTACCTCCGGGTACAGAATTGGCATTTAAACGACGTTTTTTAGCTGCAACGCAAGAACATTGCATTGAGACTGGCGAAGATAGATCAAATGGTGGTAGAATACAAATTTACAGGGGCGTGAAACTTAACGTCCGCGCTCAGAAGTATGTTGACAGTGTTGAATCATTTAACGAGGAGATTTTCTAATGGAACCAAAATTACTAGCAAATAGAATCATCACACCAGACGGCACCATGTTGCAGTCTTTTAGCCGGCATGACTATAAAGAATATACAGACGCCAACGGTAAAGAGTACATGGTAGATGGGGGCATTGAATACCAACGTTGTAATGTCCACGATGATGCTCCACACCAAGATGCCTGTGTATATTCTGATGACCCACATGATGTTATCCGTGATGCGTTTCACTGGGGCACATACGGCAAGGGTGGAGATCAGCCACTTCGCTGGGCTAAGCTATCTGAGATGACTAACAACCACATCGAGGCCATATTACAAACTCAACACCACATCGGACCACAGATTCGCAAAGCGTTTGAAGACGAGCAGCAGTACCGATTGGATAACAACATCAACATCGAGGACACAGTATGAACAAAGAACTAGACGCAAAACTATGTGCAGACTACCCTCTGATTTTTGGTGATCGTAACAAGCCAATGAACCAAACAGCAATGTGCTGGGGCTTTTCATGTGGAGATGGTTGGTACAACATCATCGACACCCTGTGCCGACTGCTAACCAGTGACTACCGAACAGCAAAAAGCCAGTACGAATACTGGCAAGAACTCATCGGCAAGCCACACCCATGGAACAGCGATAAGGGATTGGTAACACAAGAGTATGTTGATGAAAAGAAAGCCAAGCTAGACGAAGAGGCCGCTAAGGTACCCGTTGCCTCTCAGGTAAAGGAAAAGTTTGGCGGCCTGCGATTCTATGTTCAAGGTGCAACTGAAAAGCACTGGGCTTATATCACCTTTGCCGAATGTATGTCACAATCTACGTGCGAGGAGTGCGGCGCACCGGGCGAAACATACCCCGACGGCTGGCATGCTACACTGTGTGAGACACATGCCAAAGAGATGGGTAGAACTAAACGTATAGAGGAAGACGAAGATGAGTGACTACACACCAGACAAGTGGGCAATTGTCCACATCACTAGCAAAGACCATCCCCCTATTGACAAGGTGGTCGGCTCTTGGTATGGCAACTTCACCGGGGGCGACTCATGGCGCATGAACAGCGGCATTGAGAAGGTGACAGAAGAGGGTGACTGCTACTTGGTTCACGGCTACTCAGGCTCCATCTACCACTGCCGTAAAGGTAATCAGGGTATGAGCGCCTACACCGAGATGATAATGAACAACATGGCCACACAGCTTGAAGAGGGTGGCCTTGGTATGATGAGAGTGATTGACATTAAGGAGATACTATGAAAGCAACTATTGTTGTACTAACACTACTGACGTTATCAATTTGGTTATACCTGCTCTATAGTGTACTAACCATTGTCAAAGCCACGGAACTAATGTGGTTCTTATATTTTATTTATGTACCAACTTCAATAACAACAACAACTTTAATACAGGTTATTAAAAATGAACGCAAATGAACTAGCTGATGATATTGAAACGCAGTACACCGAAAATGGTGGATCACTAAGTCTAATTGCTTCTGTGCTACGCCAGCAACAAGCTGAAATCGAGGCGTTGAAAGCAGGAAAAATTAGGGCTTATGACAATGGTGTTGAAGATGGTAGAAAGCCTAATACCAATCCAGTAAAAGAACTAACAGATGAGGAAATACTAGAGTGCTGGAACGAAACTCACCCTGCCGTTGTTTGTTTAAATGCCGAGCTACCACTATTTGCTAGAGCAATACTAAGAAAGGCACAGGAGAAATGAATACTGTTTACGACATTGTTATGGAGCATTACATTGACCAACAAAACAAGCATGAACTTGGTGAAGGCTGGGCGGAAAGGCAAATAGAAGAAATGGACAAAATAGAATTTCTTTTGTCAATCAGCGATGCGGTAAACACGCTTTTATTAAGAAAGGCACAAGAGAAATGAACTGGAACTTAATAGCGTTTGCTGCGTTAATGGTATTTTTTATATTGGGTGCTTTAGTAATGTTGTATTTTCAATGGGTAGATGGCTATGTCCGTAAATGGCGATGGGAAAGAAAGGCACAAGAGAAATGATACTTACTTGTGGGTGCAAAGTAGAACACTCAAACTTTGGCATATTTTGTGAGTGGGATACAGAGACAAGAGAGTGTGAGCCAGCTATTGCTTATGGAGTTTTATGTACAAAGCACTACCGTGAGTATGAAGCAAGACCAACAAAAGAGGAGCAAGAGAAATGAATATGCAAATAAGATTTAATTACGACATAGATGATTATGAACTATTCACAGGTGAAAGATGGATGAAAATTTATGTTCAAGAAGATGTTGATGCTATGCAAGCTGAAATCGAAGTGTTGAAAAAGCAATGTGCAATGTATGAAGACTTTATTTCTAACGCAGGATGGAAACAATGAAACCACATAAACACGCAGAACTAATTAAGGCTTGGGCTGATGGTGCTGAAATTGAATGGAAATTTAAACACAGAACAGATGGTTTTTATTTAATGACCAAAGATAACCATCCAGATTTATGGCAAGAGGATGAAGTTGAATACCGCATTAAGCCTAGCACCCATCCAGTAAAAGAACTAACAGATGAGGAAATAAATTGGCTGGCTAAAGCATATTCAACAATGAAAGGCGAATTGAACGCACCAGCATTTGCTAGAGCAATACTAAGAAAGGCACAAGAGAAATGAAACTAACAAACGAAGAAATACACAACATTTATTTGCACCAAAGCGGTGTTGCAGAGGGGTTACTCAGAGCCGGTGCTGATGCAGATTTTCCTGTGATTTTTGCTAATGCGTTATTGGAGTTTTACGAAGGAAAAAAGGCACAATTACTATGACCACATTCACCACACAAGACCGGCAAGACGCGCAACGTGAACCGTTGACTGATGACGAAGTTGGTTACTTTACCCATCAAATGATTTTGTGTAGTGGGCAACATCCCGCCGCAGCAGATATAAACATTTTGGGATTGATTGACATTGTGCGCGCCATCGAACGCGCCCACGGAATAGGAGAATAAAAATGACACCAATTGAACTAGCAGAAAAAGCATTTAAAGTATTTAATCTACAAGACACTAAAGAGGCACCAGTAATTGATTTACCAATTTATTACGGAAAGGTATTGTTGGCGTCTATCAGACTAAAACATACCAACGGGTCATGGAAAGGCGAATTGGCTGATTGGGAAATTAGAGACATTGTTGATTGCTTTGAGCACCCAGATAAATACGGCATTAAAAACACACCCACGGAATAGGAGAATAAAATGATTTACTTTTTAACTTATTTTTTATTAGATCATTTTGATGCGCCGTCAATTTATTTTACTGTATTTTGGGGTGTCATTGTTGGTGAGGCATTGTTTGCAATCCTTACGGGAGTTTTACAGGCAATGAACAAATGAGCTTCACCATCTACCAAGCAGACGGCCTCAAAGCTATCCAGTGGTTCCAGACCACCGACGAGCTTATTGCCAGCATGCTGGCCAACCCTAACGATAGGCACCACAGAAATGACTGAGATTGGACTGGCGTTTATAATAGGCTTTATGATCGGGCTTGTTATGCGCCCCAAAGACAAAGATTTAGAAGAGCAAAAGGCAATCTACGACAAGAAGGCAATACAGTACGAGATTGATCTGCAGTACTACAAACAACTGTGCCACTGGCACGTACAACAAAAGGAAAAGAAATGAGCAAACTAAAAGTAGTTAAGCCGGCAATAGTAGAGAAGTCCGGCAAAGTAGACAAAGCTAAGTCTGTTAAGGAAAGCCACGATGATATTATTGCCCAAACAGGCAAGAAGGGCAAGCATGAGTTTGTGCTTTCTGACGGAACTATTGCAAATCGTAAAAAAGCTGCTAAAATAGCGAAAGCTGCTGGTGAAGTTAAAGATCCCGGCAAGAAGTTACACAGCCATGAATTACGCAAAGGATTAAAGAAATGACACAGCATGACGGCGGTAAAGGGGATACTAAACGTCCTTTAACAATACCTGAAGAGCAGTTTAACAGTAATTGGGATACCATATTTAAAAACGGTATCCCCACACTTGAAGAATTGGAAAAACAACGTGACGACGAAATCCGAGCAACCATCCCCTTTGGAAAATAAGCCGTACTATATAGCAGATACAGGACACTTTGGTATCAAAATCAAAGTGTGTTTCTCCGATCATGCTTTTCAAGTAGCACTTAAAGATTCTAAAATCACAACCAAACACCATGCCCTTGACGTTGGCTTAGCTGAGTCACACTACATTCAGCAAGAAGGCACAACTGCAGCTATGATGGCGATTGTGTTTAACTGGGAAGACATGGCTAAGTTAGATGTAATAGAACGTATGGGTATTATTTACCATGAAGTGTCCCACACAACTACCCATGTTTTTGAATACATTGGTGAAGAGGAAACCAAAGTGGGTGATGAATCTCGTTCGTATTTAGGTGAACACATCTTTAAACAAGTATTTTCAATTTATGCAACGGAGGATGATAATCGTGCACATTCTAGAAAGCGCAATAGAACAACACTTGACAAAACTCGTGAAGAAGTTCTCAGGGCGCTCATACAAATGGGTGGCAACAGTGACGGGGGTACCGGATCGAATAGTGTTTCTAAACCAAAAAGTGTACCTCGTAGAACTAAAAACGGAAACGGGAGTAATAAGTCCAAGACAAGTGCTCGTATTCGACGAGCTGGGTGAACAAGGTTTTCCGGTTCATATTCTAAGATCAAAAGAAGACGTTGAGGATTTTATAAATGGCGCCACGAAAGACAGATAAAGAGTTGCACATAGCAAACTTTTTAGGTTCTGCTAAACGTAGAGCAAAACGCGATAACGTGCCTTTTTCTATAACTGGAGAGTATCTGCTTTCGATTGCAACAAATGAATGTCCGGTATTCCACACACCTTTTGAATGGGGAATATCTGGATTGGGGCAAGGACATGCCAAACCCAATGGCCCAACGCTTGATCGGATTGAACCCCATCTTGGTTACGTAGAAGGCAACGTAGCTTTTATTTCGTATCGTGCCAATCGCCTTAAAGATGATGGTACAATGCAAGAACACTACGATATTGCAGACTGGATCTGGAACCACTTATATGCTAAACCGAACACAACTGCACCAATACCAAAAAGAACTAATCTTAAAGGCATCGACAATTCCCAATCTGGGACTTCTGTTACCCCCGGGACTAGGCAAGACGACAACGACTCTCACCATCATTGCGGAGCAGATGCAAGGAAAGACATTAATTATCGCCCCCAAGAGAGTAGCAGAAACAGTGTGGGACGCGGAAGTGAAGAAGTGGGATCACCTAAAGCACCTAAAAGTGAGCAAAATTATGGGGGGCCCATCCGCCCGTATGTCTGGCCTTAATGCAGATACAGATATTTACCTTATTAACTTGGAGAATGTAGTGTGGCTATGCGAGCAGCCACAGATGAGCCAGTTCAAGAACCTAGTTATTGACGAGTCCAGCCGTTTTAAGGATCCTAGTACCAAGCGTTTTAAAGCACTTAAGAAGCATTTAAAAGGCTTCTCACGGCGTATTATTCTTACAGGTACACCCACCCCTCAAGGAGTAGCTGATCTCTGGTCTCAGGTGGGTATATTGGACTTAGGAGCCCGTTTAGAAACAAGCCTGACTAAGTTCAGGGATAAGTATTTACAACCAGATCAATTTAACCGACACACCCGAGTGGTGTATTCATGGAAACCAAAAAGTGGTGCCGCTAAAGTTATTCAAGATAAGATTTCGGATATTTGTTATTCACTTAAAGCTGAGGATTATTTGCAACTCCCTTCGCTTACAAGCCTTCATCACAAAATTGAACTGGACCCACAAGTAAGAAATAAATATGACACACTTAGAAAAGACATGGTCGTTGATATCAAAAAAGAAAAAATCACAGCTCCAACAGCAGCGGCACTGGCGAACAAACTCTTGCAGTTCACATCAGGCGCGATGTATGACGAACAAGGTAATACACATGAAGTACACCGCAGTAAGCTGGAATATCTTGAATCGATCATGGAGGAATCTTCTTCCCCGACGCTCGTATTCTATCACTTCAAACACAGTCTCCAGAGACTTCGTCTTACATTCCCGCAGGCTGTGGTGCTGGACGATGACAACATTGAAGCGTGGCGTCGTGGCGAGATTCGTATGCTCTTGGCCCATCCTCAATCAGGAGGTATTGGGCTCAATTTACAATGCAACATTGGTGACACAGCACAAACAGTGTGGTACGACCTCCCCTGGTCATCTGAGAACTATATCCAGGCAAATGCCCGCATCTATCGCCAGGGGCAAGAAAAACCGGTTATTATACATCACCTAATAGTGTCTAATAGCGTGGATGAAAGAGTAGTAGCAGTATTAGAAGGCAAAATAACTTTACAAGAGGCAATCCTAGAATCACTTCAATTATGACAACAAAAATTCAAGCAGTAGCACCACGTTTATCGGATGAAGATCCAGATCCAATTGAACAAGACGAAACAGAAGGTATAGCTTCTAGTATTGTAGAAGGATCAGGTTGGCTACCATGGGATGCTGAAGACATCTCGGATATAAAACGACTAATAGC
>Ga0209083_1001021_pt1 | contig 34694 bp, 29 predicted proteins | sample AM7aDNAmetaG_FD_184132 | JGI IMG/M metagenome (GOLD analysis project Ga0209083, IMG submission 184132) | Freshwater microbial communities from Finland to study Microbial Dark Matter (Phase II) - AM7a DNA metaG (SPAdes) (version 3) | ecosystem: Environmental > Aquatic > Freshwater > Lake ... | reverse complement strand
TCAGAAGTTATTAAATTTATTATTAAAGAAAGTGGTTTAGAATTAGAATTGCAAAGAGGAAATGACGAAGATAAAGAAAAATTGGAAAATATGCGCGAGCTTGCAACACTTGCAATCAAATATGACCATTTTCCAAAACCAGAAGGAATAGAAAAACTTTTAGAAGAAGCTGCACTGATGACCGACCAAGATTCTCTAGAGAAAAATGAGAATGCTGTGAAACTTATGACCGTTCATGCCTCAAAGGGTTTGGAGTTTGATTATGTTTTTATAACAGGACTTGAACAAGATTTATTTCCACATCAAGGAAATGGTACAGAAGCAAAAACTCCAGAAGAAATGGAGGAGGAGAGAAGATTGTTTTATGTTGCTTTGACTCGCGCGAGAATTAAGTTATTCTTAACTTATGCAGAAATGAGAACTATTTATGGTTCACAACAAATGAATCTGCCGTCAATTTTTCTTGGAGAATTTGATAATGACCTTTTGGAAGAAGAAAATTTTGAATACAGAGAAAAAATAGTTTACTTAGAATGGTAATATATTATTTAATTTGATCATGCTAATATTGTAATTATGAAACAAACGCATTATCGTGCCATCATTTTTTGCACTTATATACCAATAATAATTTATTTACTGGGTTATTTATTAACACGTTTTGTTAATCTTCCATCTTGGTTAGGACTTTGTGTAATTTTATCTTCGTTTAGTTTATTAATAGTCACTCTTATTGCTTGTATTTTTTCTTTAATACAAGGAATTAAACTTAAAGATTGGAACTATATTTTACTTGGGATTTTACCTTTGATTATATTTTATCTTCTCACTATTAATATTTAGATAATAAATGCAAATAAAAGCGAAAAAATCACTAGGACAAAATTTTTTGAAATCAAAAACTGCTCTTTTGGCTATGATAAAAGCTGGAGAAATTAATTCGGCAGACATTGTGCTTGAAATAGGGCCAGGGCAAGGAGCACTTACTGAAAAAATACTAGAAACTGGTGCAAAAGTTATTGCTGTAGAAAAAGATGACCGACTTATTAAAGTATTGAATGAAAAATTTGAAAAAGAAACAAGAAATAATCAATTCACCCTTATTCATGGCGATATTTTGGAACTAGATTTGAATAAAATAGGCCTAAAAAACCACAGTTTTAAGCTGATAGCCAATATCCCATATTACATTACTGGACTTATTTTTAGAAAGTTTTTGTCAGGCAATATTCAACCCAAAAAACTCGTAATAATGGTGCAAAAAGAGATTGCAGACCGGATAATTGCTCGCGATGGTAAAGAAAGCTTGCTCTCACTTTCCGTAAAAGCGTATGGTGATGCAAAAAAGATTATGAAAGTAGAAAAAGAGAATTTTAGCCCAAAACCCAAGGTAGATTCAGCTATTTTGCTTATAAATAATATTTCTAAAGACTTTTTCAACGAAATTTCAGAAGAAAAATTCTTTGAAATTATAAAAACTGGCTTCGCACACAAAAGAAAAATGCTAATCGCAAATTTAAAAGAAAAATTTGGCCAAAATGACCTAAAAAAAATCTTCCAAGACCTAAAAATACCAGAAAAATCCCGTTCAGAGGATCTACATCTAGGAAAATGGAAAGATTTGGCCAATAATTTCACTCTTTGGTATATTTAATACAATTATTATTGATGCTGGTCAATCATTCTTTGTGTTTTATTACAATTAAGGATATAATTATCGTATTATTAATTTTTATTAAATATAATGATAAAAAATATATCTATTTTTTCAATATTGTGTGCATTGTCACTAACTTCAACAAGTTTTGCAGCAAGTGCAACTCTTGGCCCATCTACTACATCAACAACTAATGCACAGTCGAGTCCTGTTATTACAAGAACACTAACAATCGGTTCTTACGGCCAAGATGTTATGGCTCTTAAAAAAATATTGGGTTTAGATTTAAATATGAATATTGACACATCACCAAACTTTACAGCTGATACGGCAACTGCAGTAAAAAAGTTTCAAGAAAAATATGCCGTAGAAATACTTATTCCAAGTGGTTTATCTGCTGGTACTGGCACAGTTGGCCAAGCGACAATTAATAAACTAAACACCTTAGCAGTAAAATATTATATTAAAATTAGTGACTTTACTTTACCTGTCATTGTAGCCACAGTAAAAAGTTCTTTTACATCTGCGCTAAGTCTCGGTTCAACAGGTGATGAAGTGACACTATTAAAAACTATTTTAAATTCTGACAAAGACACTGCGCTTATTCCGCAAAACTCGACAAATATTTTTGACTCTGCGACAGTGGTAGCGGTAAATAAATTTCAAATGAAATATGCAAGTGAAATATTGGCGCCATCGGGTCTTAAAAGCGGCACCGGGACGGTTGGACCAGCAACAAGAAAAAAACTAAACTCCATGATCAATAGCATTATCAATGCCTCAAAATTAACAAACGTAGGTAATACAGTAGTCGCTAGTTCATCATCTATTCAACCGTTTGGTTATTCCACAGTCACATCATATTTACCAAATCCAGACATTGACCCAAATGTTACTTACGCGGCGAGCGGAACAATCCAATCACAAAAATGTGTCGGAACAACTTTAGTTAGTGTTTATAACGACGGAACTGGTGGCACAATTACCGTATCTAAAGCACGCTCTCTAGATGGTGGTTGCTATAATCCAAATACTACTGCACAAATCACAGGCTTTCAGTTAAATACGCCAGGTATTACTAACGCGGTCATAGATGATGTAGCAAAAACAATTACAGTATATATTCCGCCAGCATATTATCCAGTATATTCAATGAAAGAAAAATCAAAAATTTATGATGATGTTGGTAAGAAATCTGATTTTTCAAGCACAACTATCGCCACTGTAATGACACCAAGAGAAAATCCTCCACTTGATTTAACAAAAATAAAACCAACAATTAGTGCTATCGGTGATGTAAGTCCGGCAAGTAAAGTTCAGGTAGACCTTTCCAAGTCAATAATTTACCCATCCACATACCCAAGTAGTTATACAGCCAAAAATGCCAATTATGTTCCAGTAAAATATACGGTTGTTTCACAAAGTGGTGCCACATCAACATATTCCGTAACTGTAACACCTATAGACTGTTATGATTTTAATACCAATGGTTTATATTTTTATGGTGATGTTCCAACACGAGAACACATGAAACCGGGTGGTGATATTGTTGGTTATAGAAACCCACCATCAGTCAGTGATTTTTGGTTGTATAATTTTCCTGCAGAACACGCCTACTGGATGCCTGTCACTATTGCAGATATATACTATTTACCTGGCACCGAAATCCTCCAGAAACAATATTGCCCTCTACCGAATTATTTAAAACCTGGGCAACGTGTTGATATAGTCTTTCCTAATGATGGTGCACCAAACTTTGGTGAAGGCTATAAAGCATTAGGAATATTGAACCCATCTATCAGCTTCAAGCGTAATGTATGTCCGGGGTTTTTAACTGGATTTTGTGATGGTGGTTTTTCATACTATGCAAAAACAATAGAGTATGGTCTATAAAATCTGGACAATAAATTAATACGACAAAACATATTAATGATTAATAAAAAGTATCTTCCATCAAAAAATTTCCTTATCGCTCTGTCCATCACAGTAGTTATTATAGTTATTGTCATAATATTTGATTCACTACAAAATAATCAGGGTGTGTACAAAAACCAGGGTCTTGCTAAAGGTACTAGTACAACAGTGGCTCAAATTAATATAGACTCAGACAATGATGGTCTGCCAGACTGGAAAGAAGCCCTTTACGGCACTGATCCGCACAACCCAGATACGGATGGTGATGGAACAAATGATGGAGATGAAGTTGCACAGGGAAGAGACCCTTTAAAACCTAACACCGCACCAAAAGGACAAGAACCAAACGACAAGATCGACCCAAAAATAATTGAACAAAATGAAAAAATTGTAAACACTTTTGAGTCATTGAGTGATACGGATAAATTTTCAAGAAGCTTAATATCAGATGTCATTGCTGCTGCACCACAAGATGGCGCTTTGGATGAAAATAAAACAAACTCAATAATCACAAATGCACTACAGCGAATTCCGCTGAAAAATTATGTTGGTACTACAACAATAAATAATTTAAATTTGCAGAAAACAGATAGCACCAATCTTATAAAAAATATGAGTGATTATTCTAAAAGCTATTTTAAAGAAACAGAGAAGTTTCGATTAATTTTTGGTAAAGATATTGCACTTATTATTTCCTATATATCCCCAAACAGCACAAGCACAGATAAAGACGTACTCGCAATCATAAATCAATATCAAACTATCGTTAACAACCTTATTAAGATGCCAGTGCCTGTAGCAATAGGGTATTATGACATTTCTTATCACCTTGCAATAATAAACGATTTAGAAAAAATAATTTCTATGGATAAAGATATGGTGGGAATGAAAAAAGGTTCTGTCTTAAGTATTTTTCCATCATTATCAATTTATAATACTGTCACTAAAGATTTAAGCGACAACTTGTCCATAGTAGATAGTATTTTAAAAATACAAAGATAGTTGTATAATTTAAGCATAAAGAATTTAAATAATAAATGTATTCACAAAAAACAATTATAAAAAAAATATCTATTTTTGTATCAATAACACTTGTTATGGGTTGTCTTTTTTTTGTGCCATGCAAAAAAACCAACGCTCAAGCATTGGGGGTATTTACAACTATCGATTACGGCGCAAACGCATCATTGGCTACACTGGTTGGTAAGTCTGCATGGGATGGAACTCAAAGTTTTATTGGAACCCTGTTAGCACAACTGGCAAAAATAGCTGCTAGAGAATTAATAAATGAGGTTACTTCATATACAGTTGACTGGATAAAAGGTAATAAAAGTGCCCAACCTTTATTTGTTGCAGACCCCCTAAAGTATGTGAATACTGTTGCAGACCAAACCGCGGGAGATTGGTTTGAAAACAATCCAGACTTAAATTTTCTTTGTGACCCATTTAAAGCGCAGTTACTTATTTCACTACAAGCACAACTTCCAACATCAAACTCTGCCAATCTCCACTGTACCCTTACTGACGTAACACAAAATATTGTGAATGCAGGAAATTCGGCACTACAAGTAAGTGTTAATGGAAATACAATTACAAGGGATGTAACAAAATTAGATGGTTCAGATGTTTGGCTTCAATGGTTGCAATTAACAACACAACCACAAAATAATCCCGTAGGGGCATATGTCATGGCCCAAGCAGATTTGAGTGCAAGTATCACGACTGCTCAGGGCAAAAAAATTAATTTATTAAATTGGGGTTCTGGTTCTCTAACTTATTCAACCTGTATTGATGAATACTTTGATAAAAATGGACTTCAACAGGGCCAAAGTGAAGAATACAATTCAGAGGGTCCTAGACCACCATCAAAACTCGGTACTGCTGATAACATAACGAGTGTTCGTGTTGAACAAAAATGTGCAGTAAAAACACCAGGAGCTGCAATTACTGACATGCTTAGTTTTAAAGCCACTGGCGACCAAAGAATGAATGAGCTTATCGGAAGTTTGTCAAGCGGCTTTGACCAAATATTTAATGCCTTAATAGGCGCACTGGAAAAAAGTGCTTTGACAGCAATAAATAATGGGGTTTTGGATAATTCTGCATCTTCACAATATCAAGACGCCTTAAATGCCGCATACTCTTCTTCTCAGTCAAGTTTTTATAATTCGATGGCAAATAAAAACGCAGTAAATATTCCAAATGTTTCTATGGGTAGTACGACATGGACATATCAACCACCGCCAGTTGCAAATGTAATCGATACAACAAACCAAAACGATTATTCAGACACAAGTGGTCTTGGCCAATACAAAAATAATGCGATTAGTCTTTTAAACTCATTTTCAAAGTCAGAGTCAGACTACCAAAACACCTACCTCATCGCCCAAAATGTTCTTTTGGAAGGAGAAAAAGTTTTTGCATCTTCAAGTATTTGTAACATAAAATTAAACAGGGCAGATGGCACAAATAGATATTATTTGATAAATGCAAATGTTATTTCGAATATTAATGGCACGTCAGATTCTAACAGAATTATTCCTTCAATACCATGGAACCTTATTACCATACAATCGGCGATAGATAAATCAAACGCAAACATGGCAATATTGACTAAAGCATACTCCGACATTAGAGTCGCTTCAAGTTTGGGTGCGATTACTGATGCAATGACACCAGTCAACTCCACCTCATTTAATACAGAGGTGCAGCCAAATATTTCTGGAAATATTAAAGCGTGGCTAACGGGCGTGAAAGATAATTACAACACTACTGCATGCCCAATAGACCTAACGGATGTCTTACAAATAAATTCTGCCCCAGGTATTAATGTTTCGCAGACGAATTAATGTTTTATGTTATAATTAAATAAGTAATGAAAAGATTTTTTTCTAAAAAATCGGTTGCAATTATTCTAGCGGCATTTGTATTGATTGGTGCCATGTCTTTTGGTTTTGTCTCCACGGCGGTCGCCGCAGGCGAGGTGAAAACAATAGGGCCAGTAAACGTAAAAATACCTCTTAAAAACGCATGGTTTTCTAATTCTACAGTAGTTCCAGCTACGGCGATTGCCCAATATCAATTGGCAGATTCTAGTGGTGTTTCTGGTTTTTTCATAATAGAAGTGGCTGTCAAGTACCCAGGTGATAATTCTACCACAACTATAAGATACAATTATCAAGGTAGCTTGGGTAGTGAATATTTAGATTCCTGGACGAAGGAAGGTGATAATTCCAACTTATTATCGACGGATAACATCAAGTCTATGTTTCCAGAATTAATGTCGCAGCCTGATATTCTCTCTAATGTTTATAATACAAGAGGTAAAGCTGATCTTAAGACAAATAATGCAAAAATTGAGGCAGAAAAAGCAGCGGCAGGTGATATACTTAGTAAAGTTGGTGAAGATTTATTAAATGCTATTTCTGGTGTGGCCTCTTTCCCAATTTTTGCTGCTTGGGCTCTGACATTGGGCGCAGTAAATATTTTAGTCGCAGTTTTTACAGCTTTATCTGGTCTTATTTTTGATAAATCAATAGAATTCTCAATATTAAATATAAGTACTCTTTTTGGTGATAATGGCCCCGTAAATGTGTTGTGGGTATTGGTGAGAGATTTAACAAACGTAACTTTCATTTTTATACTTTTATACACCGCGATATCAAAAATATTAACCGGTTGGGGATTAAAAGAAAAGACGACAATTATTAAAATAATCTTGGCTGCAATTGTTATCAATTTTAGCATGGTCATAACAAAAGTTCTTATAGATGCGGGTAATTATATTGCAGTTGCTCTTTATGATGGAATTAGACATTATAGTATGGTAACTAGTCTGTCTGGTTTAATATTAAAAGGAACTGGTATTATGACCTTTATTAATTCACTATATTCAATAAAAGCACAGACGAATGTGGTAGTCAGTCTTATTTTCCAGATTGTTGCTATGGGGATCCTTGCGTGGACTTATTTTTATACTTCCATACTTCTAATAGGGAGGGCGGTAATGTTGCTTTTCTTAACAATCATATCACCTATAGCTTTTGTTGGTGACATCATGCCAATACCACAAATAAAATCTGTGGGTGACTGGTGGTGGAAAACATTAGTAGAACAAATATTCTTGGCGCCAGTACTTATGTTTTTTTTGTATTTTACTGCCATCGTGATTAATATGAGTAATGTAATTACAGAAACAAACGCTTCTTCTTCCGGTGGTAATTTTATAAACGTAACAGGATTTTTTATATATATATTAATTATTGTATTACTAACCCAAGCATTAAAAATAACCAAACAAATGAGTGGTGAGGTTGGTAAAATGACTGTCGCTGTAGGTAAAGGTCTCCTTGCTGCCGGTGCAATTGCAGCTACGGGTGGCGCTGCTGGTGGAGCCATGTTATTTAATGGTATTAAAGAAGGTATCGCTGCAGGCACCGAGGTTGGGCCGGATGGAAAAAAGGCTGGTTTGGGTGCTGGTCTTTCTACTGGGTTTAAGAGAATTGGCTCTGGCCTTAAAGATTATGGTAAAAAAGCAGGAGACTTGGTCTCAGGAAAAGCTGGCGACCAGCCTGGTGTAGCAGGATTTGCATTCAGACAAATGCAGGGCGGTGCATTTGCTGGCCTTAAAGGTGTTGGTTTTGATGCAAAACAAAAGATTGCCGATTTGAAAAAAGCCAAAAAGGAAGAGGAGGATAGAATTCAGAAAGCAGCAGACCGAGTTGGCCCAGCGGAAGAAAATGCAAAAAAAGAATCGCTAGAAGCAAAGCGTGAAATGATTTTAAATGCTGGAAAGTCAAAATTTGCGGCAAGTAAGGAAGAGGATGATGTAAAAATACGTGACGAATATGCCAAAGCAGATGTTGAAAAGAAAAAGGTGGATGGGGCAAAAATAACAAGTGAAAAAAACCTCGAACGAGCGAGTTTGAAGTGGAGAAACTATCAAGCAGAAGAGGATAAAAAACGTGGAAAAATCTCTACTGAAGAAAAGAAAAAAATGCAAGCAGATACCCAAAAAGCAAAGGAAGAATATGAAAAAGAAGAAGCAAATATGAGTGAACTGGAAAAACAAGCAGAAAAAGCCCAAATTGAGTATGATAATTCTAAGAATGCTTATGAAAATAAAATGAAAGGATTTCAAGACCAGGTTGCGGCTTCCATGGGGACATCATTTAGTGAGATAAAAAAGGGATTAGAAGAAATTGACAAAAAAATAATTGAAAAAACACTGGCGAAGGCGGAGTATATTACAAAATTTGCGCAAGGTGGTCCACTAAGAGATTTCTTCGAAGCAGTGGTTCCAAAAGAATTTAGGGTTGATAGTGATACAATCACAACAAAAATGTGGCAACAAAAAGGAGCGTTTAGACCTGAAACGGATGAACAAACTATGATAAAAATGTGGAAGGCATTTGTGGAAAAGCAAAATGGAGCTAAAAAACCAGAAGAGATTAAAAAATAAAATAATTAAATTGTATGGACGAAACATTAAAACAAGATTTAGCAAAAAGATTTGAAATACTGCCCCCTGACCTTAAGGCAGCTATTTCAAATATTGACTTGAGTAATAAACTTCAAGAAATATCCAAAAAAAATAAACTCCTTATAGACCAGGCGGGTGGTTTGGAGATTGCAACATTATTGGTTTTGTTTGGTCTCCAACCACTTGGAAAATATATTGATATGTTGGCAACAAAAGCAGGCATACCAAGGACGCAAGCTCTGCAAGTAGCACAGGATGTTAATGAATCTATTTTTAAAAACGTTAGAGAAACATTGAAACAAATTGACGACGTCTTATTTAGTAATAAAGAGAACGCTACAATATCACCTCAAAATAAACCGATAATAAGCTCAGACTCAATACAAACCATGGCCAAACCAAATACAGAAACTAGAATTGCCATAAACAAAAATATCCTCCCTGAAGAATTACCAAAAAATTCATTGCCATCATTTTCTGTTTTAAACCAAAAAACAACTGATTTTATTAATAAAAATATTCCTCCTATTAGTAACGTGATTGAATCAAAATTGAATAGCACGGTCACAATACCAAAACAAAACATCATCATTGAAGAAAAAACAAAAATTCCACTTAAACAAAACCTATCAAAAGATCCTTATAGAGAAACAATATAAACATGCAATTTCAAGTTCCACAATTTATAGAGGTAGAAGATAAAATTTTTTATCGTCTTACTCTGAAACAATTTTTGTACTTGGCTGGTGGCCTGGGCGCGTCCGTCGCTATATATCTTTATATTCCTATCAAAATAATAGCTATTATTATTATTCTCCCAGTGGTCGCATTTTCAATATCTCTTGCTTTTCTAAAAATAAACAAGAGGCCTTTTATTGATGTGGTACAATCTTCTTTCTATTATTTTTTTGGTGATAAATTGTATCTATGGAGAAAAGTTGAAAAAAAACCGGTTTCTCAGATTTCTGAACAGGGGCAAGGAATGAGGACATCATTAAACGTGCCAAGAATATCAGATAGCAAGTTAAAAGATCTCACATGGAGTCTAAATATAAAAGAAAACATAGCTCCTCTTTCCACAAAAAACGAAAAATAGTTATATATGGTGTCTATGTTGTTTTTTGTGTATAATATTCATTATAAATGGCAGTTTCAAAAGCAACACAAGAATTTGTCCCTATAAAAGAAATCCGTGATGGGGTAATCATGTTAAAAGACGGCTCTATGAGAGCGGTTGTCATGGCTTCTTCTGTAAACTTTGCATTAAAATCCGCCGAAGAACAGCAATCTATCATTATGCAATTCCAAAGTTTTTTAAATAGTTTGGATTTTTCTGTACAGATTTCTATCCAATCTAGAGAACTCGATATTAGACCATACATAGCAATGCTTGAAGGTAGATATAAAAATGAAATAGGAGATTTGATGAAAATACAAATAAGAGAATATATTAATTTCGTTAAAAATTTTATTGAGCAAACAAATATAATGACAAAAACATTTTTTGTTGTAATACCATTTTCTCCAGTAACAGTTAATTCTTCGTCTAGTGTTTTAGGTCAAATAATGGGCTCAAAAAAACCACAAACTCCTGTTTCTGATGACAACCATTTTAATGAAAACAGAACCCAGTTAGAACAAAGGATAGGCACTGTTGCAGAAGGACTATCGAGCTGTGGAATAAAAACAATCCAGCTTGGTACAGAAGAAATCGTAGAGTTATTCTACAAAATATTTAACCCTGGCGACATGGAAAAGCCAATGATATCACAATAGATTATGGGAATATTTGATTTTTTAAAAACAAAAAAGAAAGAGGAGAAGCTTACATCATTCCTGCCACAGGAAATATATGAGGCTGGTGTTTTGGAATTGCAAGATATCATAGCCCCATCAGCCTTAAAAATATCTCCCAAACAATTAAATCTCGGTGAGAAAATTATCAGAACTTTTTTTGTTATTTCATATCCACGTTTTCTTTCTGAGAGTTGGTTTTCGCCAATTATCAATCTTGATAAAGTCTTTAATATTTCAATTTTCATTCATCCAATAGACACAGCAAAAGTTTTGAGACAATTTCAGAAAAAAGTTGCGGAAGTCCAAAGCCAAATAAGTATGAGGGAAAAGAAGGGACTAGTAAGAGATCCAGTACTTGATACTGCATACCAAGACCTTGAATCTTTGAGAGATAATTTACAGCAAGCGCAAGAAAAACTTTTTGATGTTGGTCTTTATATCACATTATATGGTGACACTGAGGACGAGATAGATAAAGTAGAATCAGAAATAAAGTCTGTCCTTGAATCAAAAATGATTTACATCAAACCAGCCCTTTTTCAACAAGAGCAAGGTTTTAAAAGTATACTACCAACAGAAACCGACTTACTTGAAGTTCACTCAAAGCTTAATTCTTCTCCATTGTCTAGTATTTTCCCTTTTGTATCTTTTGACCTTACTGACACAAAGGGAATCCTATATGGTATCAACAGGCACAATGCCAGCTTAGTTATTTTTGATAGGTTTACACAAGAAAATTATAATTCCGTTACCTTCGCCAAAGCTGGTTCTGGTAAATCTTATTGCACAAAATTAGAAATATTGAGAAGCCTTATGTTTGATACAGATGTTATTGTCATAGACCCAGAAAAAGAATATCAAGCGCTCGCTGAGGCTGCAGGAGGGAAGTCTTTTGATATATCTCTAAACTCAGCTAACCATATAAACCCATTTGATTTACCTGTCCCAGGTGAAGACGAATCTCCATCTGATGTTTTAAGAAGCAATATTATAAACCTGGTTGGTCTTTTTAGAATTATGCTTGGTGGTCTTACGGCAGAAGAAGATGCAATAGTTGACAGAGCTATTTCAGAGACATATGCACTAAAAGATATTACCCCCGATTCTGATTTTACAAATGTTGAGCCGCCACTCCTTTCTGACCTTGAGCTCGTCTTGGCTGGAATGAAAGGTGCTGAATCCCTAGTACAGAGACTTTCTAAATTTACTAGGGGTACTTGGGCTGGTTTTTTGAACAAACCTACAAATATAAATATAAATTATAAATTTATTGTTTTTTCTATCCGTGATATGGAAGATGAACTTAAAACTGTTGCGATGTACATTATTACCCACTACATCTGGAATGCAATAAGAAGGAACAGGAAAAAGAGACTCCTTGTGGTGGATGAGGCATGGATAATGATGAAGTCAGAAGATGCAGCATCATTCTTGTTTTCTCTTGCTAAAAGAGGAAGAAAATACTTTTTGGGTCTAGCCACAATTACTCAAGACGTTGAAGACTTCTTAAACTCTCCATATGGTTTACCTATTGTAACAAACTCTTCAATACTTATACTTCTTAAGCAATCTCCAGTTGTTGTAGATAATCTCCAAAAAGTTTTTAATCTTACTGAGGAAGAAAAATACCTACTCCTTGAATCAAATGTTGGTGAAGGAATATTTTTTGTTGGAACCAAACACGTAGCAATTAAAATAATTGCATCTTACACAGAAGACCAAATCATTACCTCAGACCCTTCACAGTTGTTAAATATAAAGAGAGCAAAAGAGGAATTACAAATGTCTCAAGGGCTGTAAAGTAAATATTTTTTATCTATTAACATGGGAAACTTAATTGTGTTATAATTTATCTTAAGATGGTGGATTTATATAAAAAAACAATTCAAATATTTATTGTGGTGATATCGATTCTATTTGTGTCTAGTTTTGCTTTTGCTCAGACATCCACTACCGACTCATTGTCATCCATAAACATAAACGTCTCTCCATCAAACCTAAGGGCAGGGGATAGTGTTGTATTAACAGTTAAGAGTGATTCATTAAACTTATATACATCAAAAATAACTTGGTATATTGATGAGGTTGCAAGAAAAGAAACCACCAGTCAAAGTATCACTGTGAAAGCAAAAGAAAACGGAAACAAAACCTCGGTAAGGGTTGTTATTGAAACCCCAGATGGAATTATAAAAGAGGCATCTACTGAAATAGTGCCTGGTGGAGTAGATTTGGTTGTAGAGCCAATTTCCTATACATTACCATTTTATAAAGGTAAACCATTTTTCATCACACAAGGCTCAGCAAAAGTCGTGGCTCTCGCTGATGTAATGGTAAACAATATTAAAATGTCTATCAGCGATTTAACATTTAAGTGGTTTGCTGGAGACAATTATCTAGTCGCAAATTCAGGTAAAGGGAAAAATTCAATAATAATAAACAGTGTAATACCAGTAAAAGATATAATTGTTAATGTTCAAGTTTTAGATGATTCAGGTAATATATTGGCAGAAACTTCAAAAATATTAATGATTAATAATCCCAAAATACTATTTTTTGAAAATAATCCATTATATGGGGTACTCTACAACCAATCAATATCTGGCAACTATTATCTAGGAACAAATGAGGAATTGGATATAGTAGCAAAGCCATTTTCTTTTAGTTTTATGTCTGACACGTCTTTGGAAGCAATATATGTGTGGTATGTAAATGGAAGCTATATTTCTCCGTCGGGCAAAGACAATGAACTTGTATTGAAACAGGATTCAACAAACCTTAGTGGTACTGCGACCATATCTCTTGGTCTAAAAAATAGCAAAAAAATCAACCAGATTTTGAGTGGTGGCTTTGATGTAAGTTTTGGACAATAATTAATTGATGGTAATTGTATGAAAAAACAAATAAAAATATATATTTCAATAATAATTCTTTTTTTTGTTTTTTCTGTTGTTCCGGTATTTGCAGTAGATGGTACTTACCATGCCCTTGAGCCTGGCGTTTTTAGCAGTTTTGTAGCTCAGACACCTTCTAATAATCCTCTGCAGGAGTTTTTTGGTCAAGTTTTTAAGTTTGGTATAGCTGCAGCCGTGGCTTTAGCACTTATTATGATTATCTGGGGTGGTATTGAGTACATGACCACAGACGCATGGTACAACAAAGAAGAAGGCGTAACAAAAATCAAAGATGCTCTCATCGGCCTCGGCATGGCACTGGCATCATACTTAATATTATTTATAGTAAACCCGTGTTTAGTAGTATTTAATGCAGATAAAAGCTCATGCACAACGACAAACACCTTCTTGGCGGGGGTGCCTGGAATGACAGAAAAAGATTTTACAGCTGGTAAAATACAAAATAAAGAACAGGTTGTAGATGGGAAAACGATGCCAATACCTTTTTATTGTGTTTTTACTAATAAAAATAGGGGTTTTTGGGCATGGGCGTATGATAATTATGTAAATAAAGCACCCCAAACCATTGGCGCATATTATAGAGTCGTATCGACTGGACCAAATTATAATGATATTTTAGGTCCTTATTGGTTTGCTGGGGCCGATCAAAATTCTTTTTTGGTTAATAAAGTTCTAGAAGATTTTTACAATAAGTACTATATAGATAAAAATAGCTTTGATAGCAAATTGGGGCTTGCTGATAGGAATATTCTTTTAAACTCTACATTTAAAATGGCTGATAAAGAAAAATGTCAGTTGGGAGTTGATAATTATAATGCACAACTAAATGCTTATATGAATAATATGAATGAAATACATAAAGGGTCTAAACAATAAAAAACATGTCTAAAAAAAATTCAATTATAATTATAATAATAGTAATACTTCTACTTTTTGTAGGCTTGATATTTTTACTTTTTTCTTCAAACAGCAATAATACTTCCACAGGAGTAAGTACACAAACAAGCACTAGTCCTTTTGGTAATAACTCTTCAAATAAAATATCTACAACAACCATAAAAAATGTAAATGGCCAATCGGCAAGTACCACAAAAAACCTAGCCGACCTTATTCAGCTATATAGGAATCCGACTTCAGGTTCTGTATTTTTTGTAAACAAAAAAGGCCAAGACGCGCTAAGATTTGTCGATAGAGCTGTAGGTAATATATATGAATATATCCCAGAAACACAAACTGGTGAAGTCACAAGAATTACAAATACAACAATACCAAAAATACAAGAGGCTGTTTGGTCTAATAGTGGAAGTAACCTTATTTATAGATTTTTAGAAAACGATACCGATAATATCAACAATTTCTCTTCATTAATAAAAATGTCGAGTAGTTCAATATCTTCAAGCTTGCAAGGTGAAATAACTGGTCAATTTTTACAATCTAATATAAAACAAATTGTTATTAATCCAAAAGGCGATAAAATATTTGGCCTTCTTGATAAGAGTGATAAATCTGGAAGTTATGGATTTATTGCAAATATTGATGGCAGCAATTCAAAAATGATATTTGATTCACAGTTGTTATATTGGAATATTTCTTGGCCAAAAGAAAATATTATTACTTTTACTACAAAACCAAATTATACTGATGGCGGTTTATTATATTTTTTTAATCCACAGACTTACTCAATGGATAAAATACTTGGTGGGGTTGTCGGTCTATCAACTCTCACCAATAAAGATGGCAGCTTGTTGGCCTACTCACACAGCTTGAGCAACTCGTTCTTATTAAATATTTACGATGTAACAAACAGAATAAGCAGTGATTTGTCCGTTTCAACATTGGCTGATAAGTGTGTTTGGGGAAACGCAAATAACAAAACCTTGTATTGTGCAATTCCACAAGATATTCCTTCTGATAATTATCCTGATGCGTGGTATCAAGGGCTTGAATCTTTTAGTGATAATATCTGGAAAATTGATGTGCAGACCGGAAATGTGACAGAAATTTATCAGATTGGATCAAACGAAAGTGCAAGCATTGATGCTTTTAATTTAACAATAAGTAATAATGACAAGTATCTTGTTTTTACAAATAAAAACGATTTGAGTTTGTGGATGTTGCAAATGAAATAACAAAAAGGCGGGGCACGAAGTGCCCCGCCTTTTTGTTTTGTTTTATAAGTTACTTTCTACATACTTTATCACCAACCTTCTATCTTTTCCTTCCCCAATTGACTCTGTTTTTATGTTTGGTTGGCCTGAAAGCACCCCGTGAATAATAAGTCTTTCGTATGATGACATTGGGTCCATTTCAACATTTGTCTTCATGTCACGGGCCCTATTTGCAAGTATTCCTGCCTTTACCTTAAGCCTATCTATCATTGAAGAACGATAATCGTTTACATCTATTGAAAAGTCAGCCCCTTCTTCTTGCCCCTTACTTCCAATCCTTCTTATTAAATGAGAAAGTGCTTGAAAAGTTTCTCCTCTATCTCCTATAAGCAAGCCAGATTCTGGACTTTTAATAATAAATAGTTTTTTTTGTGTAGTTGGGTCTTCAGCTTCTTCAACAATATCGTATCTGACACCCATACTAACAAGCATTTCCTCTATTAATTTTTTTATATTCTTTTCTTTATTCATTTTATTAAACGTTATTACCTTTTCTGTATTTCTGTTATAGCAGATTTTCTATTTTTTTACCACTGAAAGATATTCTTTCTTGTACTTGCTTCTCATATAATATTCTTGGCCTATTGCAAACAAACTACTCGTAATTAGATACAGCGAGACCACAAGAGGGAAGCTTTTTGCTATAAAAAACATAATTATAGGCATAACATACTTCATTTGGACTCCCATACTCTTTGCCAACTCATCTCCAAACCCTGGTGTTTTTCCATCAGCCACAACTTTTTTCTTGACCTTTGGCATTGTAATTTGCATTTGTAAAAATTGCGCAATGGCCACAAAAATTGCAAAAACAACACTTTTGTCAGCCACACTTATACCAAAAAGATTCATATTTATCAAACTAGGTATTTTTGTAAACGAATATATTGTTGCTTGATCAATATGTGGCAAACCTCCTTTTAAAAACACCCAGTAAAGTGCAATAAGAATAGGTAACTGTATCAACATTAAAAGAATACCCGCAAAAGGATTAATTTTTTTATCCTTATACAACGCCATTGTTTTTTCCGCTTGGAGTTTTTTGTCATCTTTATATTTTATTTTTATTTCATTTATTTCCGGTTCTATTCTTTTCATTTCAAATTGAGTTCTAATTGACTGTTGAGAAAGTGGAAAAATAATAATTTTAATTATACAAGTAAAAAGAACAACGGCTACACCAACGCTATGAAAGGGGATTATGTTGATAAACAAAATTAGGCCGTTATAAAGTGGCGCATAAAAAAAATTGTGAAATAAAAAAGCCATGACGCAATTCTATACGAAAAACACTAAATATACAAACCCAAACCTTCCTTTAAATGGCGCCCTTTTTAATAACAAAATCAACATCTTTTTCTACTTCTTTATATACTAGTGGTTTTTCTATTTTTTTTACAAAAAATATTATTGTTTTTTTGAAATTTTGATTTATATTAGGTAAATTTTTCTCAATATAACTGCTTATTTTTCTTTTTATTTGATGTCTCCCAACAGATGTTTTTTCTATTTTTTTAGAAACAACAATTGCAAATCCTGCTTTGTCTGTTTCTTTTTTAGAGACTTTTGCATATAAATACTTCCCAAAAATAGATACCCCTGTTTTTGAAGTTTCCTCAATATTTACTCTTGTTGCTCTGTATTTATGGCTAAGCATTTACCCAAAAAAATTTTTACTGATAAAAAGTTATTTATGACTTATTTAAATAACTACATACTTTCAATCAACAAATGTTTTTAATATAACTTTTTACATTATGCAATATTGATTTTTCTTCTTTTAATAAACTATATATAATATAACACCTTTATCACTTTATACTATTCTGGGTATTGCATAATGTGTCAGTAAAAACTTTAACGGGTTAATTATATACCACAACTAACAAAAAAGGGCTTCTTGGCCCTTTTTTATACTGTAAGTTTTTTTCTTCCTGTCTGTCTTCTTCTTTTTATAGTATTTCTACCATATTTTGATCTGCTTCTGACAAGAAAACCGTGGGTTTTTGCTCTTTTTCTTTTTCTTGGTTGATATGTTTGTGACATGGGTATAAATTTAAATATTATTTTTCTAAAATCTCTTAAAAGACACTATAACCTAAAATCATTGAAAAAACAAGTCTCTTTTTCCTCTTTTTTTTATATAATAGTAGTTCAATTATTTTTGTTTGTTTTAAAAAATATATAAAAATCTTTATCAACGCATTATAAACAATTTATAAACAAAAATAAGTTTTAGATAATTGACTTATCACTTTATAATTTAGACCAATGATTGAAAGCAAAACACTTTGGAATAATGTACTTGCACAAATAGAGCTTGGAATTTCTAAGGCCAATTTTAGCATGTGGTTTAAAGATACTTTTATTATAAAACAAGACGACGGTGTTGTTTTTCTTGGTGTTCCAAATGTTTTTGTAAAAGATTGGCTTTTAAATAAATATCACAAAGACATTATGAAGAATTTACGCACTTTTGGAGAAAGTATAAGGAATGTTGAATACCTGGTCGCAAAAGAAGAGAATAAAAACCCAGCCAAAGAGACAGTGAGCCACGTAAATGAACTTCCTCTTACAAATTATTATATTAATAAAGACGATAATCTAAATCCAAAATATACTTTTGAAACTTTTGTTATTGGTCCATTCAATGAATTGGCTCACGCTGCATCACAAGCAATACTAAAACGTACCGCTGCATACAATCCACTTTTTATTTTTGGTAGCACAGGACATGGAAAGACACACTTGATACAGGCGGTAGGAAATCATTTAAAAACAATCGACCCAAACAAAAAAATCTTTTACATGACCTCAGAAAAGTTTGCGAACGATTATTTAAATTCCTTAAACAGTGGAAATATTAATTCTTTCAAAGAAAAATATAAAAAATATGACCTTCTTATAATTGATGACATACAATTTTTATCAGCAAAGACAAAAACGCAAGAAGAATTCTTCCATTTGTTCAACAACTTTCACGACAGTGGTAAACAGCTCATCTTTTCTTCGGATAAACACCCGAACTTTATTCCAGACATTGAAGAAAGAATTAAATCGAGGTTTAACGCTGGTATGATTGTGGAAATACAAAAGCCCGACTATGAATCCCGAATACAAATTTTTAGAAAGAAGTCTTCTTTGATGAATCTAAACATATCAAATGATATTGTGGAGTACTTAGCTGCCACCGTAGAGGGAAACATAAGAGATTTAGAGGGTATTTTAAACCTTATACTGTGCCAGACAGACCTTAAAAAGAGGGAGCTTACATTAAATGAAATTAAAGAATTATTAAAAAACACATCAAAACCAAAGAAAAATACTTCTATAAAAGATGTTATAAAAGTTACTTCTGATTTTTATGGAATAGAAGAATCAACAATTTTTGAAAAAGGTAGGAAAAAAGAGGTTATTAAACCAAGACAGGTGATTATGTATCTTTTAAGAGAAGATTTGGATATTTCTTTCCCTTCAATAGGTGATAAAGTTGGAAATAGAGATCACTCAACTGTGATTCACTCCTATGAGAAAGTTAAAAAAGATTTGAAAACCAACCCAGAGCTCGTTCAGGAAATAAATCAGATACGTTCGATGTTGAAATAGTTGTTGATAAGTTAATGATAAACAGTTTAATTAGTTGTTAATAAAGTATGTATAAGTTTTTAAAAAAAATAATTACAAACATAGAGATAACAAAAATTATTTAGTAAAAATTTAAAATACATAACAAAAACAAGATATAAATAATTATAAACAAGTAAAGGTCTGTAATAATAATTAATAGTTAAATATAAAATAAGATGAAAATTGAATGTGTAAAAGAAAAACTTCATTTAGCAGTATCAAAAGCTGAAAAAATTGTAGGCAAGAATGTAAACCTACCAGTTTTATCTTGTTTGTTACTTGAAACCAAAGGAAATAATTTAATTATTAGATCAACCAACCTAGATTTAGGTTTAGAAATAACAATTCCTGTAAAAGTTGAAGAAAATGGAAAAGTTGCTGTTCCAGCAGGTGTTATAACTAATTTTTTGAATAATGTTAATGATGATAAAAATATTATTTTAGAAACAACAGATAACACACTAAAAATTCAAACACCAACAAGTGAAGCAAACATAAAAACAATACCATCAGACGATTTTCCAACCATTCCGATGGTTGATAATGAAAAAACATACAAAATAAACTCAAAAGACCTTATAAATGGTATAAAATCAGTTATTTACAGTTCTTCTTTATCGTCTATTAAACCAGAGCTTTCAAGCGTTTATATTTATAGTAATGAAGACAATTTAGTGTTCGTAGCCACAGACTCGTTTAGATTGGCGGAAAAAGTGATTAAAATGAGAAAAACAATTAATTTAAACAACATTTTAATCCCATTTAAAAATGCGCTAGATATTTTAAAAATTATAGATAACACAGATACCGAAATTGAGATTAATTCAACAAAAAACCAAATTTCTTTTGTTTTTGATGGTGTATATTTAGTTTCAAGAGTTATTGATGGTGTGTTCCCAGATTATAAACAAATTTTACCAAAAGAAGAGAAGACAAAAGTTGTCTTATTAAAACAAGACTTAATAAATTCATTAAAAATATCAAATATTTTTTCCGATAGTTTTAACCAAATGAATATTAGTGTAAAAAATGGCGATAAAACAATAAAAGTAAAAACAAAAAATAATAATATTGGGGAAAATACAAATAAAATTGATGCAAATATTGATGGGGAAGATATAGAGGTTAATTTTAATTATAAATATATTATAGATTGTCTCCCATCAATTATTTCCGACAGCGTCTCACTTTCTTTTAATGGAATAAACAAACCTTTGGTGGTAAGAGGAACTTCCGATAAAACATTTACATATCTTGTGATGCCAATGAACCGATAGTCAGTATCTAGTAATTAGTATGCAGTATGTAGTATAAAAAATATGTTTAATATAGGAGAATATTTAGAAAAGTTTAAAATAAGGTATCAAGCAAGGGATTTTTTAAGAAATTCTGTTGCAGAAGCTGTAAAAGAAGCATGCCAAATAGAAATTGAACCAAAAAAAATTGAAGTAAAAAATTTTATTGCTAGAATAAATGAAAAACCAATTGTAAAAACTCAAATCTTTCTCAAAAAACAAAAAATATTAGAAATTTTAGATAAAAAAACAGAAGGAAAAGTAAAAAATATTCTTTAAAATAAAAAAACCACCTACTCATTCGGTGGTTTTTTTATTTAATTTTTATTTGAATAGTTGCTTCTCCTTTGTTGTAAACAGTATCAGAAACGACCACTCTTAATTCGTTCATTCCGATTGTGTAGGAGTTTGTTGAAGATGGTACAAAACTAATAACAAAAGGGAAAGAGTCCGCAGTGCCCACAAGCTCATTATTTAGGTAGAAATCAGCCCTAGCGATAGGATAGCGCCCGTTTGTGGTAAACATCACGCTTACCCTGTTGTCTTTGCCATACTCAATATTTTGAGAAGGGGAAATGATGTTTATTTTGGGTTGATTTGCCTGTGTGTGAACGTCATCAAATTGTGTCGGTTTTATTCTAAAAGGGATTGTATTTGAAGCTGTCCAATTTTGAACCCCGTATTCCCATGAGTTAAATTGTGGGTCATCTGATGGATTCGCTGGTATTGGACCGAGCGGATTATTTTTATCTACCCAATAAAGAATTGAGTGAACATTTGGTACAGAAATTTCAACTTTTGTTTCGTCTGGCGTCATGTCAGTTGCAAGTTTGCCAGAAATTTTATCAATAAAATATGTTTCATTACCTTGCCACAAACCTCGCAAGACCGGTTTAATATTTTTTTCTATTGGTTGTGGTTTTGTAAAATTATTTGCTGTTGTTGTGCCAAGGGCTGAGTCCATAAGTTGTCTCCAAAGGGGTGCAACAATAAGTCCGGCGACATTTTTATGCATTGGTGTGTTGTCGTTGTTTCCAGCCCATGTTCCCAAAACTAAGTCCGGTGTGTATCCAATAGTCCAAGCGTCTTTTGAATCGTTTGTGGTTCCAGTTTTTGCTGCAACCTGTCTGCCAGGAAATGTAAAAACAGAATTTGTTCCATACTCTGGTGCTTTTGCGACATTGTCAGACAACACATCCGAAACGGTTTCTGCAATATTTGGTTCAAGAATGGTTTGAGAATTTTGTGTATAAGATTCTAAAACATTTCCTTGCAAATCTTCCACAGAAAGTATCCCGGTGTAAGAATTTTTTATTCCGTCATTTGCAAACACACCATAAGCGCTTGTCATATCAAGTAAAGAAACCTCGCCACCTCCAAGTACTAAAGTGAGACCGTATTGGTTTGGATCATCAGACAAACTTTTTATTCCCATTGATTTTGCTGTTAATAATGAATCTCTAATTCCTGCGAGATAGAGCAATTTAATAGAAGGGATATTCAAAGATAAAGCGAGTGCATTCCTAAGTGACACTGGCCCACGATATAATCCATCAAAATCTTGTGGCATATAACATGCCGTTGAAGAGGAAATTATGGCCGTTGGGTCTATTGGATCACCTTGTGGCGTACAAGTAGTTTGAAATTCCGTGGGGACGTCAAAAAGTACTGTGTCTGGAGTATAACCTTTTTCAAATGCAGTTGCATAAACAAATGGTTTAAAAGTTGAGCCGGGTTGTCGGTGGGCTAGTGCGACATTAAAGTTGCCATCAATCGTTTTGTCAAAATAATCTCTAGAACCAACCATTTCTAAAATTTGTCCGGTTTTTGGGTCGATTGCCACCATCGCTAAGTTTGATGCATTAAAGTTTGGGAGACTTGTTGATGCATAATCTTTCACAATTTCTTCTGCTTCTGATTGCAAATCATAATCAAGGGTGGTTATAACTTTTAATCCTTTTTGTTGAACCGCATCTTCTCCATATTTATCAACCAAATATTGTTTTATAAATTCTACAAAATGAGGGGCTCTTATTCCATATTTTTCTTGGGGTAGAAATGTAACATTTTCATTTATGGCTGAGTTGTATTCATCTTTTGTAATAAAATTATTTTCAAGCATTTGTGACAGAACGAGTTTTTGTCTTGTATCGAGTTGTTTTTTATTTTGCCCATAAGGTGAGTAGTAAGTGGGAGCTTTTGGTATTGCGGCAAGATAAGCCGCTTCAGCCAAAGTAACATCCGATGCTTTTTTACCAAAAAATGTTTCACTCGCTTCTTCCACACCATAAATGTTTCCACCATAAGGATTGCTGTTTAAATAAACAGAAAGAATCTGATCTTTTGTCATTGTTTTTTCTAGCTCAATAGAAAGAAACCATTCTTTTAACTTTCTAGTAATAGTTTTTTCTGTAGTAAGTAGAGAGTTTTTAATAACTTGTTGTGTGATTGTTGAACCACCCTGGCTAAAACTACCAGAAAAGATATTTGCAAAAATAGAGCGGATTATTGAAGAAATTTTTATTCCACCATGTTGGTAAAAAGTTGCATCTTCAATTGCCACTGTGGCATTTTTAATATTTTTTGAAATACTTTCAAATGGAACGACGGTTCTTTTTGTATCGGCGTGCACATCATAAAGCAAAATTTTTCCAGTACGGTCATATATTTTTGTGGATTGGGTAACAACTCTTGTATCAAAAGAGTTTAAATCAGGCATTTGAAAAGTTGAAATCCATAAAGCAATAAGGCCACAAAATACAAAAAATACCGCAGCAACAATAATAAAAACCTGCTTAGGGTTTTTCTTTATAAAATGTAGTGTTTTCTTGGCTTTTGGTTTGATTGTGTGGGTAATGTGGTGTCTGGCCGTTCTGATTTTGTCTTCTAACATAAAAAAGATTATAACATTTTAAAAGATAGAAAAAAACCATCAATTATGATAGATTTAGTATATGATCCCGTTAGAGATAGGAAATTTTAATTTCCGTCAGAACAGTCAGAACGGGTGATTTTAATGAATCATAAAATATTAAACAGATTAAAGTTAAATTCATAACACTTTGATCACTAACGGGATGAAAATCAATACAGATCCTAAAAAAATAGAAGATTTTTTGACACGTGGTGTTGAAAATATTTTTCCAAACAAAGAGTTTGTTAAAAAACAACTTTTAGGTGGTAAAAAATTAAAAATGTATCTCGGTGTAGATCCAACAGGATTAATGCACATGGGGCATGCTATTCCCATAAGAAAACTTGGCGAATTTCAAAAACTTGGTCATGAAGTTATTCTTTTGATAGGTGATTTTACTGCGATGATAGGTGACCCATCAGATAAGACCGCTACAAGGAAACAACTTACCAGACAACAAGTTTTAAATAATTGTAAATTATATAAAAAACAAGCATCAAAGTTTTTGAAGTTTGGTTTTGGTGGAGCAAAATTAAAATATAATTCAAAATGGCTATCAAAAATGAATTTTTCTGATGTTATTTCTTTGGCTTCAAAAATGACAGTTCAGCAAATGCTTGAAAGAGATATGTTTCAAAAAAGAATTAAAGAAAATAAGCCAATATATTTACATGAATTTTTATACCCATTAATGCAAGGATATGATTCTGTCAAAATGGACGTTGACGGAGAAATTGGTGGGAATGATCAGACTTTTAATATGCTTGCCGGTAGAAATTTAATGAAAGAAATAGCAGGAAAAGAAAAATTTGTTATTACTTTAAAACTTTTAGAAGACACTTCTGGAAAGAAAATGGGGAAAACAGATGGGAATGCTATTTCTATGGCAGATGATGAATTTGAAATGTTTGGGAAAGTTATGAGTTGGACAGACGGGATGATTTTACCTTCATTTGAAATTTGTACGGATGTCTCAGTTGAAGATATTGAAAAATATAAAAAAGATTTGGAAAATGGAGTTAATCCTCGCGATATAAAAATTATTTTAGCCAAAGAAATTATAAAAGTTTATTATAATCAAGAAAAAGCAGACAAAGCAGAGAAAAATTTTATTGAAACTTTCCAAAAAGGAGGGTTGCCAGAAAATATTGAAGAAATAAAAACAGAAAATGGTAAATTACTCATTGATGTTTTAGCTGAAAAGAAAATAGTTGCTTCAAAAAGTGATTTTAGAAGACTTATAACAGAAAATGCTGTCAGCAATGCAGTTTCAGGAGAAAAAATTACTAATGTGAATTATAAAATATCTAGCGATATTACTATTAAAGTGGGGAAGAAAAGATTTTTAAAAATTACTATTTAATATGAATCCGGTAGTAGAATTTCAAATCATTGCTTTTGTTTTTAGTAGGGATTAGTGAGAGTCGAGATATTATTAGCAAATATAAATTTAAGTTTTAAATTGTATATATATAGCAATATAAAAACAATTTGAAATTTCACTACCGGATGAAAGTCATAGCAATAGACCCAGGATACGAAAGAATGGGTGTGGCAATTATAGAAAAAACTTCTAGAGAAGAAGTTTTATTATTTTCTGAATGTTTTAAAACCTCAGCAAAAATTCCTCACGCGGAAAGACTTAAACTCATAGGAGAGGAAATTGAAAAATTAATAAAAAAATACAAACCTGAAGCAATGGCAATAGAAACTTTGTTTTTTAAAAATAATCAGAAAACTGGGATGTTGGTTGCTGAAGCCAGGGGGGTGATGCTCTATGTTGCATCGAAGCTTGGACTTAGAGTTGTGGAATTTTCTCCTATGGCGATAAAAATTGCTGTTACTGGCTATGGTAGCTCTGATAAAGAACAAGTTACATATATGGTAGAAAAATTAATTAAAATCAAATCAAAAATAAAATATGATGACGAATACGATGCAATAGCTGTTGGGCTTACATACTTCGCGAGTGAAAAAAATTACTAATAAATAAAAGGGCGACCACTTTGTGGGCGCCCTTTTTGTATTTATACTATATTCTATATACTAAATACTGATACTAATTTTCTACCACTCATTTAATGGTCTATAATCTCCAGAGTCTATATCGTCTTCCTCCTCTTCTCCAGGCAGAACTTCCTCTTCTTCAAGGAGAGGGTCAACAGGTGCAACTTCATCAAAGGCATCGAGAACACCGTCAGACAAAGTACCAGATTCTTTTTCGGTTTCCTCTTCGCCTCCAACCTTTTTTACTTCCTCAACTTTTTTTTCTTCTATTTTTTTTGTTTTTTTCATCTTGCTATTTTTCTTCATTTTAATTTAGCAAATTTACTTTTATAAAATTGCCCAAAACAGAGCTATTAGATACATTCTCTAAAATTTTAAAAAAAATGCAAATAGTCAAAACTGTTGATAACTTCCAAAAAATAAGGAGTGTTGATACACGACTATATTTTTTGTGAACCCGTTAAAAGTCCTAAATAAATACTAATTTATAACTAAACAAAGCCGAAGGCGAATTTGCAGATAGAATCTCATTAAAAATTTATTCTAGACAGACTTTGTACGGGGTCTAATTATTCAGCATTCGTATAAACCTCTTGCACATCTTCATTATTCTCCAAATCCTCAATCAATTTTTCCAATTTAGGTGTATCTTCTTCTGACACCTGAGTCATCATTTTTGGAATCCAACCTTCTGGTTTTTTATCAAATGCCCATGAAGCACTACCAGAACTTGCGAGTGAAGTATCATTTAAAGATAAAATATGTTTAATTTCTGCAGCCGCTCTATTTTTATTTGATGTAAGTCCTTCAATAATAATCGCTACTCCACCTGGGCCGTATGCTTCATAAGTCACTTCTTCCATTTGTTCAGCACCAGCACCGACAGCTTTTTTAATTGCTCTATCAATATTGTCATTTGGCATATCAGCAGCTTTTGCTCTTTCAATTGCAGCTTTTAATCCTGGTGAGGTAATATTTCCGTTTGCTTTCTTTGCTTCCATCTGCAAAAGTTTTGCATATTTTGTAAACACAGCACTTTTTTGTGCGTCGGTTTTTGCTTTAAGCCTTTTTATTTTTGAAAATTTATTGTGTCCACTCATATTTTTATATAAAATTTATTTTAAATCCAAACCTTTTAATTTTTTACCCAAATGTTTTCTAGCTCTGTCTGTTACGGTTCTTCCTCGTGGTGTTCTTTCTATAAGGCCAAGTTTTAGAAGATAAGGTTCGTAAACATCTTCTATTGTTGCTTGCTCTTCTGAAAGTGCGGCGGCTAGAGTATTAAGTCCTACAGGCCCACCATTAAATTTGTCTTCAATAATTGTAAGCATGGCTCTATCTTCATTGTTTAAGCCTAATTCATCAATATTTAGCATATTTAAAGCCTCTTTTACTATATCGTTTGTTAAATTTTTCTCTTTTACTTGAGCCAAATCGCGCCCTCTTTTCAAAAGATAGTTTGCAGTTCTTGGAGTGCTTCGGCTTCTTTTTGCAATCTCTTTTTTGGCTTCAGAATCAATTTCTACTCTAAGAATTTTTGCAGAACGTTCAATTATTTTTTCTATTTCATCATCTGAATAAAATTCGAGCTTAAATACCCCGCCAGAAAAACGAGAGCGAAGCGGAGCAGACAACATTGCAATTCTTGTCGTGGCTGCGATCAAAGTAAATGGGGGAAGATCAAGTTGAATTGTGCGAGCAGACGGACCTTTTCCAATAATAATATCTAGCGAACCAGTTTCCATAGCAGGGTAAAGAACTTCTTCTATCGTTTTGTTTAGTCTGTGAATTTCATCAATAAAAAGAATATCTCCCGGAGAAAGATTTGTAAGAATTGATGCGAGGTCGCCAACTTTTTCAATTGCTGGACCGGAAGTAGATTTTAATTGAGCACGAGTTTCTTTTGCAATAAGATTCGCAAGAGTTGTTTTTCCAAGTCCTGGAGGACCATAAAAAAGTAAATGTTCAGGTGGATGTTTTCTTTGTTCGGCTGCTTTTAATAAAATTTTAAGGTTATCTTTGATATTTTGCTGGCCAATGTACTCAACCCAAGAATTCGGTCTTAATGTTTGATCTAAAAATTTCTCATCACCATTAACATTATTGTCCTGGTGTTCAGTTGTTTTTTTATTCACCCGCACACCTATTTTTTTGTTTTCTGGTCTTGTCATTTTAGCCTTATTTTACTCATTATAATCTAGTTTTCAAGTAAAAAATAGGTGTGCGGGTAAATTTTTCTTGACATAATTTTATTCCATGATATACTCTTTTCAGAGCCTATGAGGGGCATTTTTTATTTCTCCTCGGATTTTGTTTGACGTTCTGAATATAAATCTCTAAACAATTGTGCTCGCAAGAGCATACGGGTTCTTTTTCAAGGACATTTTGGTTTTATTTCTTCGGAAATACTGCTGAGGTTATCCTTAAAAACTAATTTAACTTTTTACCGCCAGGTTTAAAGTATTGCTTAGAGATTTATGTTTTGAACACTCTCTTGTTTTTTATATTAGTATTGTTTAGAACTTTTGCAAGCTATCTTTTTTTTAAAACACACTTAAACTTGTTGTTCAAGGTCTATAACCCTTCCAAGCTCATCTATTGAGCTTATTCCTTTCAACACTTTTAAAATGCCATCTTGTTTCATATCAAGAATATTTTGTGATATAGCAACCTCTTTAATTTCTCTATCAGACGCATTGTTTACAATAGCTTCTTCAATTTCTTTTGTCGAAAGTATAGCTTCAACAATAGCGATTCTACCTTTATAACCCGTTCCGTTACATTTTTCACAACCTTTTGCTTCAAATATTTTTTCTTTCTGAATTCCGTCTAGATATGTTTTATCATGAATACTTTCCAGTGTTTCTGCGATAATTTTCTTTTCTTTTTCATCTGGTTTTTTCTCAACTTTACAGAAGTCACAAAGTTTTCTCAAAAGTCTTTGTGCCATAGCGACGTGCATGGCAGACGGAATTGTTTTTGGATTTACACCGAGGTCAATAAGTCTTGGAAATGCACCAGCAGCAGAGTTGGTGTGGAGTGTTGAAAATACCAAGTGCCCAGTAAGAGCGGCCTGAATTGCAGTGGCAGCTGTTTCTGGATCTCGAATTTCTCCCACCATTATTACGTCGGGGTCTTGTCTCATTGCTGCACGGAGCCCTGCAAGAAAAGTGTAACCTTTTTCTTCTTCAACTTGAGTTTGGACAATGCCATCTAAGTGGTACTCAACCGGATCTTCAATCGTAATAATTTTTATATCAGGAGAATAAATTTTTCTCATAAACGCATAAAGTGTTGTTGTCTTACCAGAGCCGGTAGGGCCGGTTATCAAAAGCATACCGTTTGGTTTGTTAATTTGTTCAATTAAAATATCTAGAGTCCTTTTTTCAATACCAAGTTGTTCCAAAGAAACTGCGATTGATTTTGGATTCAAAAGTCTCATAACGATAGACTCATCATATGCGCCAGGTATCACAGATGTTCTGATTTCAATATTGTTGTCTTTGATTTTAATACTAAAACGGCCATCCTGCGCCTCATCTTTTACGTTTAATTTTAAACCAGAAAGAAGCTTGATTCTTGAAAGTAATAAATTGTATGTGCTCTTATCGAAAACAAAAGTATCAAGCAAAACGCCATCAATTCTAAATCTCATCCTCACATCTTTTTCTTCCGGTTCAATGTGCACATCCGAAGCACCAAGAGCAAGAGCCCCCGCGAGCATTATTTCCATAATTTTAGAAATTCTATAAGTTTGCTTTACACCCAAGAGATCATTTGTTAGTTTTTCAATATCAGCAATGTGTTTGACCTTTTCCATAAGGTTAACAACATTTTCCGTGGCGATATCAAAAGTTCCAGCGGTACTTTCCGAAGAGTATGACAAATCTTTATATCTGCTCCATGCTTTTTCCAAACTTTTTTTTGAGACCATATGGGCTGTGGGGAAGTATCCTTGATCTGATAATCTGTTTAACACAGACATGGTTTTTTCATCATTGGGAGATATAATTGCAACTTGAATTTTTTTACCAACCATCTGAAAAATTGCCGTGTTAGTGGCACGAGATTCTTCCTCATTTAATATTCTTAGAGCATCGCTGTTTATCGGAATAGTACTTAAATCTAAATAGTTGTAGCCATAACGTCCAGCTAAAATTCTCGATACGTCTTCTTCCTCGTTTTTCCTCATTTCTTCGAGGTGTTTGTTCTGTTTTTCTTCATCAAAATCTACCATTATTATATAATATCATAAATAGGCAAAAAACATACAAAATTTGCCAAAATAACTAATAAATTTGATATTTATTATAGTCTTGACTTTATATCATCTTTACTATATAATGTAAGGTAGCTTTATAAGTTTGATTCAGAGTCCATATCACATGGATTTCAAGGTTTTTATTGGAAAATTTTATGAAAAAAATAATAAATACAAATATATACTTTTATATAACAAAAATTATTTTAATAATGGTGGTTTTTGTTATTTTACCACTAACTGTTTTTGCGGACGATTTTCTTTTTACAGGGGGAGGCTCTACTGACCAAACTACCGATGGCGGTGGCTCAGTTTCCCAAACCATTGCAGGTGGTGGGTCAATTTCTCAAAGCACATTGGGCGGAGGATCAGTCTCTCAAACCATAGCAGGTGGTGGCTCAGTTTCCCAAACCATTGCAGGTGGCGGATCAATTTCTCAAACAATTGGTGGCAATGGATACTCTCAAGTTTATCAAACCCAACCAGGAGTTCTTTATAATGGTTCACAAATTTTTTACGCTGGTCAATCATCGGTTCAAACCCCAACTGGTATTACATATGTTGATTATCCAATTACTTATGTAAATGGTGGAACTAATCAAACCTATGGAGGAGCCTCTTACATTGATTACCCAGTTAACTATTCTGGACAAATACAATCTACAAATAGTAATGGTTATGCAATGGTATATCCAACATATTATTATCAACCAACTTACTACACAACACCAACCCCAATACAAAATCAAGTATTGTCTTACACTGACACAAAAACATCTCCAACTTTAGATTCTGTGTATTTAAGTGACGTTCCGTATACAGGGTTGGCAGACTCACTCCCAATGATAATTTTTATTTTAGCACTAACCCTTTGGAGCGGAACATTGGCTTATATATTTTTGAAAAGAAAAATTGATTCGCAAAATATTTTATCTACTGCAAACGTAAACACGGTTGATTTGGAAAATGAAAAAAATGATTCCATGACTTCAAGTTTCATGTGTCAGATTGCAGATGATAATTCAGACATAAATAAAATAGAAGAGTATGCAAGAAATAATAAAATAATTCTTTCTTCTGATGCATCTGCAAAAATTGTAAAACTAGTAAGACTTGGAAAGATAAATGCTTCTGAATATATAAGAAGTATTGCTACAGGGGAATGGAAAGCAATTGGGGAAGGAGATATTTATTAAATTATAAAAATAATAGAAAAATAGGCTAAAACAAGGCCTGTTTTTCTATTGACAAAAAAGTTTGTTTAGTGTATACTATTAGCAGAATTTGATTCTAGATAATCTATCTTAGGAATCTTGTTTTTATACAAGATGGTTGAGGTAGGTTATCTATTTTCAAAAAATAAAGTGACATCATGTCACGAGAACTTTAATAAGAATCAGATATAAAAAATTCACGAAATCCGGAGGGATTATGAAAAAGGTAAAGAGTTTTTTGGGAAAGTATGTGGTACCGTATATCGGCTGGGCAGTAGTTATTTTTGTGGCAGGATATATGGCGCTGTCGTTTGGACAAGCTATTGTCGGTGGTTACATGTACTACCACCACAAGCCCACAACGGTGACTACGGTAGCTGAAACAAAAAAGCCGGCACCGCCTTCCAAGTGCGAGGAGAAAAAAGATACTAAAACAGCGGCTATCACTGATACCGCGACCTCCACCACCCAAGCAACATGCCATTTCGCTTGGATAGACAACGAGAAAGGTACAAAGTCTATCAGATTATGGCAGTATTTTGGGGAAGAAAGGCGCTGGGTAGCAGAAATAAAACCTGGAGACAGATATGGGTTGAAGGAACCACTAGATTTCAAATATGATTTTTTGAAGGTTTACACTGAAGAAGATGGGCGAGAAGGGATTTACCATAATTATTATTTTTTTAAGAAAATCCCGACGGAGCAAAGTTGGGACGGTAGGTCCCAGCAATAGGAAAGGATGAGAAACCCGTGCGATTGGAAACAGTTGCGCGGGTTTATTTTTTTATTCAAAATACAATAACCGGACTTTTTGTTAGTTATCACAAAAAAGTTCGGTTATTTTTCTATATATTTGTGCTAAAATTAAACTATGAAAATTATCAGCAAAAGCTTATCTGACACAAAAAAAGTTGCAGAAGATTTTATAAAAAAATTATCAAACCAAACTCAGAGTGAAGCGCTTGTTGTCGGGCTTTATGGTGATTTGGGTTCTGGAAAAACTACTTTTACACAAGCAATAGCAAAAATTTTTAATATTAAAGAAGATGTTACGAGTCCAACTTTTGTTATAGAAAAAATTTACACAATAAACGACAAAAAATTTAAAAAACTTATTCACATAGATGCATATAGACTAGATTCAGCAAAAGAACTTTCTGCACTTGATTGGGAAAGAACTTTGGGAGATTCAAAAAATATTATTTTTATAGAATGGCCAGAAAGAGTGCTTGAAGTATTACCAAAAAATCATGCAAAAATATTTTTTAAGTTTTTGAGTGAAAATGAAAGAGAAATTGAAATATAAATGAAAAAAAATAATCAAAAAACATTAGTTCTCTTGGATGTTCACGCGATTATTCATCGTGCATATCATGCACTTCCAGAATTTGCGACAAGTAAAGGTGAGCCAACGGGCGCACTTTATGGGCTTTCAACTATGCTTTTAAAAATTATTTCTGACTTGAAGCCAGATTATATTGCTGCTTGTTATGATTTGCCAAAGCCAACTTATCGCCACGAAGCTTACAAAGATTATAAAGCTGGCAGAGCAAAAGCGGATAATGAGCTTATAACTCAATTAAAAAAATCTTATGATATTTTTCACGCATTTAATATTCCAGTTTATTCAAAAGAAGGATTTGAAGCGGATGACATGATAGGAACGATTGTTGAAAAAAATAAAAAACAAAAAGATTTGAATATTGTGATTGCTTCTGGCGATATGGATACACTACAACTTGTAGATGACGACAAAGTAAGAGTTTATACTTTGAAAAAGGGAATTAAAGATACAATTATTTATAATGAAAAAGCTGTCATCGAAAGATACGGATTTGGTCCAAAACTTTTGCCTGACTATAAGGGACTTCGTGGTGACCCGTCAGATAATATTATTGGTATAAAAGGTATTGGAGAAGTGACGGCGAGTGATTTGATACAAAAATTTGGTTCGATTGAAGAAATTTATAAAAAGTTAAAGAAAAATAAAAAACAATTTGAAGAGGCCGGAATAAAAGAAAGAATAATAGGATTACTTACAGAAGGTGAAGAGGAAGCAAAATTTTCAAAAATGCTTGGAACTATTCGACTCGATGCACCAATTGATTTTACTATTCCAGAAAAAACTTGGAAAGAAAGTATGGATGTAGAAAAAGTTATTTCTGTATGGAGTGATTTGGAATTTAGGACTTTGGGGGCAAGATTGAAAGATATAATAAATGGAAAGCCAAAAGCTGAAAGCCAAAAAATAGATGCAGAAAAAAAAGAATCAAATAATCAAACAATTAATACAGGATTATTTGGTCCTGATATTGATATGGGAAAAGTAAAAGAACTTTCTGTAATTCTTTGGCTTATAAATTCAAACATGACGAACCCAACACTTGAAGACATTTATAATTTTACAAAAGTTAAAGATTTGGGAGACGCAGAGAAAATTTTAATGGATGAATTAAAGAAAAGGGAACTTGTGAAAGTTTGGGAAACAATAGAAAAACCACTTATTCCAATAATTGAAAAAATGGAGAAAGCTGGAGTAAAAATTGATAAAAAAGAACTTGGTATTTTATCAAAAACTTATCATGCCAAACTCTCAATTCTTGAAAAGAAAATATGGGAATTGGCTGGTGGAGAATTTAATATAAACTCACCAAAACAGCTTGGAGAAATACTTTTTATTAAGCTTGGTTTAAAACCGAAAAATCAGAAAAAAACTGGCTCTGGTGCGTTATCAACAAAAGAATCTGAGCTAGAGAAAATGCGCGACATGCATCCGATAATTCCTTTTGTTTTTGAATATAGAGAATTGCAAAAACTTCTCTCAACTTACATTGATGTTATACCAAATTTGCTTGATGGAAATGACAGACTTCATGCGAAGTTTTTACAAGCGGGAACGACCACAGGGAGACTTGCATCTTCTGATCCAAACTTACAAAATATTCCAAATTCAAGTGAGCTCGGTAGAAATATAAGAAAATCTTTTATTACAGAAAAAGGATGCAAACTTTTAGCTTTTGATTATTCGCAAATAGAAATTCGTATCGCTGCATTTCTTGCAAACGATAAAAAACTTATAGAAATTTTTAAAAAAGGAGAAGATGTGCACACTGCTGTTGCTTCCGAAGTTTTTGGGGTTTCAAAAGAAAAAGTTGATAAAGAAATGAGAAGAAAAGCGAAAGTAATTAATTTTGGAATTATGTATGGAATGGGCGTGAACTCTTTGAGGGTGCAACTTGGTTCAACTCGTGAAGAAGCACAAAAATATTTGGATGAGTATTTTAATAAATTCGATGGATTGGCAAAATATTTAAGAAATGTAAAAATTGAGACAGAAAAACTCGGATACACAGAAACATTTTTTGGCAGAAGAAGATATTTTGAAGGCATGAGAAGTAAAATACCATTTATTCGTGCTATGGCTGAGAGAATGGCTATAAATGCTC
>Ga0209083_1001020_pt1 | contig 34701 bp, 55 predicted proteins | sample AM7aDNAmetaG_FD_184132 | JGI IMG/M metagenome (GOLD analysis project Ga0209083, IMG submission 184132) | Freshwater microbial communities from Finland to study Microbial Dark Matter (Phase II) - AM7a DNA metaG (SPAdes) (version 3) | ecosystem: Environmental > Aquatic > Freshwater > Lake ... | reverse complement strand
TGGTTTCTCCCAATGTTGTCCATCATAATATATGATTGAGAAACAGAAAGCAACTTATTATATTCGTGGGTCGCCATTCATCCCAAGGTCTAAAGACGCTTGGGTTTTCTGGCGACACGGAGATAAATATTGCAGGCACAACAAAACAATTAACCATTTTTCAAATTTAATCTATCGGCAAGACGTTCGGAAAGCGGGTTATTCAACAGCTTATTGGCACCATACCATCGGTTATTGCGAAACCACGGTTTAAAATCATTGCGAGTCAGCCTTCGGCCTAATCGTTTCTCGAAACAACCAATGCAGATTATATCATCCTGCTTCTTGACTGGTATAGTCGTAATCCACAGTCCATCAAGAACATAGAAATCTTCGCCTTTACTCCAAGGTTTACAATGACAATCAGTGCATTGAAGTTTCCTATATGCGGGGTTATGTTTCATGCGATTACCAAATTATTGGTAAGTATCCAGAAAATATCTTTGCCTTTTTTGTCACTTATTCGGCGTATTTTCACCTGACCCATACCGACCTCAACTACAATGCCTCTCCATCGTTTATTATCACTGGGAGCAATAGATTTTACTTTATCATTAATCTTAAAAACCATACTCACAATTCTTTCCATAATTTCAACCGTTGCGCCAAATACCACATCCTACCTTGGGACTTGGGTCTCACGATACATTCAAATTCCTCTATCTCTACAAGACACCACACTCGTCCTTCCATCTTAAGGTGGGGGGCCACAGGTATAGAACAACAATGCCATCCTGGTCTAAAGGCATATCCTTTGGTTCTATGTGACTCAGCGCAAAGCCATTTATTAGGTTCAATAATTTGACGCCTATTAATAAATAATGGGCCAAGAGTGCCATTTTTACGCTTACGAAACAGTTTATATGCTATCATGGACTACATTATATTGGCAGAAATAAATTAGACTCACAAAGAACTCCGCCCTGTTGAACAAGTTCATTTAAAATTGCGGAGGTTGCTTCTGGGTTTACAGAACGAATTAGGTCCGTTAAAATTGTCACTTTAAATTTTTCTCTTATCGCATCTAATACAGTCGCCCGTACACAATACTCAGTCGCAATTCCACAAACCGCTACTGTTTCAGTTCCAAGCTTGTGAAGGCAATTAGTTAATCTCGTAGAGTCAAATGCAGAATATCCACCTTTACAAATAATTAAATCCGATGTTTGCCAAATTAGAGGTGGCATTAATTCGGCTCCTTCCGAATTTTGGACACAATGGGAAGGCCATATTCCTCCATTTTCTATAAAAGATTTATGGTCGGAGGGATGCCAATCTAGCGTAAAAACTATAGGAATATTTTGTAGTCGAAGAGTTTCTATGAAATTTTTCAGGGGATTTATAAGCGAAAGAGTATCACCCACAGCCAACGCACCACCCTCACAAAAATCACGCTGAACATCAACAACAATTAAAGCAGTTTTCATAATTATCTTTTTAATTTTATACTCAATTCTTTTTTGGCATCCTTATGCACTTCCAAACTTCCAATATCTTCGGTCCATTGTAAAGGCCACATTTGTCCATTCATATTTGCAGACCCTTTGATTTTACGAAACCATATTCCCGAATACCATTGACTTATTATATAAATCTTGTCACCTGTTTGTGGATGCTTTATAGCAACATGATCAATGCCAAGAGTATTCGGCAAATGGTATTTATCTATAAAAATTTTAAGTGTCATATGCCGAGAATCAAGTCAAAATAACATTCTGAGAAGCGGCCTGTGTTTTTTGACTATATCACTTTCTTTTAATTTATCAATCCGAAACCATTTTACTTCCGCAACATCATCTTTTCCAATTGGAATTCCACCATTATATATTGCGCGAAAGAACAACGTCTTTATTTTATTGGGACTATTTTTATACCGTTCATCATCTATTATAACACTTCCCATATATTCCAATCGGTCAACATAAATATTGGCTTCCTCCGTCACTTCTCGGGCGGCATCGGCTTCATAAGATTCAGATGAAACATCGGAGAACCCTCCAATGAATTGAAAACGTTTTTCGTGTGATTTGCGAGCAAGCAATATCCTCATTTTCGTTGCGTCGAAAACAGCTACATCTACCGTGGGATAAACAAATGGGCCATTATATTTCATACCAATATCATACCACAGATTTATAAATTGTCAAGTGTATACTTTTTGGAAGTTTGGGAATATTCTGTTTGAAAGGGTTTTGATCTTTAGGCCATTTAGCAAATAAGCGACGAATACACCGCTCAGTTGTAGCTTTCTTCTTACTGCGGTGAGCAAAATACCTGTCACTTTTTGTACGATACGGATGATTTTCGAAGAACACAGGATCAATGTGTGGTATAAACTGTTTCAAAGTTAGGTCTATCCAATAGCCATTTACAGTTACAAAACAGTGGTCGTTATTCATGTGGAATACTGGTCGGTATCTCATTTTCTTAAGCATACGGAAAACGAGCAAGCTACAAATGCCACATGCACCTTCTAAATCATCAATCGGAAAACGAAGGTCATGCTTCACGCAATGTTCCACAAAATTTTCCCGAATAGCAATCAATGCTATTTTGACTTGATCTAGTTTCATTTATGCCATCAATGTAGCATAACCCCTCTATTTGTCAAATTCTATCGGCGATGGGGCGAATAATAAGGTCGTGGTGCGGGCCGATAGTAATAATGATAGTTCGGATGCAAATAATAACTATTCCAATATGGACCATAATAAGGGCCATAATAGTAAACAGTTGGCGGAGGCGGCGAATAAATTCCTACTTCGGTAGCACAACCAGATATTATTATCAAAAGTCCAACCCCAAGAAAGAAAGATAGTAGTTGTTTCATATTTTTATCGATGTCCACCACGAAAACCGCCACCATAATGACCACCATAAAAACCGCCACGATAATTGCTGCCACCATAATAACCACAGCCATAACCACGGCCATAACTGTGACCATAACCACCGTAATAACTGGGATAATAGGTCGGACGAGTATATCCATAGGAGGGATATACGTAACTATAATTAGGATATGTTAGAACAGGAGCATAGTAAACAGGAGCGGGTGCATAATAAACAGGAGCAGAAACCACATAGGTTCTTGGGACATACCAATTGTAAGTAGGTATTCCAATAGATACACCAACGCTAAGAACTTGAGCCTGACTTGATGCTGCAAACAACATCAGTCCCGATAGTAATGCGAGTAATTTTTCCATATAGTTATAAATATCATTGTACTTTTACAACATTAGTTCTTTCGGCATCATCTCTGCGAACACTAATATTAATTTCAGCCTTTATCATAATTACAAATGTACAATTCTATGGGAGATTCTGCAAAAACGCTTTCTATTATCGCCCGAACAATTTTATAATCCCCACCTCCCCTAACACAGCCCATATTCTTAGGTACCCCAAGAGTGGACAAATGGTTCTCTATGGCATAGGATTCAATTTTTCTCAAGCCACGATCAATAACATCATAACTGGTAAAGCGAGCCATAGAGCCAAAATTATATTGGCCATAAAGATTGAAGATATACTTATCTTCCTTAAGAACATGGGCAACGGAAAAAGTTCCAAGACGACGGGAATCTCCCTTAGCGCCAGACTTAAGGTCAGCATCGTATGCCTCGGGATACTTTTCACGTATAGCACGGGCAATGCCCGACCCAAATGTATGGAAGCAATTACTCTGATGTATTATGCCTTGCAAAGGATATTCTAACAAATCAGCATCTATCTCTTGTATCATATTAGGAGTCTAACATATTTCCAAAAATTGTCAAGTTCGCGTCTAATATTATTATGTCAACAACCCCTAGGCTAAAGCCATTGGGGTTTCCTTCCTCCAAAAACTATGAAGATAAACTAGAATATTCCCATTGATTTTCCAATTTCATCTGCCATTCTATTTACAATCGGAGAAATACTTTTATTTGAAATTATAATATTTGCATTATTCGGCAAGTCATCAAATTCTAATTCTGAACTCAAATGTCTTAAATTATTTTGGATTGTACCTTTTATTACTCCAGATTGTTCTCGGGGCAATCCTTTTATGGAACAAAAATGTATAATAAATCCAACAATAAAAGTATAATATATAGTAATCGCAATATGTTTTTTATCTTCGGGTTTATATTTTCTAACGTTCGGAATAAAATCGAGAATTCGAATGAAAACTTTTATATATCTGTCTCCCAGATTATCTCCAATTTCAGCAAGTTTAGCAGCAACAAATTGTAATTTATTCGTCAGATCTAACTGTTTAGCATCCTTTTTTAAAAAAGATTTTGGTAGCATTTCAACAATTGAATTTAATATTTTTTTAAAAAATGCAGAAACGACAGGAAATGCTAATATTAAAGCAATTCCCTCTAGAACAAATTCGTTTAGTTGTTGCTTAGATTCATCTAATTCTTCTTCATAAAAACTCTTATATTGTATATTCATACAATATAAATATCATATTAATTAGAACAAATCATCTTAATACAACTGATTTACAAGATCATTATCATAGAAAATACTATTTCTTCCTATCTATTATTTCACTTATTGCATCTATACAATCGGCCAAACACGCAGGACATACTACTCTTTTAGTTGAATTCGTATATTTTCCCCGAATAGTAACCATATCACTTCCACACACAGGACACGAAGAACCAGCATCCAAGGAAACACGACTTTTAGGTAAGAAAGGAGGATTGCCACGGTTAATATTATTCCGCATATTATCAGAACTATCCATCATGTTTACTTTGTCAGCCACATTAGAATCGGGTAGACAAAATGTTTGGTGACTTATTGAAGAGTTAGTTTCCTCATCCATATTTTTCAAGTTATTGTTTTTATTTATACACCTTCGTTTTTTGGTATATCAAACATCAGTTCGTAGGCATTACGATTGCCTCTTTCCTTTTCAAGCTTTTCTTTTTCTTTTTTCTCATCTTCTTTAACTATCTCCCATATTTTAGCTAATTCTTCATTACCGTTCGACTTGAAATCTTCTTTATTTCTAGCATGGTCTCTACAAGTAGTTTGAATCCATCCTTTTCTATTTCTACCAACGTCATTATCCATACGACCACATTCTTCACAAATACGATAAGAAAGAGATTCGGCGTCATCAATTAGTGCTCTGATATATTCGTCACCACCATCAGTATAGAATCGTAATCCACCAAATTTCTCTTTTACCTGGGCAGCTACAACTTGAGAACAAGTCGGTTCTTTCGGTTCCTCAAATTTGCCTGTCTTTTTATTCTCTGCCCAAGCCGGATGATCAATGTGATGCTGAATTTTCGCACAAAGATTGTCCAATAAATAGTACCAACCATTTCCAGTATTAATACCCCAACACATACAGGTCTCTGACATTGGAGCATTTCTATCCCTAAAAATCTTAGGATATTTTTTACAAAGGTAGTCGTCTAATAATTGGTGCATATTTCAATTCTTTCTTTTATAACATGGGGTAACACTTCTTACAGATACAAACGCCACGTTGTTGACCAACAGTAATAATTCCTTCATAACCACGACCAAGGCATCTTTTGCAATTAGCTTTCGGAGGATATGGCACCTTAAACTCAAGAATAATTTGTTTACGTTCTTTCGTCTCTGTATTTTTCTCTTGAGTGTAAGCCTTCAATACTTGGGGTCCACGCTTAGGAATGGGTTTACCAGTAACATCCTCAACAAGAATATATTCTTGTTTGGGGGTTTCTTGTTTCTTTGGTTGCTGCGGAGTGTAGATAATTGGTTCCATATTATAGTATATAATATATAGAAAAGAAAGAATCCCGTCAACTTTTTATATTCGTAGTTTTTAGTGATGTCCACCATCTGATACTACAGGCTTCTTATTCATTATTTCTATTATTTCTTCGGTAGAATATGGCCGTTGTATTTTATCCCAACCAATGTCCATTCGTTTTCCATTATCAGGACTATTGCTGCAATGCAAATGACCAAAAAGATGGATACTACCATTTTTCATGGAATTCCAACTATGAAGAGGATAATGGGATAGAACAAAATAACGTCCATCAACAGTTACTTCGGCATAATCACCAATAAATACAATGTTTTTATATCTGAAAGGATATATTTCTGGTTCTATATCATTAACGTGAATAGTTCCGCCACTATTATATCCTGCATCATTATGTTGTGGCCAATTAGGATATATTTCTGGTTTTATATCATCAATGTGAGTAGTTCCGCCACTGTTATGTCCCACGAGATTATATTGCAACCACTGACTGATTTCTTTTTTATAAATTTTCCACAATGGATTTGGATGATTGCCCCACAAAAGATAAATGTTTTGGCACTGAATTCTTGCCAAAAGTTCATTCAATCCGCTTTCATCTGTATTCAAACAAAAATCGCCAGCATGAAACAATATATCGTTTGGACGAACAAATTCATTAATTTTATTAATAATAAAATCGGTGTGTTCTCGGGAAGAGCTATGTCCTCTAGCGGCATATACAAAATCTTTATTGTGATTAAGATGCGTATCGCTAATCCAATAAATCTTCTGGTTATCAGTTTGCTTAAATTTTAATATTGTATTCATTATTTGTTTCCAAGTTCAACCATTTTCTGAAAGACGCCCATTGTCTTTAAAACATCTACTCGACAATCGTGGTCTTTACCCTCAATCTTGACATTGAAATAATTAGCCAACGCTATAATACTGCCATCACCATCTTCAGGCATTTTACCAATGGCTCGCAAATATTGTAGAACAACTGAAGTGTCTATGTAATGGTATGTGCAAAACTGTTCCCATGATCCTTCTGAAATGAGATATTTTTGAAAATGAGATATATCTCCACGGATTCCATGCCCCACGGGAATCAATCGAACTCCATTACTCATATGTTTAAGAAAGTTGAATAGCTCTGGCTTTGCTTGTTTGTATGTAATAGCAATTTTGTCGTGCTCTTGGAGATTAATTTTATTAACTTCCATGCCCTGTCCACTGACAACGTAATCGCCATCTGGCTTGACAGGAAGATATAAGTCTCCAAGAACGTTGAACTCGGAATTTGTAACCATGAAATATGCCATTAGCAAAGAATAGTGAATATCTCGCCCTCCCATTTCTGCATCGCAGATTAAATATTTGATATTGTTCATAGACAAATTATAACATATTAACGCAAAATGTCAAGCCCGTTTGATGTATCTTTTTAACGGGCAACGATTCCACCAAGCCAATACCTTACCTGAATATCGATTATCACTTCCCGAAGCTGCTTCATCTATAATATTTATCCCATATGTTCTTGCAACATATGGAAGTGAAAGGGTGCCTATCTTTACAAACATCATGGAAGCTTGTATCCAACCTTCCATCGTGATGGGGGCATCATAAACGCCCTCCGCATAGGTCGCTTTGACCTTGTGTGCAGTGCGATAAATAGTAAACGTTTCACCTGGAGAGTAAGGCACCGCCGTAAGGCAATGTGGAACGGAGGGAGCCACACAGATACGTTTGACATCAGGCTCAAGTGGATTACGATTAAATCCCCTGCCATTGTCCCACGGTGTCAGATAATGACGTTTGCGACGAAGGGTTGTGGAGATATGATACCAATATCGTGAGTTCTCGAAAAGAAACTCCTCGCATAATAAGTTTGAGGACACCATAAAGTTTGTGATTATTGGTAAAGGGGTAAATCTCCCGATGCCATAAGTTTTTCTTGATTATTTTTGACTATAATGCTACACATTTTTAGAAAATATTTTTCGGGCAAATTCCATTTCATAACATTTACATCTTTATGAAGCCACTGAACGTTTCCTTTAATATAACCTTTACCGGAATCTATTCTATCTAATGACGCTGTTTGGTCTTTCCATTTATTTCTATAATCTTCTGAAAATACTATATTCTGACCAGTATAAGCACATCTTCCATTTTGTTTTTCATATACATCCCAGAGATATTCGCCCTTCACATTCCATTCTATTTTCTTTTTCCTAGCTCTAGTTTGCAAATGTAATAAATACCTATTATGTAATTTACCATAAAAAACCCTTCTACATCTCATACAGGATTTTCTTTCGGTTCTATAGGTACCACTTAACTCATTACCTGTGATATTGATTTCTTTGCCACATTTAAGACACCCGCAGGTCCACATTCTTCTACTAAATTTATCAACACCATGAAATTTTAAAACTTTATATCCCCCAACTGTTTGACCTATTAAATCTATAATAGGTGGCCCACTTTTATTTCTTTTCACTGTAAATCCATATTTTCTTATAGCTTTTCTTACTCCACAATCGGAGACATTTAATTGTTTTGCTATATCTTTGTGGTTAATACATTTATTAACATACAAACTTTCTATTATTTCTTTTGTAATTTTAGTTTCCATATTACTAATAGATAGTATGGAACAAGATTAAACACAGGAATATTATTCATAATCCCGTATTGCTATCACAACTGGAAACCTGGGAATTTTATCATTTGTATAGTTTTGAAATCTTACGGTAGTCATTTTTCCTATCAATTCGTCTTTTTCTTTTAGAATACGTTTATAAAATTCTTCACTTCCTCTGGCGTTAGAATTAAATAATTTACCTTCTGGCGTTTTTAAAGTAAAATAGCCCAGCATTCCTGATCTATTTCCCTGGCCTTCTGTAATAGCTACTATTTCCGTTTCGATATCCTGAAATAACTTATATTTGAGTAAATTTTTACTCCGTTTTTGCTCATATTTTCCGTCATATGAATTACACATCAACCCCTCGAATCCCTGTTGTATCCATTCTTGCAGAGCCTTTTCAATTTCGGCAGGGTCTTTGATTAGCGTATGAATGCAGAGCCGTATCCATAAATTATCTCTATAGTTTTCTAAAATTAGTTTTTTGAGATAGGTATATCTTTCGTGATATGTTCCACCAACACTAGGGCAATCAAATATCCAATATTGAAGAGTTTCAGCATCCTTTATATCTTGAAGTGTCGGTTTGGTTTTTCTGGCTAACGACATTAGTTTCTCAAAATCATTTTTTAATTTATGAGCATACACCTCCCCGTCCAATCTGAGACCAGGATTTTTGTCAAATAAAGGGTGCAATTCTCTACCAATATGAGGGAAGGAAACAAAACGTTTTCCGTTACGAGAAAAACAACCATCCTTTGTAAAAACACATCTAACCCCATCAAGTTTTGGAGAAATATAAACTCCGTTTGTCCAATCAACTACATCTCCATAATCTTTCCATTTGTGTGCGAGCATTGGCTGAAAGTATTGGAAATTATCCACATCTTTAATGTCATCAAAATAGCCAGTGTCACGTTGTTTTTTATATTTTGCTTCAATTTCTTTTGTTGACTGATCAATATTAGTAGTTTCGTTTAACTTACCAGCATTTTTTCCTTCTACCGTAGTCCACTCCGTTATTATGAATTGACCATTCTGGACACCTGAATGAGTCCTATATCGTTCGTTGTTTTGTTCCATGAACCATATTCTAATGTTACCGGTTATATCTCGGCTATAAAGTCGGGAATAAATTTTTTCAATATTCATATTTCTTGTTTTTGTTATTGTGCTCACACCATAACACACTATGGTTATTTGTCAAGGGGCATCTTTAAGAAATCCTGCAAATCCAGGATTATCAGCATATTCCGTGTTCCCCTTCTTCCGCATTTTCTTGTAAGTATCATCCACGAAAGAAAGAAATTCTTGCTCGTCATGGTAGCAAGCAAAGACACCGCCATATTGCTGTAGTTCTTTGTTCTCCACCCAAATCCAAACAGCCATTTCAACATGCAATGTGGGAGAGATTTGATAAATAATGCGTTGTAATCCATCCTCGGGTCTCATGGGTGCATTGTATGTTATACAGCAGTCTTTGAATTTCTTGGCGAATTTTTCACAATCCACGGCAAACCCAATTCGATTAAGTTTTACTTTCTCCATGTCCCGCAACCACTTGCCGCTCGGGCAAAAAGCAAAACGTTTAAGATATTCGTTAAATGAATCTACGGTAAAGGCATGTATTAAATTTGGTAAAATGTCTTTGCGCCAGAATTCATATACTGTATTTGAATGATCGAAATTCATGTGTGTTATTTATTCTTTTCTAAATCTACAAGAGTCCATTTATATCGGTCGTAGGCAGCAATAGTCCAAGGATAAAGCTTCTTTGCAATATCATACATTGCTTTAGCATATTCTCTTATTTCAAATTGAGCGTGCTCATCTAATCGGAGTGTAAAGAAGTGCATTAGATTGTGCAAATCCCAATTAGTATAAATTTCTGTATAAAAATTTTGTGGTAATACCATTCTAGCCATTTCCCGAGCCACATTACCTTTTAACATTTCCTGATATAAATCATAAGATGCAATACAATGATTTTCTAAATTAGCAGACAAGTCTTGATTCTTCGAACAAATTTCTCTATAATAAGCTTTACTATTCCAATTTTCCTCTGCTATACTACCTTGCTTGTTTTTAGTGTCTTGTTTACGCCATTCTTTTGGTATATAAAATTCCTTCGACACTTCAGTATATCTAGCAGATACCTGATTTAGTCGTTGGGTTCTATGCCTTACCATTTGTCCTTGAACAAATAAGGGTAATTTTATGTCATACGTTATTGAAATTTGTTCAAATGGCGAAGTGTGTTTATTCTTCCATAGGTAGGTAATAAGTTTTTTATCCGCCTCATTACCTTTACTTGGCGACTTATATGATATTCGTGCGGATTCACATATCCTTTTATCAGACCCCATATAATCTATCAAGCGACAATAACCTTTATCAAGTACAGGTATGGTCAGACCCTTTAATTTTTCTCTATTGTGCTCCACATCCGCGCACAAATTGGCGACAATTTTAACTGCATTCTGCACTTCTACACATCCTATCTCAGGATATTCATTGGAAGGGTCGGTTTTAACCCTATATACCTTACCTAATACCTCGTGTGCCGTGTTATAATGCCGATTGGTTATGAGAGGCAAATCTTCCAATTCATCATCTCTATTTAACGCAATTACTTCTTCACACGGTAAACATGGATGCACACGGTATCCACACGTTGGGCACAAAGATTCTTCGTCTTCTGTTTCTTTATTCATATCTTACATTATAAGCATTCGCTAATTTTTCTGACTCTATAGCACATTTATCATACGTATCATAATCCCAATCTTCAAGACGTGTAATTATTCCTTCATCATCAGCAAGACAAATGTAATATCCACACATTCCCTTTGATACTGTAATAAACTCTGAAACGTAACTGTTCATATTATTTCATCATTTTATCGAAAATACCAAGAGATGCGGCATCTACTAAAGAATCAATTTTCTTCTTATTATTGACTCTAATCTCATCTGATTCGTACTTGGGTATCATTTCCAAAAGCTTATTTTTGTCCTCAGTGAACTTCCATGCACCCTTAGATATCCAACGACTTCGTTGGACTACTTGTGGGACAACTTTGAAATTCTGTATGTCAGGCACCGAAATTGTGTCGGTAAACGACTCTTTAACAATAATCCTGCCATTCTTTTCGCCATCAGAAAAATCATTTACCCAACTCCGCCCTTTGTCATGTATCATTTCATGCATGTCCTTGGTGGACTTACCCATCAATTGATTATGTGAATAAAGGGATTGAGCAACCATTGATACTGAATTGCGAGAACAATCTTGGTTTCGCCATATAAATGTGTTAGCAGCTTCCCATTGAGTTGGGACCATCCAACAACGGCAATCAAAAGTAGCATATGGCAAGTTTTCATCAACAACACGCCTGCTTCTTAACCTGTTGAACATGGCCGTTGCCATACTTGCTACAACAGATGAAATCTTTTGAATATTACCATCGAAAAATTGAGATGTATTGTAATTCATGAAATCGCATAGTAGCAAGGTTATTTCGTCACTTTGAACATACCCCAACTTAACATTCTGAACGTTCTCGCAGAGATAAATTGCTGTAGCATCCATATCTTCAATAACACTCGCATCAAACGGGCGAGTGCATCCTTTCAGATAAGAATGAAAATGGCAACCGTCAATGCGGCAGAAAACATAAGAGCGAGGCAGTAGATAATAACGGGTCACATCCTCGTATGATTTCATCCTGTTTCCTAGACCTGAGTTGTCGTTTGGCATAGATATTTAATTATTTATTCGCGTTGCCACCCATGAAACAATCCTTTCCATGCTTCCCACGGCATTTCCCTTTTTTCCCATTTATTTTTAATACAATAATCTTTAAATTTATACCATACCGAACTGCAATGTCCTTCGGCATATAATATCCAACAGGCATCGTCTATAACGATATCTTTTTTATTATGAACATCGTCTTTCAAAGTATCTATGGATTTTAAGTATCCTCCCCATCCATCAGACATTTGATCGGCCTCGGCATAAAATTCTTTGGATTTAATATTACTTTTCATGTTTTCAATCATTGTCATGATATACACTCCCATAGACCAAGTTCATTCATTTTGATGTCAGTCATAATATTGTCCATTGCTCGCATAGCATCAATATCGGCACGGAAAAAGGTAGTATTATTCTTGGATAGTTGCCGTTGGTCCATACGGCTTCTATGAACCCAAATATCGCCAGTTTCCATATCCACGAAGGCCCACTTCTTTGGACACTTCGAATCAATAGTCATCTGAACACTCTTGGAAACCTCTGCCACTTTCTGGCCGTTTTTTAATTTCCTGTACTTCATAGGATGTATAATGCCACGATTTTAGATCATCTGTAAAAAAGAAAAAATTGTCACAATGCTCGGTCCAAATTAGTAGTAACTTGGAATTGCCGAATTCCTTATTTTCCATACTGGCATTTTCAAGTAAGAATACAGACCCATCTTGATGGATTACTTTGACAGTTCCCACAAACTCTACGCATTGTAGTTTCGTATCCTTTTCATTAAGATATTTTTGAACTTGTTGTTTAAGTTGAGTCATATTCATAATCTTCGGTCATAAAAAACTCATTGTTTGATGTTTCAGGCGTGTCATAATGCGTTTGACTTCACGTCTATCGTAACAGTGAAAAACAAGGTAATCTTCAGCTTGTCGGAAAGAGTGTGCTTTCTTCTCTATATAATAGGATTGAGTGTACCAACCATGTTCGTATAAGTAACTTTGTAACGCCGCCATAAAGTGTTTGAAATGAAGACGATGGTTAGCTATGTTTGGGTCGAGCGGATTTTTCATTAATTTTTTTGGGATTTGGATTGGCCCCACACTCAGAACAAGCCTGTGTGGGCATACCATCTGCACCATCCATTGGCCCCATCGGGGTGGCGTCCCCCATTGCCCATAGCCCCCATCCCAAGCAAGTGCCACATTTTTTTGTAACTTTATGTTTGGATGTGGGTTTGTTTATGATATCCATGAGTTGTTTACTCACAATATCAGGAATAACAACTTTTAATCCACCTTTTTTCTTTGGTTGTAAAGTGATACAATTACCTTTTTTAATGTCTTCTTCCGCTTCCGAAATACAGTCCAGGATGAAATCAGTGTTCTCTTTGACCTTTTTTTCTGTCCATCCATCAAATGTAAATTCAAAAAGAAGATTGGCTAGAGCATCTTCAAGAGTGCATTTGCCTTTGATATAAATCTCAGTGTCAATCAACTTACTCCAAGGAATGCCCATAAGAGAGAAGCAACGATTATATTTATCCGCATTGCAATTGTACTTGCCCGTTGGAACTTTTTGACCACGAGTACTTCCCCAAGGTTTGGCATCTTTGGGTGGTTTTACATAATGACGATTAAGAAGACATACGTCAATGTAAGGTTTCTTGTCGAAGTCCACTCTGGTTTCGACAAGAATTGGCTTTGAGTATGCTTTCACTTTGGGCTTGCCCATTAACTCTTTGACCACACGGCTGTAGTTGAACACTGTCTGTTCCACAGTAGGGCCACAATCAGCGGCATATCCCCTGTCACGTTTATTAATTAAGGCATATACCTGGTCAAGGTCTGCCACCATTAGTGCTTCTCGAAGTGTCATATTATTTAATTTCATCTGCAAAATGAAGGTATTCAAAACTGAGTTTCAATTGTCCTTCGTTTACATATTTAGCTTTTACAGCATCTTGATATTTCCGCTCGGCTTCAGCGGGACTATTGGCATTCACGAGTTTGCCAATTACTTCTTGTCGTGGTGATGAAAGGCCATCGTGCTGGCGAGTCACTCGGGTTTCAATAAAAAATAGCATAGATGATATTATACTTCTTTGGTTTCAGATGTCAAGTCCTTCTTTTCTTGAACCATCATTGCCATCATTTCATTTAACACTGGCATAATACGATTTTCAAAACATTGGCGATATACACGATAACGACAAGTGACCACGTTTTTTGTATAGGAACGAATCTCAGGAGTCAAATTCTGAATTTTATCTACTCGTTTTAATGTTTGTTCTCGAATCAAGTCTATACACATGAGAATTGTATCGGAACTTTTGACTCCTATTACATTCCATAGATTGTTTGTATAACTGCTCAGAAGGCGTGATACTTTACGACGAGCCGATGGATTTTCTTCCAAAAGCATTTCTAGCTTATGGGCCGCTATTGTTCTTCCGAATGTGTTTTTCACTGATTTTGCATGTCCTTTTTATATCGAATAGTCATAATCAACATAACGTCAATTATGACTGTTTGAGTCATGAGGCAGTTAGGTTATAGGAAGAACCACCATGCGAGACTTCAACACATAGTTTCTGAGAGTATTGAGGTCTTCCTTGAGAGGACGGCGGTCGAGGGTGTATTGCGTAAACGTAAACCCAGCGTAAGGAGTGCTGGTCCAACGCCCATTGCTTCTATAGAATATACCGTATCTTGTTTTGTTATTTTTTTTCATAACTTTTGTTTGTTTGTTCTGCATCTTTTAAACTACTACCCGAGCATATCGTTCCACGTTAACAGTATCATACAACATACTCATGGGGTCATACTCTTTTCCACTTACAATTGATTTGAAAATAGAAGGACTACATCCACTAATAAGTGCAGTTCCAGTATCATCAGATCGGATTGGAAAATTTTCATTTCTTGCACTAACGTTCCACCATATTACTTGAGGTAATTTATATCCTGCCAATTCAAATTCTTTACGAGCAATTTCAAAATTGGTCTTGTCATTGTTCGAACAAGCCGAATCGAATTCCATATCACTAATGATCAGAAGCATCGAGGGCATATCCTTTTGGACGACATTACCTTGAACTGCCGTATGCAGAATCATGTCGAAGGCAGACTGTAGGTTAGTGGTGCCACCCCAGTTATTCTTGTCCATGTTCATGTACTTTTCATACAGGTTGCTGCCCTCCAAGCGTTGAAAGGACGGAGACTCCGAAAAGTTCATCCACAAGTCCTTGAAAGGACCAACATTACGCTCGGCGAAGTAAATCGCCAGAGACACCGCAACCAAAATGTTTGGGATTCCCACAAACATCGATCCAGAACAATCACTTATAATTATAGATTTCAGGTCTTTTCCACCAAGCCAATCAGGCATAGACTTCCATTGCAAGTCGGCTTGCAGAATCTCTTGAGCCGAAGGAGCAGGACCACGACCATACAAATCCTTCACGAGTGAACGGAAGATTTCGTATGGATATACCGCCGTGGCATTCATCTTCTTTTCACCCTTCTTGACAGACTCAAGATAAGCAGCGTAACGGGTCTGGTCATGGCGACCAAACGCTTTGCGGTAATTCAAGCTGGCCTTAGAAGGCACCTGCTCGAAATTAATTTCACTCCACTTATCAGAGCACATCTTGGTCTCAATGACATTAATATAGTTACGCAACGAAGAAAGAATCTTGCGATAACGCTTTGGAGTAAGCTCAAGAGCCTCACAAGTTTTGCGTCCCAGTTTGCACGACTCGGGTGAAGATGTATTCATGCTCTTAAGCCACTTGGCCAAGAGTGACACACTTTTGCCATCCTTCATATTGCAAAGGTCTTGTTTCAACTGCTTAGCAAATAGTGCGAATACTTCATTCTCCAGGGACGTGCCCACAAGGCAGTATAGATCATCATAACGACCATAGAACACCACATTGTCAAGATTCTTACGAGCCACATCAGTGTAGTGATGACCAAGGTAATTCATAAGGATACGGAAGGTATTCCGCTCTCCCATTCCTTCCCTGATGTCCCTGAAATAAAATAGAATCTTCATCGCCAGCAAGCGGTCTTCCGCATAGGCACGGGTAAAGAGATTAATAATGTCTTGAGGGCTGCGTTGACGTAGTGCTCCACCTTGCCCGAACCAGTCGAGGACTGAAGACAACGTTGATTTGTTGGTGATTGCACCTTTCTCAGTGTATGTAACATTTGAGGCGTTGGTCATGGCCTGAACGAAAGTGTTCTGTGCAGGGGTAGACTGAATATGATTGGTCTTACGATTCACGTTCTTCATATAAGGAAGTTTCTTTCTATTTGTTGTGTTTATAGTGCTAGATACTAACGTGCATTTCTATGCTTTTCGTATCTCAACAAAGTTAAGTTTGGCAGCGCAACCCTACGCTGTCCCAAAAAGAGCACCCGCAGTTTCCCACGGGATTAAGCTAGATGCATGGCCATTTACAGCAGCCTACTGAGCATTATTGTTGTTATTGCAGTTACGCATCTAAAAGAACAATTATTAAATTGGGTCTCGGCGCACATATACCATTTTACACGGTACACCACCACCGAAGTCCCTCTAGCAGCACCACACTACTTTCATCGTGGGAGGTTTCTACTCCACTAGCCGCTGGTTAGGGCGGCACGGCAAATTCTATGAGAGACTTAACAGAGGTTTCATCTCTCCGCCCCTTAACATCAGTATTAGTTTGTTGTCCTAATCATCAGACTCAGCCTCTGGGGGCATTCAACTAGATGTCGGATTTACAGTTTTCTCTGTGACATGTTTACGACTGTCCGTGTCGGGTCATTAAAAACTTACTCTAACGGAAACCACTCCGAGTCCATTCTAGGAGAACTATTCCTTGGCCTTTCTACAGCGGGCTAAGCTGTTTGCCACAGTCTTTCAATTAGTTAGACATGGCCATTAGTGGTTTTTCTTATTATTTCAATATGCTTGCTGTAACGACATCTAAAATTATCAAAAGAACAACAAGATGCTTTTTCCTTTCAAGAGAAAGTATGCTGTTAGCATCTCAAATCAAATTCTTGATTATGCACCAACTCTAACACACTCGCGGGAATTTGTCAAATTCTTTTTCAACTTTTTTTTAGCCGTCGTTTTTATGCGAACAATAGCACAATTAAGGAACCACATCGACTCTGCAATATTGTCAGTCATATTTTTCATTGCATCGATACCATCCCGAGCTTCCATTGTACCAGCGAGAACCATTGCCTCACGAAGAAAAATCTCGGCACCACGCAAATTTGACAGAAGTAATTTGTAGTTTTTTGTCATCGTGAACACAGTATGCCACAAACAATGAATATTGTCAAGTCTCCGTCGAATAAATAATGGTCGAAAAATAAAAACAACAAGAAATTGACATATTTTTTGAAATATGATATAATGACAGATATGATAAATTTATTCAATGATGATTTTCTCAACGTAAATTTTTCCGAATTACCTCCGATTAACCTGGTTGTAACAAGTCCAGTTTATAATGTTGGGATAAATTATGACAAATATGTAGACATAATGACACACAAAGATTATCTCGTATGGTGCGAAAAATGGTTAACAAAACTGTATAATGCTATGCCTGACGACGGTAGGTTATGCATCAACGTTTCTTTTACTATCACCGCCGACCATCTAACTGATACAAATGGTTCGATGGATAATAATTTCCCGCTTGCCGCCGATTATATTAAGGCATGTGAAAAAATTGGATTTAAATACTGGCGCACTGTCATTTGGGATAAAAACCATTCTAATAAAACATGCTGGGGAAGCTGGAGAAGTGCTTCATCTCCGTTCATGAGAGACCCGTCGGAATCTATCTTAGTATTTTACAAAAAACAATGGAAACGATTGACGAGGGGAATCTCCACTATTGAAGGACAAGAATTTATGGACTGGACCAAGAATGTATGGAAAATGCACCCCGAAACCAAATCTAAACACCCCGCTGCCTTTCCTATCGAATTGCCCAATCGGTGTATCAAATTGTTTTCTTATCAATCGGATACTGTATTGGATTGTTTCATGGGATCGGGGACTGCGGGGGAGTCTGCGGTTAGACTTGGCCGTAGTTTCGTAGGTATAGAAAAAAGCAAAGAATATTTCAATATGGCCAAAGAAAGAATTGAGGCGGCTGAGTTGCAAACTTCTCTAATTAAACAAATTATACCGATATTGCCCATCGATCATAAAACAGATGCTACAGAAATGTTCTAACTCAAATACATGAATAATTTACAGATCTAAAAATTCTTCCCATGCTTTCCGAGCCTCATGATTCCAATGCTCAAGACCACGTTGATTTACTTTCTGACGATTATGATTGCGGCCTTTCCATGCGTATTCCAACTTCTCGACAATATCATTCATATTGGTACAATTGGCTTTATAATCATCATCCAGCCATAAAATCTCGGACGAACCAACAATAGGCACGTTCATATACACAAAATCCGCAGCTACAATATCGAAGGTCTCAGAGAAAGATACTTGCATACCCAAATCCATGAGAGAAATAAGCTTTAGGAACTCAGGATGAATAAGCCATCCGTGAGTCACAAGCTGATGCCTAGAATTTTCGAAAAGAGATTTCAAATTGCGATATACATTTTCACCATGAGATTCAATGCGAGCCGTATTGATATGAAATCGAAGAACTTTACCTATTTTATCTGCAAAAACCATTGCAGCCATTGCTTGGATAAGTTGATTTTTTAACGGGCGAATTGCCCCGAACGCACCGACATTAATGAGTGGAGTTTTTCCGCCGTTATTACTAACAGGCAAAGCCACTGTTTCAGGCTGATAGATGTTCGGCACATACACAGGGAATAGACTAGTTCCAAGAGTCTTTCCAAGGTCATTGACCATTCTTTCCGAATTACAGGAAAGAGCAAAGTTCTTATTTCTCCATTGGAGTTCAAGGTATTTTTTAATCCAATCAATTGCCACACCTTCATTAGCTATGAAGGGAACATTACTATGTAAACGCACATACCATTTTACTGTGGGATGTAACTTGATAAGAACAGGGAACTTCTCTGCTACAACCCACAATGCTTCTATGAAACAATGAGTTGGCTTAAAAGCTGTAACTACTCGGTCAATATTATTATTGTCATGGACTTCCACTGTTTGGGCTTCAACGCCCATGTCTCTTAATGCATTACATAGAAAACGGCATGAGTTGAGAAGCCCGTAGGATTCGCCATAACAAGCGGGCCTTTGTTTGCAAACAAACAGGACTCGTTTATTATTTTTGTGATTGCTTCTCATGTTACTAATATATATTCCTATTAGTAACAAAAAAAAAATAATTGAAGATATTTGTAAGAAACTTTCAAAATAAATGTTGACAAACTGTAAATCGATGATATAATACGAGAATATGAATAATACAAAATCTCTAGCAATGGCATTAAAGCAAAAAAACAGATTGGCGGGAGAACTCGTCCGCCAACAGCAAATTCTTCAGCGGGAAAATGCCCGTCGAAGCGATAGTGTATCCACCGTGGACCGTGATATGGTCTATCAGAAAATTCTAGACCTGTCAGACAAACTCGGAGAACTCAAGGGGAAAATCACACAAGCCAATGTGAACATTTATCCCGCCCTTGAACGCATGGCCGAACTCAAGTCACGTATTTCCTTCATTCAAGGGTTGATAAAACGTGAAGGCGAAGAAATCACGTTCGTTGGCCATGATCAAGAACAGGTGAAGTATCAATGGGATAGTTACGTCAATCAGGAGAGGTGCGATGAACTTGTAGCTGATATCCAAGAACAAATCAACGATTTACAGGATGAAGTGGACGCATTCAATACTGCCACGGAGGTCGAAGATTAAACAATTTGTGGGGCAGTTGGGAAGATAATGGTAGGAAACTGAAATAGCGCATATAATCCTTCATAAGGATATTTATAAATTTACGACACGGAGAAAGATACACCGCATTTTGGTGCGGCATCAAATTTAAAGTCTCAATGTCTCAAAATTCAAGCTACAAGCTTCAAGAGTCAAAACTCTTTTGCACTATTTAAAGACCGAGAGTAATCAACTCAACTGCTTCCACTACTATTTTATGGTTCGTCGTCACTCAATAACTAAATTCTGCCGTCGTGCAAAGTATCATAAGCATGACCCCAAGAAATGTTACTATTGTTGGCGCAAAATCCTCCAAGATTCTCGCTTCACTCTTCTTCGCCCCGAAGAATACTTACTCGCCATAATTTTCGGCGAAGGAAGATTTTTTCAAGTTCGCCGTTGACAAACTCCGAAGTTGTGTTATAATTAATCGCATAGTAAAAAACTAAATTACGATTATGTCAACACTTGTCAAAGAAGTTCGATTGATTATGGCCGAGAATGGGATTGACCCAGATACCGGCAAACCCCGCAACAATTATAAATATTGGGAAGCCAAACTATACGATGATGGCAATTGGACTGCCAAATGGGGCCGGGTTGGTTGTGAAAATCCAGATAGTGGAACTTGGAATGAGTCTAATAAGACATTAGACTCTGTGGTCCGCTCCAAAATCAAAAAAGGCTACACCCACCAGAAGACCATTGGTGAAGCCGTAGCTGCTTCGGGGTCTGGCACTGTCGTAAAAAATAGCGACCTTCACGCCATCGCCAAAGCACAGTTGCTCAAATCTTCCAGCCCCGTGCTGGATCGCCTTGTTACCCGCTTCGTTCAGGCCAACGTCCACAAGATTACGTCCAGCACCCAAATCACGTACAATAGCACCACAGGGTTGTTTACGACCCCATTAGGAATTGTCACAATAGAAGGTCTAGCCGAGGCTCGTGATTTACTTGCTAAAATCGCTCCCGATGTCCGTGGTCGTAAGTTCGGAACACAGGCGGACCATATTCTTTGCCAATACCTCCGCATCATCCCCCAATCTCTCGGAATGAAACGATTCAGCACCGAGACAGTCATTCCCGATGATGCCGCTTTACAGAAACAACTTGACCTAGTGGATTCCCTCGAATCTTCATATCAAGCAATGACAGATACGCCCGCTGCCAAGACCACAAGCACCAAATTACAGGAACAAATTTTCAAGGTTGATTTAGATGTGCTCACCGACAAGGCCGAAATCAACCGTCTTACAACGTGGTTTAACCGTAGCAATCATTCTACACATGGATATTCCAATATCAGAATTATTAATTATCTGAAACTAAAAGTTCATGATAATTGGAATAATTTTAATGAAGAACTAGGAAATTTAACGGAAGTCTGGCATGGTACTGGAGAACCGAATTTGCTTTCGATTCTTAAAGTCGGATTAAAGGCAAGTCCTCCCGCAACCACCAAAATAACCGGAAAAATGTTTGGTGACGGTCATTATGGATCATTGGATAGTAGTAAATCAATGCAATATACATTTGGCCGATTTAATGGAAGTCGAGGAACAAGCGGATGGCTGATAGTTGCAGATTTTGCCCTCGGAAATACCTATTATATCAAAAGTTATGGCGGCAATAAACCGCATGGGTATGATTCTATATGGGCAAAAAAAGAGAATACTGGATTACGATTTGATGAAGTAATTGTACCGAGAGACAATCAAGTCCGAATCAAATATCTTTTGGAACTACAATAATTCATTTTTTATAAGTGGAAACTCCCACTTGACAAATTTCAGTCATGTGGTATAGTGATTGTGTAACATTAAAATATCAATAATAACAACAGAAAGACAAATATGTGTAATCAAGTTCAATCCGTAACTCTTCAGACGGCTATTCTTATGCAAGTCAAGGAGTTCGCTCAGAACAACCAACAATTCAGCATACATGACATCACCCGAATTATTCGAGAGAAGACCACCCAAGGAGAGTTGGAAATCCCCGAAGTCGAAGTGACGGGTGCCTCATTCCGCTTCGATATTCAACATGCAAAAGTAAAGGTCCTATTCGATGAACTGTGGAACACTGGCGTATTCGATCCTGACTTCATCCTTAGTCGAAAATTCAATGGCGTGTATTTCGATTATACTCCTGCATCGGTGAGTAAGAGTGATCCCTACGATGATGCTCCAGTTACTCCGTCATCTACAGCGCCAGTGCCTACGCCTACAACTTCTGTAACATATGGGCCGCTTCCCTCCGACATTTTGGATCGGATTACCACTTATCTAGCTAACTGTCATAATCGTAATTTCCGTCCAACTTTAAAGCAAATTCAATCCGCCATCAAAAGAGCCGACATCAGTACTGGGATTTCTTGTGATGAATTGAAATCCTGCGTCGTTAATGTTTTGGGATATACTATTATTGATGACCCCGATGCCATTTCCAGGTCGCAAGTCGTCACAGTCTAATTCAGTGGAATATGTCAAAAAAACCAGACATCACTGTTACATTGCCATCAGAATATTTCGACACTCTGGCGGTAGTTATGGAAGTGGGCCTTAAACACGCAGGAATTAATCCTCTTATTCGAAATGAATTGCGAGCATGGTGGAAAGCCGAATCGGAGATGATTCGAGAGGAGCAAGACAACGAATAAAGCAATTGTTATAGTGATTTATGCAAAAAAAGACCCGCAACAGCGGGTCTTTTTCGTTCAAAGATATGCTTATGCACTTATTAAGAAGCTTTGAGTAACTAAACTTGCAATACCATAAGAACCAGTAAGTTGCAATGATGCTGTAAAACTTCCTGGACCATAATCAGCACGGAAATGTGGTCCGAAGCTTGCTGTAGTGCCTGGTTGTACCCCATAGGTTGTTGTAAAGAAGCTTGCCGAACCGAAATCCCATAACATAGTCGGAACAGTGTTTCCGTCATAGTATACGCTACTTGTGTAAGACATACTTACAGGTTCCATGTAGGAATTCTCATCTCCACCATTACCAAATGATTGAGTAATGAATCGAGCTAAGACAGTTGGCATTGGGATATAGAAGCTCTGAGTTGTTCTTACTGCAATTCCATATATCGATTCAGTTAAACATAGAGAAGCAGTGAATTCTCCAATTGTAATTCCACCCGCATCTGACCGTGTATTATATGTGCGACTGACATCGCCCGAATAAGATTGTGAGTATTCCACTCCTGCCTCGGTAAAGTCACCAAACCACCATCGATTAAAGTTATTAAACGGATATCCATATGGTGTTCCAACACCATTGTAAGTCACGGTTGGATGTATTGTTACCATCGAAGGTGAAACTGCTTGGATGTATGCCATAGACAGAGAAAGTGCCAGTGTTGGTGCCGGGGCAACAAAACTATGCGAAACTATCGAAGCAATTCCGTACGACCCAGTTGCCTGCAGAGAAGCGGTGAAGCTTCCCGAGTCAATTCTTCGAGTATAGCCTGATGGCACCGCCGAAGTCGTAGTTGTTGCTGCTCCTGCGGCATTAGTGTAAGTAAACGTCCATCGGTAAGTCAACGTTGGTGGTGTTTGACTATCCGTAGTCGAGCCATTTACAAATGACACACTGAATGGAGCCACATTAGAAGTAGTTGGGTATGTAAATGCTGCCGTGACAGTCGGATAATTGACAATGGTATAAACATCGGGGCTACGACCACCGGGAGCGCCAGTAACCGAGTTTGTAGATTGCAAGGAAGCGGTGATAAATGCGCCATTAACACTACCTGTTTGAAATACAATCACAGGATTTACATTTGTGCTAGTGACAGTTACACCATCCAATGTAAATTCCCAATTATAGGAATCAAATTGTGGAGTGGTAGTAAGGTTAGTGAAAGTTACTGTAAGAGGACCAGCACCCGTTGCAGGCGACCGATCAAAATTAACGACATCGCCCGTCGGATTCCAGAAATCCCATGCAGGCATACCACCGCCACCAGGAGCCGAGCCTGCTCCACCTTCCGAACCTGCTCCAGCCGTATTACCAACAATGGTTGGAACGGACTCAGGCGGAGCTTGTGGGGGAAGCGTCTTGCTCTTGGCTTCTTGCATCAATTCGGCTTGCTGACGGGCTTGCTGTTCGGCAATAATTCTCGCCATCAAGGCTTCCTCTTCAATGACTTGATGCCAATGCTTTTTCTTTTGCTTTGGCGAGTAGGCATTATACGGTTCGACAAGATAAATTTGTGGTATATTCATGTCTATAAATATCCTAGTAAACCATAAAGATACATCAAATTCTTAAATTAAAGAAGTCTCATCTGCGGTCGGTGCGGGAGATGGTGTTGATTGAACTATGTTTTCTACATATTCTATATCATATCCTCTTGAAATCAGTTTATTTAAAGCAAGCCACGAATCACGCGGAATTCTTCTTGGCTGTCCGCCAATCCTAAGAATAACACCCGAAGGTTTAATATAACTCTCGGTTACTTCTTGGACAAGAAACGCATTGAAGGCACTTTGACTTACGTATGGCCATGTAAAACTCATGGTCATCAACAATGGACAATGTGTTAAAGTAATACTATTTAAATATGGATCTCCAAGAAAATTGACATATTGAAGATTTGAACAACTTATAATATCTACCACTCGCATATAATAGTTGTTCGAAAAGTCCAACTGCGTTAAATCTGGACATTCATGAGCATGTACCTCAAGTGGATTAAAACTAAAGGATGTATTATATGTCGATGAAGTATAAAAACTTCCCGAGAAATTCCCAGAAGAATATATGCTTCCACTTATAGATGAACCACTAAAAAAAGTACCATCAAAAACAAAAATAGGACTAAAAGTTGACCCCGAAAATATAGAATTTATTTTCAGATTTCCATTTACAAATATATCACTCGATAGACTTCCCGTATATGACGCACTAGTCGAACCTGATTGAACTGAACCACTAAAATATGATCCCACAGAAATACTTCCGCTTACGAATGATTGACTCGCCATATAAAGAGTAAATAATGTTCCTGCGCCAAAATCGGAGGTTATTTGTGACCCAGATCCAAAAAATGCAATCAGGCCACTGCTTCCTGTAAATGAGGCAGTACCATATGAATATGTACCACTGATATATGACCCATTGAAATAGGAAGTAGATGCAAACGTAATATTTCCGTATCCAGGATTAGTAAACGTTCCGCTGAAATAAGAAGAAGATAAAATTGATCCGCTAAACCATGACGCACTAGTAAATAGTTACCTATTCTATTGAAATTTATTCTTACTAAATTTAGGTTTTCAAGACATGAGGGACTATAGACTCCTCACTGAAATAGTTCCACTATTTCATCTCCAATGTCAATTAACCTTCATTTATTAACATTCTCGAGGGAAAATGTATTAAAACAAATTGTTCATCGACAGAGTCTCACGGCAATTGCGGTTTAAGGTGCTAACGCAGTGGACGCCACCTACTCGTTAACCCATAATTGTTTATTTTATTAGAACTAAGAAATAATATACCAGAATTTCAATAGTTGTCAACATCTTTCAATAAAATTTAACTATTTATTTAATACACCATCCCAATTAGAGCCGGTTAATGATCCGCTATAATTGATATATCCATCAGACCCCGAAAATGATGCGGAAATAGACCCCGACAGAGAACCACTAAAAACAGACCCACTATTAAATGAAGCACTAAATGTAGAGCCAAGATATATGGATGCACTTAAAGAAGATCCCGAGGAAAAGTACGCAATTTGCAATTGATTAGTATTACTTCCACTCAAAAACGAACTGGTATTGTACGAAGCACTTATATAAGTGTAAGAACTAGTTATTACTGACCCACTACAATTGTAGCTACTACTTGGATTATTGATTATTGCTTGCATATGTTAAATTTCGCGTTTTAGATTAATAAACAATAACCATTTTTCCTTTGTATGGATCACCTGGCACAGGAGTTGGTGCGGGAGTTGGTGCGGGAGTTGGTCTTGGTTTTGGTGATACATTGGCAATAAAAGTTGCCATAGAATCTGCTACAATAACAGAACTGTCTTTCGAATTTGGCGGTTGATACGTGTAGTAAGCCATCCCAGAAAGGACGTTAAAAACTAACCACGGTCCTTCGGTGGCTCCCCTAACTTGCCATCCATACTGAACTATCAAGTCTTTAGCAAGTGTATAGAAGCTAGAACTGACAGAGACGTAAATAAAATATGCTTTTCTCATGTATATAAATATACTACGCCAAACCAAAAACAAAAAAATAGCGAGTGAGTAAAACCCCACTCGCCAATGAACGATTCGTAATATTATAGTGTTTTGCCGTTAACAGTCAAAACTCTTACGGATGTTTTCGTGCAGACTTTTAGTCCTTTTTCTTTGAGGAACTTGGTCTTGATAGCAGAGAATAACTCTCCGAAACCAGTAATAAGGGACTTCTTCTTCTTTGAAGATTCGTTCTGAGTCTTGGCAGCATCGGTAAGTTTACCAAGCAGCAGTCCCGAATCTTGGCCTTCGAGATGCTTCACTATCCATCCTTCGAGTTCATTGCCAAGTTTCTTGTCTGGGTCGTTAATTATAATGGTATACTCCCAAAGTGCCTTCGGGATTTTATTGGCTTCACGATCTGCTTTTTCCTCTTCAATAGCTTGCTCCAAGTCCTTGATGATTTCTGCCACCTTGACTGGCTCTACTTTTCGTTCAAGCAAAGTCGCCTCTATCTGTTCTAATGTTACTTTTGGCATATTTATGATTTCTTTTTTGTTATGATTTTTGTCACTCTAATCCGTGTCATCGCTATTTATACCATATGAATGAATCAATGTCAACTACAAAGGAAGGAAATGTTATATGGGAAGAAAAAAACTTAATCGAACCGACGATGAACTCCGTGAACAGTGGCGTATCCGACGTATGCGATACTATAACCGACACAAGCGGCTTGAACGGAAACGAGCACTCGCCAGATACTACAGGAACAAAAGTAGCAGGAATACAGAAACCATATAAAAAGTTAGATTTAATAGGAAAAAAATTTGGATTATTGACTGTTATTGAATGTATTGGTTATGCAAAAAAGAGAACGGAATGGAAATGCCAATGTGAATGTGGTAATATTAAAAATGTAATAGGAACAAACTTAAAAAGCGGCAATTCAACGTCGTGTGGATGTAAATTTTTAAAATCAAAGAAATATAATTTTAAAGATTTAACAAACCAAAGATTTGATAAATTGGTAGTAATACAAAAAACAGAAAAATATACAAAAACTAGAGGAGTAATATGGGAATGTCGTTGCGACTGTGGAAAAAACATAAATCTTTCTACAAATGCATTAACCAGTGGAAATAATACTAGTTGCGGAAATAGAAATATACATACAAATCGTGGAACCGATTATAAAGATTTAATTATCGGCGAAATTCCCACGTGCCATATAAGTTCTATAAGGCAATCTGCAATAAAGAGAAATATTATATTTAGTTTAAATAACGAATATTTATGGAATTTGTTTTTACAGCAAAATCGAAAATGTGCTCTATCGGGAGAAGAATTAACATTCGCAAAAGATCTTATTAGAAGAAGGAAAGAAACAACTGCTTCTTTGGATAGAATTGATTCGGCTAAAGGTTATATAGAAGGGAATGTTCAATGGGTCCACAAATATATTAATTTAATGAAATCAAACAAAAGCGATGATGAATTTATAAATTGGTGCAAAAAATGTTATTTATACAAATCACAAATAACAAATATTTCCCGCAATTAATGACTTAACATTTAAAACTTTATCATAACAAAGTAATTTTATTTTCGATTCGTCGAACATAGTTTTGGTTATTTCAGAATGACCATCCCATTGTTCCCTGCGGTATTTATCCCATTTATCTTGATATTGTTTATGATATATAACTATTTTAATTCCCGATTGGATAATAGCCTTGGCACATTCCAAACAACTTATTCCATTCGTGTACATTGAACATCCATCAGTTTTTACCCCGTCTTTGGCGGCAAAAAATATGGCATTGGCTTCTGAATGTGCGGTGAATTTATATTTTAATGGTCTATTATGTCTTTCTTCTATATCATCGTTAACTCCCCGTGGGAATCCGTTGTATCCTATTTTTACAATTTGATTATTATTTACAATAATACTTCCGATTTTACTGGATTTATCTTTGGATTTATTGGATACCTCATAGACCATCCTCATAAACCATTCATCCCAAGACGGAATTGGCAGAAGTTGTTCTGGCATATGTAACTCTACCTGCTTTTTCATAACGAGGTCTTCGGATGTTTTAAGATAGTTCGAAGTCACCGAATTTCCACGCGTATCTCTAAAATCATCCCATTCACTCATATGTTTCTTTTCTGTTGAGCTAATATATCTTTTAACACGTTAAGAAGCAATGGATGCTCGGGGCAATCATGGTAATGACCATCCATTTCGTGGAGCACCCATTTATCATTTATCTGCCGCCAACGCAGTGGTGTCTTTCCACAATACCTACAGGCAGGTATTTTCTTTACTCTCTTCGGACAGAATCCATCTTCCCACGCATCGTAGTCATCGAAGGTATCGTCCATCCGTTCGAGAATCGTGTCTGCTATATCACCCATTATTTGCACAGCATAACATGTCTCATGAAAAGGGTCAACTTTTTATAACCCTGCAAAATAAGATGTTGACAACCGAATGCCCGTAGGATATATTGATTCATGTAAAAGTGCAAATAGTGTCTATTTATAAAATATAAAATATGAACAACCTAGCAACCATACAAAAAATACGAAATATTCGGAAACATCCGGGAGCAGATAGTTTATCTATTTGTGAAATATTGGGATGGCAATTAATATTCAATCATGAAAAAGACCCATTCAAGGAAAATGATCTCGTAGTTTATATTACGATTGACACTGTACTGCCCGAGCGAGCCGAGTTTGAGTTCCTTCGCAATAAACATTTCCGCATCAAGCCTATTCGTTTGAGAAAAGAGGAATCTGCGGGTATCTGTTTTCCATTATCTATTCTTCCGCCCCAAATGTGGAAAGAAGGAGAGGATGTCACCGATGTTCTTGGCATTATGAAATATGAAAAACCAATTCCCGCCGAATTGGCTGGCGTAGCCGTAGGCGGTCTTCCTGGCTTCATCATAATGACGGATGAATTAAACTTAAGAAGTTATCCCGATGCTTTGCCCGAGTTATTTGGACGACCATTCTATATAACTACAAAAGTGGATGGTTCCAGTGGAACATTTTTTATTAAAAACAATGAATTTGGAGTATGTAGTAGGCGCATTCATTTAAAAGAAAGTGAAAGTAATGGGTTTTGGAGAATAGCAAAAAGATATGATATTGAAAATATTCTTAAAAACGCATTTCCCGACATGGATATTGCTATCCAAGGAGAGGTGTATGGAGAAGGAATACAAAAAAATCCATGCGGAATAAAAGGTATTGATATAAATATATTTAATATCTTCGACATTAACAAACGAGTGTATTTATCATATGATGAATTAGTAATGTTCACAAACGATCATAGTATTCCAATGGTAAATGTTATTGAGGAAGGACCATCGTTTGGTTATACTTTGAGTGAATTAATCATATTAGCTAATAAACAAAAATATACCAATGGTAATCCATCGGAAGGCATAGTTCTAAGACCCAAAGAAGAATTTACAAGTACAATATTAAAAAAATCATGGAGTGGGAAAATTATTTCGGAATCATATAAAGAAGTTGCCCCGACGCTTTGTCCAATTTATGAAAAATAATTGTAAACGAGTTATGCATATATCGAATAATTACTACAATCTTTTTCTTGATGATGACCCATCTCGGATACCACATAAATTAACATGGGTAATGTTGCCGTTGGTAGAATGGACTTTTGTTCGCAATTATGATGAATGAAAGGTGTTGACAGAATCAAAGTCCTAGATTATATTGACCACGATGAATGAAAAATTGATAGTATGGATTTGTGTGGGGGGTTCAGGGTCAGGCAAAAGTACTTTTGCCAATGTTCTTGTAGAAGGAGACCCTCGTATTGTACGTATCTGCCCTGACGACAATCGCCGAGCAATTAGTGGAGATTCCAATGACCAAACAGTATCATATCCCGCCTTCTGCATGGCCAAAGACCAAATGAAAAAGGCTTTGGACGAAGGCAAATGTGTAATCTTCGATGCAACCAATATGTCTCGCAAAGCTCGAAAGGATTTCATCAAAATCGCCCGTGGCCGTGGAGCCAAGGTCATCGCCGAAGTTTTCGAGTGCAATAAGGCTACTCTCATGGCCCGTAATGCCAAGCGTGGAGCCGAAGGTGGGCGAATTGTGTCTGAGAAGGTTATTGATAATATGTTGGCTCGCTATCAACGTCCTGAAATTCCCGAATTCGACGAAGTAGTTTTTGTAAGTAAAATATGAATGTTCCGCATTTTAATTTCGACAATCTGCCTTTTCCAGATGGTAGTTCCGATTATGTTCATGCAGTCTTAGCTGAACAGCATCGAGTATGCGATACCATTGATGCTCGACGCTATACACTTGTAAATGAATTCATTGCAATGATTGATGAAATAAAAGCTCTTGAATTGATTCTTGAGAAAACCAAGGGCTTCTTTGCCCGATGGAACGTTCGTAATAAAATATATTTACTCAACAGTCGTATTGATACGAACCGCGATCAACGACACGAATTAGTCTGTGCCCGAATAGTCCGCACCTATGCCTAAAAAAGAATTCCGTGGCCCCGGTAAGGGCATGAAGCCTACTACAGGTTATAACCATAAGAAGTGGAACAAAAACTTCGATGAGATTGTATGGGATATACATAAAGTTAGTATCCCAACCAATCCCATAGTTAAAGAATTGGCGGAAAAAATTCTTTATGATAGACAAAATACTTAACATTTTCCGAAAACGATGCCCAACAAAGAAATAAGACCAATGACTAACGAAGAACAAGAAGACACACCAGAAGTTTTCTTTATCATAAATGGTAAAGAGGAATGTAATGAAGAATTAGCTCTTTCTATTCTGCTGAAAAATGACATGTTGTTTTGTAATGAGCGGCAATACACTGAATATAACGATAAGGCAATACTTGGCTCAACAATAGTACTATTTGTTATATGTAATGACATATTTGCATGGGGATGTGCCGACGCTGAAGACCTCCCGTTAAACGAATTACCAAATCTTTATAAGATGTGGGAAAAAGATCCAAAATGGGGAACAGCAAAATGGTGCTGTTTTCGGCGAAAAGAAAAACCTCAAGGTCCAGTAGCAGAAGCAATGAAAAAACATGGTTCGTGGGATGATGAGTTGGAAAAGTTACCCGAAAACTATTATGATGCTTATAATAAACTATCCATGTGTCAATCCATAAAGCATGTTAAGGCTGACACATAAAATGTAGATACTATGAGCAACACAAACAAACTCACGTTAATTATTTCCGACGTTCATTGTGAATGGGAAAATGCCGACAAGATCATAAAACATGTTAAAGCAGATACAGTTATTTCCCTCGGTGATATATTCGACTCTTTTACCGAAACCGCCGACAGTATTCGAGAATCTGCCGAATGGTTTGTTGATTTTGTAAATAACCCGAATCATATAATGCTTTTTGGCAATCACGAACAAAATTACGCATTTAATTATTCGTGTCTTCACTGTAGCGGGTATGAACAATGGAAATACTTTTTGATTAAAGACATTGTTCCTCGCTCTGTATGGGACAAGTTGAAGTGGTATCATTTTCTGGATAACACTTGGTTATTGACTCATGCTGGACTGCACAACGACAACGTACCGCGCCAAATTAAAACATATAGTAACGACCGACCAAAATTTATTGCAAAATTATCGAAATATCTCGACCATGAAATTCGTAGAGGATTGGATAAAGCAGCTAATGGAGCCGAATCGTGGATTTTTAATGCGGGATATGCTCGCTGTGGAAATCAGAAAGTAGGAGGAATTACATGGTGTGACCATAACACGGAAATGCATCCCATCATAGGGCTGTCCCAGATATATGGCCATTCCCCGCAATCATACAATTGCCCCTCGTGGTTAATACAAGACGGACCAGAATCAAAACCATATTTTAAACTGAATGATAATACAAAAATTAACTTTAAAAATGTAAATAAATCATACAATCTATGTTTAGATATTTGGAAAAATATGCACTATGCCTTATGGAATGGAAAAGAATTATCAGTTCATTCTATTTATGACATATGAATAATATTGCTCATAAAGCCATAGTACTCAAGTTAAATCGGAATTTTATTCCTGTCGGAATAGGTCTTGTATCAAAGACTATTTGTGATTTGATAACTGGAGTTGTTAAATCTCTCGACATTGTTTATAAAAAGACCTCCGACGGAAATATGGATTTTGAAACTTACGATTATATTAATCCTGTCGGATGGGGAGAGTGGTGTAAATTACCTGTGAGGGAATGGGATCTAAGTATTCACTCATCAAAAATAACTATACGAGTACCAACAGTTGTTGTCACGAGCAATTATTACAAAATTCACAATAAAAAATTCCGAGGGAAGCCTACTAAAGAAGGATTATTTATACGGGACAACGGAATAGATGGATACACGGGGAAAGAAATTCCATACGAAGAAGGAACTATTGATCACATTATTCCTATTTCAAGAGGCGGTGATGACACGTATGACAACACATTAATAACTACTAAAGAACTTAATAATAAGAAAGGAAACCGATTAAATTCCGAAATTGGATTAATTCCAGTAATTAATCCACACTGTCCAAATCCAATCCCTATATTTTATACTATTAAGAAGGCAAGAGTTCATGATTGGAAGCATTTCATTATAAGGAAAAAAGATTAAACTTTCCCGTCCTATGTGGACGGGATTTTGTTTAGGGATACAATTCAAACACATTTGGGCGAATTGGAGTTATTCCATTTTCAAGCACAAAATCAAATTCGCACATTAATTTTAAATGGTCTTTAAAGGGAACACGATTTGGACGCCATCCCAATTCATTTTTGGCTTTCGTAGAATCTGCAATTAATCTTACTACTTCATTTGGACGTTTAAGTGAATCATCGAATTTTACATATTTTTTCCAATCCAGATTAAAATATCCAAAGGCTGTTTCAACGTATTCTTCGCCCCAGTGTGTTTCACCATTTCCGATAACATAATTATCTGGCTTATCTCTTTGTAGCATTTGCCACATTGCGTAACAACCAAAATCGCTGTAATGTTCGTCTCTGGCCCATTCAAGATGCCCCAATTTGAGAACATCTTCTTTACCCAAAGATATTTTTGCTGCTGTATTAGTTATTTTTCTAATCGCAAAATCTTTTGAGCGATAAGTGTTAGAATGGTTAAAAAGGATACCATAACAACAATATAATTGAGTATCCAAACAATCTCTATAAAAATCTATCCATCTTGCGCCCAATGCTTTCCCAATAGCATATGGAGATTTAGGACTCCATTTACAATTTTCACTGAAACTCCCACTTTCTATTCCACCTACCAATTCGCTGGTGGCAGCAAAATATGTTCTGGTCTTCACACTATTGGTTTTTAAACATTCCAAAAAATAATATACACTTTGACCATTAGTATTTATTGACAGTTCTTTATTTTTAAAAGATTCTCCCACGTGGGAATTTGAGGCTAACAAATACAATTCATCAATTCGACTATGATTTTTCAATATGGATTTAATACATTCATTGACACTGTTTTGGCAAGATATATCACATACTTCCAAATATAATTCGGAATTGGGATATTTAATCAAATCATCTTTAAAAATATTAAGTATTTTGAATTGATCGAAATATGAATTTCGGCGGTAAGTCAAAATAACTTTATATTCTTTACTCAACAACAAATGAGTAAGTGTTTTAGCGTCCATCCCATTACATCCAGTTACAACTGCAATATTACAACTCATATTTATGCGTCCTTAAAAGAATCATTGTCTCCATCTTCACCTGCATTTCTGCGATGAAATTTTTCAAAGTCTTGTTCCGTTAACCCTAAGACATTCACCATACTATTAATAAAATAGCAAAGAGACATTTTGTCATATTTCTTTTCCGCTAATTTATGGCCCACAATCATAATTAGCCTATTTACCTCTGGCATGTTATTAATGACATTCTGTTGCACACCCATTTCCTTTGCCAATTCTTCGGGAGACAGAAGCCCTGGAATCTTTTGATGTGTTACCGCATCTTCAATTTCACTAAGGACTTTATCTCGGAGGATATTATTAAGTTCTTCGGTCGACTTTCCCGACTTTTTACCCTTTGCAAAGAATTTGTGTATATCATCTTCCGATATTTTCTTTGCTACAGAGAAAGATGTAATGACCCCCATCTGATTTAAAATATGAACGGGATTGAACATATGTTTACTGATGAACTACCCCTACGCTAAAGACGTAGGTGTTTCCGACCCAATCAACTGCTTCGTTATTTCTAACGAAGTCTTATGTCAAGACAGACGGCTTATACGGTCGTTCCGACCGTTATCTGGTTTCTTAA